>ERZ772967.1032-NODE-1032-length-19804-cov-7.192972_pt1 | contig 19804 bp, 18 predicted proteins | sample MGYA00511677_ERZ772967 | MGnify/ENA primary metagenome ERZ772967 (study PRJEB29015, sample SAMEA2737931) | human oral metagenome | biome: human oral; feature: human-associated habitat; material: dental | place: China | collected 2146 ...
CTGTGACCTTCGGGTTATGAGCCCGACGAGCTACCGACTGCTCCACCCCGCGATAATCTCGTTTGCGCATTTGCGCTAACAAGACGGTATTATACGGCAAATAAGCTGCCGCGTCAATACCTAAACACAAAAATGGAGCAGAAAATTTCTGCTCCACCATTTCCTGTCTGTGTTACTCCGCAGCGTCACCGTCGAAGAGGTACGCATAGCGCTCCTTGAACTCGTCGTGTGTCATGCGGTAGGCGTTTGCAAGCCCCGGATCCTCAAGGTCGCCCTTTTCGAGGCGCATCATAAAGCCGCGTGCAATGCGGTAGTGTACGGAGTTGATGTTGACCTTGCGCACCTTCGTCTTGCCCGTCTCGGGGTCACGGATCTCATCGAAGCGCATGGGCACCGCCTGATTGTCCTGGATCGTAATGATCGCACCCGTATCGCCGCGCATGAGGAACTTGACTGCGGAATAGCCGAGGGAGCGGCAGTAGTCAATGTCGTACGCAATCGGTGCCGTGCAGCGCAGCTCGTAGCCGATCTCCTTGTCGATGACCGTGATGGTAATGCCGAGCTTCTTTGTCTCAGCCAGTACAGCCTGTTTCAGAATCTCGCCGAAGTCGAGTTCGCTGTAGCGGATGTGTCCGTGCTCATCCGTGACGACGTTGCCGAGTTTTGCGAAGTCCTCCTCCGCAATCTTCTCGATCACGCCCTCGGCGATGACGGCGACGCCGTAGTTGCGTCCCGTGAGGTAGCGCTTCACAATCGAGCCGGTGATGACATCGACGACCTGCTGCAGCGGGATCTTGTCCTGTGCAAACTCCTCGGGGATGATTGTGATTGCCGCGCCCGCGCTGCGCCCCATGCCAAGCGCGAGATGCCCCGCCGTGCGTCCCATGGCAATGGTAAAGTACCAGCGGTTGTTCGTCGTGCTCGCGTCCTCCATGAGGTTCTCGATCTCCATGGTACCAAACGCGCGTGCCGTCTCGAAGCCGAATGTGGGTACGCCCTCGGGCAGCGGCAGATCGTTGTCGATGGTCTTCGGAACGTGGACGACGTTGATCGTGCGCCCCATCTTGCGTGCGTACTCAGAGACCGCCATCGAGCTGTACGCCGTATCATCGCCGCCGATCGTGACGACGTGGGTCACGCCGAGCTCGGTGAGCGTCTCGACAACCGTACGGAGGTCGGATTCCTTCTTCGTCGGGTTGAAACGCGACATCTTGAGGATGCAGCCGCCCGTCAGATGAATGCGGCTGATGCTCGCAGGCTCAAGGCGCACGTAGTTCTTCTCGCCGCGTGCCAGCCGCGAGAAGCCGTCATAGATGCCGAGCACGTCCCAGCCGTGGCGCGTTGCCTCGCTCACCACCGCCGAGATGACGCTGTTGATGCCGGGTGCCGGGCCGCCTCCGCAGATAATCGCAATGACATTCTTGATCCCAATCATGAATATGCCTCCTTGGTAAAATTATCTGTACTTTGTATAAATTCGACGAAATAAATTGTTTTCCTGCTGCGTGAAAACTTTTGGTCACCGACGTTTCCGACTGCGCCGTCCGATATTTGTGACAGTCTTGCCCACCTTCTTGCTGCGCGGCCTCGGCTTTGCGCTTTTCGGCGCGCTGCCGCGCTTCACACCGTGTGCGGGACGCAACTGGTGCCCGTCCATCTCCGTCGAATGTGGATGCGGACGCGGCTTTTTCTTGACGGCATCGCGGCGCAGACGCTCCTTGAGTGCCGCCTCCATCTTGCGCAGCTTCTCGTGCTGATGCGCAGCGACGAGCGTGATCGCCTTCCCCTGCGCTCCCGCGCGTCCCGTGCGCCCGATGCGGTGGATGTAGTCCGTGACGGTCGGCGGCAGATCGTAGTTGTAGACATGGGTCACGCCCTCGATGTCTAGGCCGCGTGCAGCGATGTCCGTGGCACACAGAATCTGCAGCTTTGCCGCACGGAACTGGCGCAGGACAAATGCGCGCTGCGTCTGCGTGAGATCGCCGCTGAGTGCGTCGACGAGGTAGCCACGCTGTGCGAGTTCCATCATAAGTGTGCGCGTGCGTTCCTTCGTCGCACAAAACACCATCGCGAGATACGGCGCCTCCTCATTGATGGAGGCACAGAGGCGGTCGAGCTTCGTTCCCTCACTCACGGAGAGTGCGATCTGCTCGATATTTTCGAGCGTTGCCCGTTCCCCCTCAATGCGAATGTGCGCAGGATTCGTCATGAAGCGCTTCGTCAGGCGCACGATCCGCTCCGGCATCGTCGCGGAGAAGAGTGCAAGCTGATAGTCCTGCGCCGTCTTGGTGAGAAGCGTTTCCACGTCCTCGATGAAGCCCATCTTGAGCATCTCGTCCGCCTCGTCGAGCACGACCTTGTTCACGCTGCCAAGTGCGAGCGTCCCGCGCCGCACATGATCGAGCAGACGCCCCGGTGTGCCGATGATGAGCTGCGGCTGACGGCGCAGTTTCTCCTTCTGCCGCTCGATGTCCGCGCCGCCATAGATAACGACCGTACCGATGCCAAGCGCTGCGCCGAGCGGCTCCGCGACACGCGTGATCTGGATGGCAAGCTCGCGCGTGGGCGCAATGACAAGTGCCTGCGCCGCAGCCCCCTGCGGTTTGATCTTCTCAAGCAGAGGCAGGAGGAAGGCGAGTGTCTTGCCCGTTCCTGTCTGCGCCTGTGCGATGACATCCCGCCCCGCACGCATGGGCGGGAGCGCTTGCTCCTGCACGGGGGTTGGCTCCGTGATGCCCTGCTTTTTAAGCAGGGCACACAGTGTCTCCGAGACGCCGAGCTGATCAAAATGCGTCATGATGAAAGCACCTCTGCACCAGTCTCCGTGATGAGAATGGTCTTTTCCCACTGTGCCGAAAGCGTGTGATCCTTCGTCCGCACCGTCCATCCGTCCTCTTTGTCCACCGTGACATCGTAGTCGCCTGCGTTGATCATCGGCTCGACCGTGAACACCATGCCCGGCACCATGAGCATGCCTGTCCCCGCCTCGCCCTCATGCGGCACAAACGGCTCCATGTGGAAGTCCTTGCCCACGCCGTGCCCGCCAAGCGCCGTGACGACCGAGTAGCCGTTTGCATGCGCCCAGTCGCCGCACGCGGCGCTCACATCCCCGAGGAAATGCCATGGACGTGCCGCCGCGATGCCGCGCTCCATACATTCCTTCGTTACCTGCACGAGGCGCTCCGCTGCCGCCGGCACCTTGCCCACAAGGTACATACGCGACGCATCGGCATAGTAGCCGCCCAGAATGACGGTCGAGTCGACATTGATAATGTCGCCCTCCTTGAGCACATCCTTTTTCGACGGAATCCCGTGACAGACAACATTGTTGATCGAGGTGCAGATGCTCTTCGGGAACCCTTCAAACCCGAGGCACGCCGGAATTCCGCCGCGCTCCGTGATGTAATCATGCGCCGCGCGATCCAGCGACTCCGTGTCGATGCCGGGACGCACGAGCGTCTCCATGAGATCGAGTACCCCGTCGTTGATGACGGCAGCCTTGCGTATTCCCTCAATATCCGCCGCATTGTTGATGATCTTGCGCGGCGGACGCACCTGTCCCTTGATGACATCATATCGAATGGACGCGATACGCTCATCAAAGTCCGCATGACACTTCTTGTATTTCTTTCTGCTGCCGCACCAGCATAGCTCGTTTCGATTCATTCCTTCGCCCCTTTACCTATTGTTACTACTTCTGCATTATAGACCGAAAACGCATTTTTATCAACGTTCGCCTGATACTTGACACATGACAAGGTATAAGCTACACTTATTATCGTGTGATTGATTCTGCAAAGAAGGTAATATAATTGAAACGCACACGTACATGGTTGCTGTACCTACTGATTGCCGCAGTCGGATTCCTCATTGTCGGCGGCATTGCTCTGATGCAGACGGCAAGGGGCGTCCCTGTTCTGAACTATCATCAGGTCGAGGAAAAGAACGGCAATCCGCTGACCCTCTGGCCGGATCAGTTCGAGGCACAGATGGCGTATCTTGCAGACGAAGGCTATACCACCATCACCATCGACGAGATGATGGATGCCCTCGAAAACGGAACGCCGCTGCCGGAAAAGCCCGTCATCATCACATTTGACGACGGCTATGCGGACAACTACGAGTACGCCTACCCCATTCTCAAAAAATATGGATTCAAGGCGACGATCTTCCTCATCTACGATTTCACAAATACCTACCCGAACTATCTGACATGGGATCAGATTGAGGAGATGAAGGCATCGGGGCTGGTTCACTTCGAGAGTCATACAATGACGCATGCGAACCTCGCCGAGCTGACCTCCGTCGATGACCTGCGCCACGAGATTGCGGACTCCCATGATCTGCTCTCCGAAAAGCTCGGCTATGATATGCACTACATCGCCTACCCCGGCGGGCGCGTCAACGAGGAGATCGAGGAGATCACGCGTGCAGCCGGCTATCGTGGGGGCTTTACCGTACACTACGGACTCTCAACGCCCGACGAAGGGAAGTATCAGATGGATCGCATACCGATCTTCGGTGCCAATATGCACACGCTTACCCGCTTCAAGCTGCGGCTCGCCCTTGCCCCGCTCATCGCACCGCTTGAGGATCTGCGCCTCTGTCTGCGCGCATGGGGGTTTGATAGACTGGCAGGCTGTCTGCTGATCCCTTGAGAAAGCGCTGCTATTTTTGCGAAAAATCTGTAAAAGCATGGGACAGAAGCGGAAAGTTATGCTATAATACGATCATCGGTTATTGTGTTTAAGGAGGGCTTTTCATGGATTTTGAGGCACTGGTCAAGGCAAAATTTGACGAAGCTTATGCGGCATCGGAACACCCGAAGAAATTTTTCCTCACGGAGAACGGGCGCGGTGTTGTCGACGGCGGCGAAATGTATAACGCACTCCTCCACGACGTGCTCGACGTTGTGCAGCGTGCCGTTGTCGGCATCCTTAAGGACAGCCATCATACGCATTGACAATCGGATACAGAAAAGGAGCGACCGCAGCTGTGGTCGCTCCTTTTGTATGGACCAATCAGATTTTCTCGTAGTGGAAGGGTTCCAATTCCCAGACAGCGCCTGAGATCTGCTGCAGATCGACATCCGAAAAGATCCGCAGGGTCGGGCGAATGTTCTTCTCGGGGAAGATAGCGATGGTCGCCGCCTCCTCTCCGTGCTGGAAGAACGCCTCCACTGCACCATGATCGACGTAGAGGCGCATGGACAGCCGCTCCTCGGCGTAGAGTTTGAACACACGCCTGCCGCGTCCACCAAGCTTCATGCCCGTGCGGTCGATGGTCATAACCTGTTCGAGCCGGTTGTAACGGAAGACGAGCTTTTCAAGGCCAAAGACGAGTTCGACAGAGACACTGTATGCCTCTCCCATCGTCAGATCGAGAATGAGTTCCGTGAGATCATAGAGGGTCGCAGAGAACTCGCTCTCCCCCTCCGCCTCAAGTGTACGCTCCGTCTCACGGTGACGCAGCGCTTTCAGCTCGCGTACCGGCTCGGAGAAGATATGTCCCTGCCTGAGCGTCAGCACGCGCGGCAGTGTCAGGCTGTGCATCCACCCCTCTTCGCACGTGGGGTACTCGTCCTCGCGGTCGGGCATGCCCATCCAACCGATGAGGATGTGCCGCCCCTCATGCGTGAGGATCTGCGGCGCGTAGAAATCAAAGCCGTGATCGAGCTCCTTGAACCGCCCGTGCATGAGCATCTCCATCGCGTCCATCGAGGCGTGCCCCGCGATGTAGCCCGCCTGATAGACGTTCTGGCGGTCGTAGGCACGCGCCTCCACGCCCTGCGGGCAGAAGACGAGCACGTCGCTGTCGCCGAACGAGAGGAGATTCGGGCACTCCCACATATAGCCGAAGTCCTTCAGCTGCGTGCGGAGCTCTCCGAGGCACTCCCAACGAATCGGCGCCTCGCGGTAGACGAGCACGCAGCCGCGCTCGTCCTCCGTCTGTGCGCCGATGACGAGGTGACGCACGCCGCGCCATGTAAAGAGATACGGATCGCGGAAATGCGCCGTAAAGCCTGCGGGCGGACCGTCGATAATGATCTCCTCTTTCTGCACCGCCCCCGTTGCCTTTGTATACGTACCGAACCGCTGTACGGAGCTGCGGTTTCCCTGCGCATCCTTCGCGTTGCAGGTGTAGAGGACGCGCAGCCGCCCATCCTCCTCCGTGCCGCAGCCCGAGTAGCAGCCGTCCTTGTCGTGCGCGTCCGTCGGCCAGAGTGCGAGCTGTGGAATCTGATAGGTGCAGAAATCACGCGTCTTCGTATGCGCCCACGATTTGTTCTTGTGCGCACAGCCGAACGGATTCCACTGGTAGAAGATATGGTACGCACCGTTATGATACGTCAGACCATTCGGGTCATTGATGAGTCCGAACGGCATCTCAAGATGAAAGCGATTGTGCCAGCGATGCGTGAAGGGGAAGCCCTCCGCAAGCTTCGCATCAATTTCCCGCTTGTCGAACTTCTCCACAATACTCACTCCTCGGGACGGAAGAAGGTGAAGGTCAAGCCAAACGCGACGCCGAAGCCGACGGCGTTGACGAGAATGTATTCGGCGAGATGGTCAAGGTAGAGCAGCGTGCCCGGCAGCACCGTGATGCCCATGCCCGTACCCGCGAGGTGCAGGAAGCCCGCAATCGCTCCTGCGCACGCGCCGCCGACCAAGCCGTAGATGAACGGCTTCATGAAGCGGAGGTTAATACCGAAGATCGCCGGCTCCGTAATGCCGAGGAAGGCTGGAACCGCCGAGGAGATGTAGAGTGCGCGCTTTTTCGCATCGTGCGTGCGTGCCGCAACGGCAACCGCTGCGCCGCCCTGCGCCACAATCGCTCCCGTGATGATGGCGTTGAACGGGTCAAGCCCCGTCGTGGCAAGCAGCTGTACCTCAAGGGCATTGAATACATGGTGCACACCGAACACGACGATGACCTGATGCACGCCGCCGACAATGAAGCCGCCGACGCCGTACGGGAGTTCAAGGAAGGTGCGCACCGCGCCGAAGATGACAATCTCAAGCGTGTGCATGATGGGGCCGATGACGAGAAGACCAAGCAGCATCGAGACGAACAGCGTCAGGAAGGGGGTCACGATGAGGTCGATGATATCCGGCACAAAGGTCTTGAACCACTTTTGCAGACGTGCGGCAAAGATACCGAGCACGAGCGCGGGCAGCACCGAGCCTTGATAGCCGACAACGGGGATCGGAATCCCGAGAATTTCCATCGAGAGAGGTACAGCATCGCCCGCCGCAATCGCATACGCATTTGGCAGCTGCGGTGCCACGAGCATGAGGCCTAGAACGATTCCGATGACGGGCGTACCGCCGAAGCGGTTCATCGTCGACCAGCAGACGAGTGCGGGCAGGAAGGCGAATGCCGTGTCTGTGAGGATCTGGCTCATGCGGATGAGATTCTCGCTCATCTCGATGCCGAGACTCTGTGCCGCACCGCGCAGCCCCATGAAAAGACCGGTTGCAACGAGCACGGGGATGATCGGGACAAATACATCGCCGAGCGTGCGCGAGACCTTCTGCAGTGGCGTCATCTGATCGTACGCCTCCTGCTTGCTATTGACCGCACCCACGAGATTCGTGCCCGCGACAAAGGCATCGAACACCTTGTCAACGAAGCCCGTGCCGAGGATAATCTGGTACTGTGCGGCGGCAAAGAACTGCCCCTTCACGCCGTCGATGTTCTCGATTGCCTTCTCGTCGATGATCGACTTGTCGTTCACGATGAGGCGCAGACGCGTTGCACAGTGCTCTGCGCTGCGCACGTTTCCCGCACCGCCGACATACTTCCAGATCAGCTTTGCGACGCGCTCCTCCTTTGGCAGATTCGGATCGATATCATCGTCCACAGGAGCCTTTGCCTCTGCCTTTACTTCCTCGGGTGCGTCGCCGCCCGAGGAGATCTCTGCATCGCCCAGCGTGAACGTGATCTTCCCATAGTCCGCCGCGTTCGTCACGAGCACAGGGGTCGTCGTCTCGTAGCCCTCCGCACGGATCGCCTCTGGATCAAACTCAAGCAGCAGCTGTCCGCGCTTTACCGTGTCCCCCTGCGCGACGTGCGCCGTAAAATGCTTGCCCTCAAGCTTTACCGTGTCCACGCCGACATGGATGAGAAGATCAATACCATCCGCCGAGTGGATGCCGATGGCGTGCTTTGAGCCGAAGAGTACCGTAACCTCGCCGTCCACCGGTGAAACGACGCGCCCCTCGGGCTCCGCAATCGCGGCACCGCGCCCCATCGCGCCGCTCGCAAACGCCGGATCCGTCACCTCCGAGAGTGGGATCAGCCGCCCCTTCAGCGGGCTGTCAAGCCGAATATCCTGCATATCAAGTCCCCCCTATAAAATTTTCGTATTGGAATCCTCCCATACTGCTTTCAGATTCCTTCCATGATAAAGTGTACTAATTTCTTTTTCACTTGTCAATGCAGAAGCAGTGGGAAAAGATTTTACATCGGCGGTTCTATATGGTAAAATATTTACTAAGAAATCACAGGAAAGTTCGGATGATGATCCGGGGAGGCATTACTCATGAGCGTAAAATATGAAGTCACCGTCACAGCCATCGGCAAGCTGGCGCGCAAATTCCTCGAAACGAACAGCAGCGTTATCCTGCTGGACGAAGGTGCGCACCCGAACCTTGCCGAAATGGTCATCGAACACACACCGAGTGAGCTGGCAAGCGATCTTGTCGCCGGTGATACACTCACGATAGGGAAGCAGAAGTATAAGGTCGTGCGCGTCGGTGAGAACGCAAACGATACGATCCGCGAAAGCGGGCACTGCACCCTCCTCTTCAACGCAAAGGGCTCCATGCCCGGACAGATCGAACTTGAGGGCACGACGGTTCCCTCACTCTCGCAAGGTCTCAAATTTTCCTTTGCAGGGAAATAACGACAACGCCGCAGTAAGAGTCAGCCGTAGTGTTCTCGCGGAGGCTGACTCTTTTCTTTATATAGGAAATCGTTGATAATTTTTGAGAGGTAATCCATTTGAAGAATTTTATCCTGCTGCTCTGCATCGCTCTTACCTTCCTCATTGCCGGCTGCACAGGGGCGGACGGCGATATCAGTGAGAACAGTCACGCGGATTCTTCCGTGCTCGACCTCACGCGTCCAATCCAGCCTCCTGCGGATCTTGCAGACAAACGCGTCCTCGTCGCGTTCTTCTCGCGCACGGGGGAGAATTACGAAGTGGGCTACATTGAAAAGGGAAATACACACATTGTCGCAGAGCAGATTGCTGGACTGACCAAGGCGGACGCAGTCTTCGAGATACGGACGACAGTCCCCTACCCCGCCGGCTACCAGGAGATGACGCAGGTGGCAAAGGAGGAACAGGCGGAAAATGCGCGTCCGGCACTTGCAGCACGCGTGGAAAATATGGCATCCTACGATGTCATCTACCTCGGTTATCCGATCTGGTATCAGGATCTCCCCATGCCCGTCTATACCTTCCTTGAGAGCTATGATTTCACGGGCAAGACCATCATCCCGTTCTGCACGGGAATGGGCAGTGCCATGAGCGGCAAGGAGGAGGATATCCCGCTCTTTGCAAAAGGAGCGCAACTGCGCGCGGGGTTGGGGCTGCAGGGAAAATTCGTGCAGCAGCATCCGGAACAGGCAAAACTGGAAATCGCCAACTGGCTCGCCACACTGGGGTATACGAACTGATGCGCATACTACTCTATATTCTCATCTGGGCAGCCATTCTCTTTCTGCCGAATCGGCTGCTGACGAACGAATATTATCATGAATATCTCGGACTGACCTTTCTCCTGCTCGGCGGCATCCATCTCCTACTTGTCCGCCGCTATCTAAAGGCACTTGTTACACTGCGCCTGCGGGTCACAGCACTCAATATCGTCAACGTGATTATGCTCACGCTCCTCGTCCTCGTGATTGTGACGGGCCTCCTGATTTCACTCTACGCAGTCCCCGTCATACGTCTGCGCGGGCTCATATCGATCTACGTCCATGGGACGCACATGGCGGCGGCCGTCATCTTCTACCTCATCGTCGGCATTCATGCAGGGTTCCATTGGCGTGCAATCTGGAACGGCATTCTGCGCCGCCTGTCCCTGCGGCTGCCGCCCATATTCACACGCCTGTTCAACGCATGTGGCGTACTCATCATCATCGCAGGGCTACACGCCTTCGTCACGACACACATCTATGAGAAAATCCTGTTCGAGCATCTCTCGTTCGGCGGTCTCCTCGGTACATGGGAGTATCAGCTCGATCTGCTGCTCATCTTCGTCGCGTGCATGAGCTGCTCCTACTTTTACGAACAGATACGCAGATAAAAGTAATAGGGGTGCTGCATGAAGCCAAAAACTTCGTGCAGCACCCCCATTTTTAGGAATCGCTGATAAAATGAAGTCCGTCAGATTGGCGTAGATTTTTCTGTCCGATTGAGGAGGCAAACCGGACGCATAGCCAAAGCTATGTGGAGGATTTGCCGACAAAAAGCGGGCAAAAAAGATACGCTAAGATGGCGCGGCTGAATTTATCAGTGCTTCCTTTACATCAGGGCGTCCATCGTATCGAGGATCGGCAGGAGCACAGAGAGGACGACAAAGAAGATAAGTGCGGCAACGAGGACGATCATCGCGGGTTCGGCAAGTGATTCCATCCGTGCAGCATACGCGCCCGCCCTGCGCCTGCAGTAGTCTGCCCCGTACTGAAGCAGGTGTTCCAAGTCCCCCGCTTCCTCCCCTGCGGCAAGCATTCCGTGCAGGAGGGGCGGCATAAAGGGGACGCCCTCAATGGCGTACGCAAAGGTACGCCCTTCGACCAGGCACTGCTCCACTCGCACTAGGCAGACCGCAAGCGCACGGTTCTCCGTTGCCATGCGGGCAAGTCCCACGGCAGCGTCCAGACGGATCCCGCTGCGCAGGAGGATCGCCATGGTACGCAGGATCATCTGCCACGCTGTAAATCGCAGAAAGGCACCAAGGATGGGCAAACGCAGCAGGAGTCCATCCAGCCTGCATCGCAGCGAAGGTACATACAGAATGGCTGCGAATACAAAGCAGATTCCAAGTCCGACAATGGGAAGCTGATGTGCATGCTCCACCAGCAGATCGGACAGAGAGAGCAGGATTTGTGTCGGCAGCGGCACTGTGGCACTCAGATCACGCAAAAGCGAGGCAAAGACCGGCAGCACAAACATGACCATCAGGATCAGGGAAAGCGCGGTTGCCGCAAGCAGGAACAGCGGGTAAGCAAGTGCACTGCGCATGGATTCGCGCATATCGTTGCGCTCCATAAGAATCGTCGCCGCCTCCTGCAGAATGGTCGCAAGCGTTCCACTCTCCTCCCCCGCCCGCACCATCCCAACGATGCTTTGAGGAAATGCCTTCTGTATCTCCATCGCCTGCGAGAGCGGCATTCCGCGCAAAACCGCAGCGTGCAGTGCAGCGACAAGCCGACCATAAGAGGCGTTTGGCGCCGCACCGTCCACGAGCCGACGCAGAGCCTCATGAACCGGAAGCCCCGCCCCGAGAAGTGTCGTCAGTTCATGCAGAAAGGCAATCTGTTCCTCCGCGCTGATACGGCTGCGTGAACGCAGTACGGACGGCAGGCGAAAATCGTGCCGCTCGCTGATGGCGAGTGCAATCTTCCCCTCTGCCGCAAGCGTGCGGGCAGCAGCAGGCGCGGAGGCGGCGGCGATCTCACCGCGCAGCACACGGCCATCAACCGTACGCGCACGATAGGTGAACGTCCTCATGCGATCAGCCCCTTGGAACGCAGCACCGCCTCCCCCATCTCAGCCGTCTGCATTCCCTGTGCCGCCCCGCTCATCATCACGGAAGCCAGCTGACCGTAGCTGCCCTGCCGCAGCATACTGCGCACGGCAGGGGTTGCTGTAAGCACCTCAAAGGAGGCGATACGTCCGCCGCCTACGTGCGGCAGAAGTCGCTGCGCAAAAATCCCCGTAAGGACATCGGCAAACTGTACCCGCACGGCATCCCGCACATCCGCCGCAAACAGGCTCTCCACCCGCAGTGCCGTCTGCGCCGCACTGCGCGTATGGAGCGTCCCGAGCACGAGTACGCCCGTCGTGGCAGCCATGAGCGCTGCCTCCATCGTCGCACGGTCGCGGATCTCACCGATGAGCAGAACGTCCGGATCCTCGCGCAGAGCAGCGCGTACAGCGTGCGGAAACGCAGAAAAATCACGTCCTGCTTCACGTTGACTGAGGAAGGACTGGGCGGGCGAGAAAACATATTCGATGGGATCTTCCAGCGTAACGATGTGTGCACATCGTGTCTGATTGATTGCCTCGATCAGAGCAGCAAGCGTTGTGGTCTTGCCCGCACCCGTTGCCCCACATACGAGCGCCAATCCATCCCGCGCCGCAGCGAGTGCGCGAAGTGCCGCCGGCATACCGATCATCTCCGGCGTCGGTATCCGTTTCGGCAGAAGCCGCAGAGCCAGCCCGACGCCGTTCTGCATACGATAGGCATTTCCGCGAAAGCGCCGCCCCAGATAGACCCATGCAAAGTCCACGTCAGACCTGTGAAGCGTGACGCGCTGCGCATCCGTGAGCATCGTATCAAGCATACAATCCATGTCATGCGCGGTAGGGGTGAATATTTCCGGCACAAGCACACCATCAAGACGCATTCGTACACATTGATCCGGTGCGATGTGCAGATCGGACGCCTCTGCCGCGATCATCCGGCGGAGAATCTCCTCCCATGCGAATCCCTCAGCCATAGAGTGCCCTCCCCACCTCCGCAAGCGTCGTCTCTCCCGCGCACGCCTTTGCGACACCATCTTGCCACAGCGTCTCCATGTCATCTGCCGCAGCCGCACAGCGCAGAGCCTCCTGATCGCCCGCCCCAAGAATCGCCGTGCGAATGCGCGCTGAGATGGGAAGGATTTCATGAATTGCCATGCGTCCACGGTAGCCTGTGCCATGACAGTGGTCGCAGCCACGCCCCCGCACAAGTTCCATGCCATCCTGATAGAGATCGCCCAGCTGCACCCGCTCACGCGAATCCGCGGGAACGGCATACGCCTCGCGGCAGTGCACGCACACGCGCCGCACGAGCCGCTGCGCAATGACACCGGAGAGCGTCGCCGCAAGCAGATAGGGCGGAATACCCATCTCGATCATGCGAAAGACCGCCGATACCGTATCCTCCGTATGCAGCGTAGAAAAGAGTGCATGCCCCGTAAGTGCAATCCGCACTGCCATTTCCGCCGTCTCGCGGTCACGAATCTCGCCGAGCAGGATCTTCTGCACATCCTGACGGAGCGCCGCGCGCAGCCCTGCTAAAAAGGTCAGCCCAGCCTCCGCATGCACCTCAAACTGACTGATCCCCTCAATGCGCCGCTCCACCGGATCCTCAAGCGTCATGATATGACAGCTTGGCTCATTGAGTGCGGAGAGTGCCGCATAGAGTGTCGTTGTCTTGCCCGAGTTCATCGGTCCACAGAGGAGGAGCAGCCCCGTTGGACGATGAATCAGTCGCTCAAACAGCTCCTGATTGTGCGCCGTAAAGCCCAGCTCCGTACAGCTGAGAAAACGTTCCTCCGCATCCATGATGCGCACAACCATGCGCTCCCCCTCTACCACAGGCAGCACAGCCACGCGCATATCAATCGACCGTCCGCCGCAGCGGTAGCGGATCTGTCCGTCCTGCGGACGGTTGCGCTTTGCGGTGTCAAGCCCCGCCATCACCTTCAGACGCGCAATGATGACCGGAGCCAGTTCCGGCGGCAGTTGAACGGGACGTTCCTGCAAGAGACCGTCCACACGCAGGCGTATGCGCAGACCGGCACTGATTGGCTCAAGATGAATGTCCGTTGCCGCCTCTCGAAGTGCCGTATCCAGAATGGCATTGACGAGAGAAACAACATGGCTGCCGCGCGCCCCCTCATCAAGGGATCCTCGACGCACCTCACGGACAGCCTCCGCCACCAGACGCTGTGCTGCCTCCCGTTCCATACGGATCAGCCCCCTTCTTCGTTTGCGCCCTCATAATCCACGCTGAGCAGATACAGCCCACAGGCAGGTGCTGTCGGACTTGCAAGCCGCCGGTCACGCGCGGCAAAGATCTCGGCAAAGCGCTCCAAAGAAATGCGTCCAACCCCCACGCTCACCACCGTACTCATGATGTTGCGCACCATGTGATAGAGGAAGCCGTTGCCGTGCAGATAGCAGGAGAGACGACCTCCGCCTTCCTCCGTCAGCCGGATCTCATCGAGGGTGCGTACGGGCGACATCGGTGCCCCGCCCGCCGCACGAAATGAGGAGTAGTCATGTGTCCCCACGAGAAGTGCAAGTGCAGCACGCATCGCATCGAGATCCAGTGGCTGAAAGAGCTGCCACGCATAACTGCGCGTAAAGGGATTTGGAACCGCGCACTCCTCCAAACGATACACATACGCCTTGCCCCTTGCCGAATGCCGCGCACTGAAATCCCGCGCTGCCTCCCACGCCTCCGTCACAACAATATCGGGCGGCAAAAGACCGTTCACCGCGCGCGGCAAACGGTTCGTCGGGATACGTCCGTCCGTAAAGAAATTCACCACCTGACCGTAAGCGTGAACACCGGAATCCGTGCGCCCCGCTGCGGCAAGCTCCACCTGCTCACCGCAGACCTTCGCCAGTGCTCGTTCGAGCACATTCTGCACGGCGAGGACGGGCGGCGTCTGCCGCTGAAAGCCATGATAATGCGTGCCGTCATAGGAAACCTTCAGTGCAATATTGCGTGCACGCGCCTTCATCCGCTCCACATTCTCAGGGCGCAATGCTCAGCCCCCCAAGACTCACGGCACAGATCCCTGCCGCACCGATAAAGAACACGGCAATCGCCGTGTAGTCCAGCCGCTCCGCGCGCAGCTCCTTCATTTGCGTACGCCCCTCCCCGCCGCGATAGCAGCGCGCCTCCATCGCAAGTGCGAGTTCATCCGCACGGCGAAACGCCGAGAGAAAGAGCGGCACAAGGATCGGCACAACGGCGCGCAGGCGCTGCACAATATTCCCGCGCTCAAAGTCCGCGCCGCGCGCCTTCTGCGCCTTCATGATGCGATCCAGCTCCTCCAGCAGCGTCGGCACAAAGCGCAGGGCAATCGTCATCATCATCGAGAGCTCATGCACAGGCACATGAATACGTCTGAGCGGTGAGAGCAGCGCCTCCAGACCATCCGTCAGGCGCAGCGGACTCGTCGTGAGCGTGAGCAGCGTACTGAGCAGTATCAGCAGCACCAGACGCAGCCCAATGTATGCACCGCGTGCAAGCCCCTCCCATGTTGCCGTAAAGGGTCCGAGGCGCAGCATCTCCTCCCCCGGCGTCATAAAGAGATGCACAGCAAATGTAAAGAGCACGATCCAGAGAATCGGGCGAATCGAACGCAGCTGCATCCCGAGCGGTACCTTGGAAAAGATCATCAGGAGCGCGACGCTCACAGAGAGTGCAGCAAACCCTACCGCATTTTCCACGAAGAAAATAAGCAGCAAAAAGAAAAAGAGCAGAACAATCTTCACGCGCGGATCCATGCGATGCAGAAACGAATCCCCGGGCAGGTAGCGTCCAATCTGAATATCTTGCAGCAAAAGAGATCACATCCATTTCGTTTTTCTCATTATAACATTAAAGCAAGGTTTTTACATTTCTTTTTCTCCATATTTATGGTATAATACACGCAATGTAATAGGTTATCATTCTTCTTTTCAATCTATTTGAAGGCAGTGCTGAATGGATCAGTGCTTTCAGAGAATCATAGAAAGGTTCTATCATGATGGAAGAAGCATTCATTGGCCGGCAGGCGATATTGGATCAGCAGCAAAAGGTATACGCCTACGAAATTCTCTTTCGCAGTGGACTCAAGAACGCCTTTGATCCAACCCTTGACGGCAACGTAGCAACACAGAGTGTCATGGTAGGCACGATGCTCGAATTTGGTCTAAAGAAACTGGTCTCCGACAAAAAGGCATTCATCAACTTCACCGAGCAAAACCTGCTGAACCGCGCACCAAAACTCCTTCCGCCGGAAAACGTCGTCGTAGAAATTCTCGAAAACGTGCAGCCGACGCCTAAGATCGTGGAGGCAGTACGGGAACTCAAGGCAGAGGGCTACAAGATCGCACTCGACGACTTCGTTCTCCTGCCCGGCTACGAGCCGCTCATCGAAATGGCAGACATCATCAAGGTCGACTTCCGCATCACAACCGATCCTGAGGAACGTCAGAAACTGCGTGAGATCTTGCCAAGCCACGTACGGCTGCTCGCAGAGAAAATCGAAACCGAGGAGGAGTTCCATCAGGCGATGGCGTTCGGCTATGTCCTCTTTCAGGGCTACTTCTTCTGCAAGCCGGCAATCCTGCACCAAAAGAAGCTGACAAGCAACGCCCTGTCCAGAATGCGTCTCCTCAAGGAAATCAATCGGCAAAACGTCGACTTTGCCTCCATGACCAACATCATCTCCTCGGATACCAACCTCGTCCACAAGCTGCTCACCTACATCAACTCTGCGGGGATCGGGCTTGTAAACCATGTCTCCAACCTCAAACAGGCAACGGTACTGCTGGGTGCCAGCGGCGTAAAGCGCTGGGTCACACTCATCAGTCTGCAGACCTTCTCGGAGGACAAGCCGCCCGAACTCTTCACCCTCTCCCTCCTGCGCGCAAAGTTCTGCGAACTCATTGCCGGGGAACTCAAGCGCCCTGGACTCACGCAAGACGCGGGCTTCCTCATCGGAATGTTCTCGCTGCTCGATGTCCTGCTGATGCTGCCCATGGAAGAGGTACTGAAGGAGGTCGCTCTCGCGGACGATCTCAATGCAGCACTCCTTGGCGAGGACAACGACCTGCGCCGCATTCTCGATCTCGTCATCGCCTACGAGAAGGGTGACTGGGACAAGGTCATTGCATGCTGTGAACGTGAACACATTCCGGTCGATCATCTCAAACCCAAATATGACGCCGTACTTGAGTGGTACAACGCACTGCAAAGCGTCAGCTGACACCCATAGAGAAAAGCCCATCGGAGCAAGAACTCCGGTGGGCTTTTTGCTTGTCGTTTCAAAAACTTACTTTGGATTGTACTCCACAACTTACTTTGGATTGTACTCCACAATCGTAATCTTCGTGTTCTCGTTGAGATCGATCACCTCGTCCTCCGAGATCGTGACAATCGGGAGCGGCACAACACCGTGCGGATACGCTGTGATCGTTCCCTCGCGATGATTGCTGAGCAGCACGCGCGAGCCGAGGAACGCATTCTTGATATTCGTCAGCACGGGGATACAGACCTGCGGGTCGAGCGACGTATACATCTGACGCGCAATCTCCGCCACAGCATCAAACGGCGTGCGGCGTGTATAACCCTCGCGCTCAACCGTGATATTGTCATAGAGATCAGCGACCGCAACAATCCGCGCATACAGGTGAATGTCTTCCCCCTTGATATTAAACGGGAAGCCGCTGCCATCCATGCGCTCATGATGCTGCAGTGCCGCCAGACGCACGCCCTCCGTGAGCCCCGCGACATTGTTGAGGATCTGCGCACCATCCACAGTGTGCTGAATATACCTCTCGTAGTCCTCGCCCTTGAGGCTGTCGATATGCTTCTCAAGGAGACGCTGATCGAACTTCGACTTGCCGACGTCGTGCAGGAATCCAGCAAGGACAATATCCTTTGCCGTTTCACGGTCAAGCTGCATCCACTTCGCAATGACACCCGAGAGAATCGAAACGCGCAGGGAGTGATTGTAAATATCGCTTGCCAGATGATTGATCTCGTTCAGATAGTCAATCGTTCCGCTGCGGCGCGAGAGCGGCAGCAGATCACCCTGAACCATCTCATTTGTCTCGGCAACGGGAACAGAACCCGTTTTCTTCGTCTCCTCAAAGATGGATTTTGCCGTCCCAACCACATTTTCATACTGTTTGATGAACAGATTGCTGCGCGAGAAGATCGGCGACCGATCCTCCTTCAGTTCCGTCTCATCCTTAATATAGACAACGGGAATCTTCAAAAACTTGAGTCGCGTGATATGCGCTGCCGTCAGCTCAGTATTCTCGGATACAACAACAACGCGTTTCGCGTTTGTGATCGTTCGCGCAAGTATCATTCCACTTTCAAGATCGCTCACGGATATTGCACGCAAGATAAGCCCTCCCTCGATTGACCCCTGTAGAAGCACCGCCGTCGGTGCTCCCTTCGTTACGCTCAAAACTATTGCACCTATAAATATTTCGACCTTTATGAAAAAAAACCTGCCTCGATAAAATAAAACTTGACATAATTTTAATCCATACCGTATAATATTCCACGTTAGCACTTTATCTTATTAAAGAGATAGCGAGGAGAGTTATGAAGATGAACTGGAAAAATATCTTTATGGGCGCGGCGGCATTTGCGTTGTCGGCAGCACTGCTCACAGGCTGCGGCGGCAGCGAGAAGGCTCCTTCGACGGACAATGCCGCAGAGATGGGAAAGATCATCGTCGGTCTTGATGACAACTTCCCGCCGATGGGCTTCAAGAACGAGAAGAACGAGATCGTCGGCTTCGACGTGGATCTCGCGAAGGAGGCGGCGAAGCGTCTCGGACGCGATGTGGAGTTCAAGGCGATCGACTGGTCGAGCAAGGAGGCGGAGCTGAAGAGCGGTCGCGTCCAGATCCTCTGGAACGGGCTCGACATCACCGACAAGCGCAAGGAGAATATGCTCTTCTCCAATCCCTACATGGACAATCGCCAGATCATCTTCGTGAAGAAGGGCAATACCTCCGTCACGGACGAGAAGAGCCTTGCGGGCAAGACCGTCGGCACGCAGAGTGCGGGCACAGCGGAGGAGTACATCGACGCGACCCCGTTCTACAAGGACGAGGTCAAGGCGGTCAAGAAGTACCCGGACTATGTCGCGGCATTTATGGATCTTGAGAACGGCAGACTCGACGCAGTCATCGGCGATGAAATTGTCGGTCGCTACTACATGAGCAAGCACCCCGATGAGCTTGCAGCACTTGACGTGGTCGTCGGTCCCACGAGCGAGTTCGGCATTGCATTTGCCAAGGACAATACGGTACTGCGCGATGAGGTGCAGAAGGTGCTCGATGAGATGAAGAAGGACGGCACGATGGCAAAGATCTCCACCGAGTGGTTCACGAAAGACATCACAAAATAAATAACGGAAGAAGGGCTGCCGTTTCGCGCGGCGGCTCTTTTTTCCTGCAAGGACGATAAAACGAATGGATAAAACACTGGATACGATACTGCTCATGCTCGAGGGCTCGACCATCACCCTCGAGATTTTCTGTGTTACACTCGCACTCTCCCTCCCGCTCGGGCTCTTTGCCGCGCTCGGGAGACTTTCGCGTTTTCGGCTGCTCAGCCGTCTACTCGAAATCTACATCTGGATCATGCGTGGCACACCACTGATGCTCCAACTGCTCTTTGTCTACTTCGCCCTGCCGATGGTCGGCATCATGCTGCCCGACATCGCGGCGGCACTCCTCGCCTTCGTCCTCAACTACGCCGCCTACTTCGCGGAGATCTTCCGCTCCGGCATACAGGCTGTGCCGCGCGGGCAGTTCGAAGCGGCACGCGTCCTCGGCATGAGTGCACCGCTCACCATGCGACGCATCATCCTGCCGCAGGTTCTGCGCATCACCCTTCCTCCCGTCAGTAATGAGACCATCAACCTCGTCAAGGACACCTCCCTCGTCTACATCCTCGCCATGAACGACCTCCTGCGCGTTGCGCGCACCATCGTTCAGCGCGAGTTCGACATGACCCCCTTCCTCATCGCCGGCATCTTCTACCTCGCGA
>ERZ772967.1038-NODE-1038-length-19755-cov-58.091574_pt1 | contig 19755 bp, 7 predicted proteins | sample MGYA00511677_ERZ772967 | MGnify/ENA primary metagenome ERZ772967 (study PRJEB29015, sample SAMEA2737931) | human oral metagenome | biome: human oral; feature: human-associated habitat; material: dental | place: China | collected 2146 ...
GACCGTCCACACCTCCGTGCCGGTGAAGGGGCTGATCTGCTTGACGGTCCCGTCGTCCATGCGGGTTAGCGGCGCGGGGCCTGGAGAATAGGGCATGAGCATGAGGCTATTGTGGCGCAGATGACGGTGGAGCGCTCGGTCACCGTGCCGCGAGATGGGCGTTCTCAGGTGAGTCGCGAGTCGCGAGTCCGGCGACGCCGCCGTCCGGCTCGCGCCGGCATGCCCGGCTCGGCGTCTGTCGTGGGGGAGGGGGCTGGCGGATGCGGGGCGCTCGCCCGCCGTGGGCCTCCCCGACGTCGTGGGCCGCCCGACTTACTGAGAGGCGGTTGCCGCCGCCGACGTCGCCGCCACCACGGCTATGGTCGTGGCGTTGATGGCGTCCTGAATGGCGCGGGCAACGGCGTCTCCGGAGGCATTGGCCGGGCGCAGCGCCGTGATGGCGCGCTTGAGCTCTCCGCCCCTCATGCCCGTCTCGGTCGTCGGCAGGATCTTGGAGGCGAGTCCCATGCTCTGGAGAATGCCCAGCAGGGCGAGGTCGGCGTGGGCCGCGGGACGCTCACCGTGCAGGACGGCGTACAGGCGCTCCCGGGTGTCGTGCTCGGGGCCCGCGTCGAGGGTCGGGTACCGGGAGCTGAGGCCGAAGAGGCCGCCGCTGGTGCGCTCGATGACGCCGATCGCCTGAAGCCGGGCGGCGATGGCGTCGCGGGGCTTGATCCTGCCCCAGCTGATGAGCGACAGGAGCCTCTTGCCGTTCCTGATGGGCAGGACGGCGAGGGCGTCATCGAGGGCGGCGAATCCGGTGGGAGAGGTGTCCAGAACGGTCATGCGCGGGCGCTTGTCGGCACTGAGCTCGATTCTTCCTGCTATGACGAGATCGAGCAGCACGGCTCCGCGCAGTCCGAGTTGATCGTTCCCGCCCCAGGATTCGGGGGCGCCGGAGTCCTTGGTCAGGAGCAGGAACAGTTCTTCGCAGATCAACATGATCTCAGGGTAGAGGTGGAAGCCCGTCGCGGGCCTCCTGCGCGGGGACGAGGCGCCCCCATCCGCGAGGCGGACTTTTCCGCGCGAGTCCGACGACGCCGTCGTCCGACTCGGGCCGGAATGCCTCGCGCCGGAATGCCTCGCGCCGGAATGCCTCGCGCCGGAATGCCTTGGGCCGGAATGCCCGACTCGGCGGGCCGGCTCCGAGAATCATGTCTGCGGCAGTTGCTTGTAGCGCCGAGCGCACTCCTCGCACTCGGGGCGCTCGGCGGGATCTGTTCTGGGAACGAAATAGACCCCCGCACAGTGATCGGACTGCGGCTCCGTTGACGCAGGCGTCTCCGATGCCACGGCGGTTGACCCGATGGGCGACTCGTCCCGGGGAGGACTCCATCAGTCGGTGGTCCTGCGAGGCGCTGCGCAGCTGTGTGATGTGACGTGCGCAGTGTCCTGGCTCTTTTATCGCCGAGTAGATTCCTCCGCCGAGAGCCCAGTTCTGCTCGGGAGGTGCGACGCTGATGGGAAAGCGCCATTGCTGCTCCAATTATTCGTAGAAGTCCTCGTGATCCCGGTGGTCGCCTTCGGCGAGACCGGCGGCTGCCACTCACGTCACTCCGTCTGAGTCCCACCGCACTCCAGCGCGCCACTGACTGGCGCTACCTCGATCAGGTTCTTCGTGTTGTGAAGGTGTGGTGGGTGGGGTGCGTGCGGTTGCTCGGGGCTTTTCTCGTCGGGGTCGTCGGGGTGCTGGTTGGCGGTCCTGGCGCGGGAGCGGGTCTCGGCAGTATTCGCGGGTCGGCGATCACGGGTGCCGCTGGCGGTTCTGGCGCGGGAGCGGGCTCGGGTCTCGGGTGGCGCGTCGTTCCGCTGGTGGGGTCGTTCGTCGTCGTGCCCTTGGAGGGCGCTGGCCTGCGTCGTACCGTCTGCCGGCGGGGGTCCGTCCCGGCGGACGGGTGTCCGATTCTGCTGCAAGGGTCCGGTTTCGGCCGGAACGCGCAGGAGGAGTCGTTGATGTTCCGGGTTCTTCTCCGCTGTCGATACCGGTAGGCGGCTTCTTTGCAACAGGCCCGGGCGCGCCCCTGCACGAATGAGTCCCGGAGGTCCCGGGTGCTCGTCGCGCGTTGCTTGCGGGTGCGCGCATCGGCGTCGGCATGGGTTCTGCTGCCTTCCATAGGCCCCGCAGTCCCGCGCCGCTGGTCCGCGCGGCGTGCGCCGTCGGCCTGTGGAGCCCGGGGCGCCGGGGAGCGTATGCCGCTTCGTCGCTGTGCGTCATCGGTCCCGCGCGGTCGTACGTAAAGCCGCGTGGTCGTACCCCCGGCGCGCGCGGTCGTACGTAAAGCCGCGCGGTCGTACCTTAGAGGGTCTTTAAGGTACGACCGCGCGCCTTCGGGTACGACCGCGCGCCCCCGGGGACGACCGCGCAGGACCCCGGGACACCGAACCGCCGGCCCCCGCCCGCCCCGATCGCACCCTCACACACGAAGGACCGGAGAACCTCCCCAGTCCGAGAACCACCCACTCCATTCCATTCGCCCATCCCTCCGAGAGCTCGGTGAGCAGTCTCAGGGTTGGGCGGGCAGCAGGGTCGTGACGCACGCATACATTGCGCGACACGGTGCCGACGCCGACTTCGGTGCCGGGCCCGGACCTCGGAGGAGGAGGTCAGAGTTCTGCGGCGAGCTCGTCGACGGCGCCTCGGCGGATCGTCTGAGCGCCGGCGAAGCGCTCGGCGAGTGCGCGGCGCTCCTCCTGGCGGTGACGCTCGAAGGCGACGGCGTCGCGCCCGGCGATGCGACGGTCGCGTCCGACGCGGTGGGATGGGATCCTCCCGGAGTCGAGGAACTTGTACGGGTGAGTTCGACTCATTCGTAGGCGTTGTGCCACTTGGGCCGGCGTGTAGTCGGCGTCGATATCGAGCAGGGCGACGCTGCTGCCGGAGGCGAGCGAGCCCGTGAGCGCGACGTCGTGACGGGCGAGGGCGCTGAGCGGCTCGCCAGGTCCTTCCGATCCCGGTGCGCGGTCGATCGGAGCCGCCGTCGTCGTCCACGGCTCTTCCCCGTTCCCCCGGCCCTGCTGTTCCTCTCGATCCCTTCGATCCCCCGGCATCTCGGCCCTTGACGATCCGCGGCATTCTTCCCCCGGCCCCGGCGCCGATGCCCCGCTCGACCGGCGGAGCCGGCGCGGATGATGGAGGTGCGCAAAGGCGGGTTCCTCATTCCCTCCCGACCGGCGGGGGGGCTGACGGGACGGGGCGCCGAGGCGCGGCGTGCGGTCGGGGCGGGAGGGTGAGCGGGACGATGTGAGACGAAAGACCCTGGCGGCCGCCTGCGCGCCGGTGATCCGACGGCGGGGATCCTCGATATTTCGTCCGCGCCTCATCCACGTGGTGGACGTCGCCCGGGGTCCGGACACATAATTATCACGGGTCGCTTGAAGTGTCTCACAAGCGACTCCCAAGGTATTACACCGAAGGAACCTGACTGAGGCAGTCGAGACCCCGGCGCCGGTTGCACCCGTGTATGCGAGTGACACCACGTCGGGGTCTTGGTGTGTGCGGCATGCGCGGCATGCGACCTGGGCCGGCTGCGCGCGCTGAATACGCTTGCTTCCGTGCGTGCTAGGGTCGGCTTCCGAGGGACGTTCCGGCTCGGCCGGGCGAGGAGGGCGATTGATGTCGGTGCCGTCTGAGACTCTGGACGGCATGGATATCGAGACCGTCCCCTCCCTGGTGTCCCTGGCCCTCGCGCTCGGCGCCGAGGACGCCGGCGATCTGAGCGCCGCCGAGAAGTGGTTGGTCGACGAGGCGCACGGCGCCCGGACGACTGCGGCGCTCGTTCGCGGGGTGCGTGGGATGATCAGGCGGGGCGAGGACCCGCTGGGGGACGCCTACTGCACGATCCGCTCCCCCGAGGAGCGCCGTCCGCTCGGCCAGACCTACACGCCGCGCCCGATCATCGAGGCGATGCTGCGGTGGGCCTCGGACCACGGAGACCCGGTCCGCGTCGTCGATCCCGGTGCGGGGTCGGGGCGCTATCTGGTGGCGGCCGGCGAGCGCTTCCCCGGGGCCGCCCTCCATGGCGCGGATATCGACCCGCTCGCCGCGCTGATGCTGCGCGCCAACCTCGCGGCGGCCGGCCTGGCGGACCGCGCCCGCGTGCATGTCGGCGACTACCGCGCGCTGAGCCTTCCCCCGGTCGATGGTCCGACTCTGTTCGTGGGGAACCCGCCGTACGTCCGTCACCACCGGATCGCCCCCGAGTGGAAGACGTGGCTCCTGGAGACGGCGCGCCGGCGCGGCCTGGACGCGAGCGCTCTCGCCGGGCTGCACGTCCACTTCTTCCTCGCCACCGCCGAGTACGGCCGCAACGGCGACTACGGCGCCTTCATCACCTCCTCGGAGTGGCTGGACGTCAACTACGGCGGGCTCGTGCGGCAGCTGCTGCTGGACGGCCTCGGGGGTCAGTCGCTCCACGTCCTGGCCCCCGAGGCCCCGCTGTTCTCGGACGCGACGACGACGAGCGCGATCACGTGCTTCCGCATCGGCGAGACGCCGTCGACGATGAGGATCCGCCGTGTCGAGTCCCTCTCGGATCTGGGCCGTCTCGCCGGAGGGCGAAGCGTGTCCCGGCAGCGCCTGGCCGGCACGACTCGCTGGTCCGTCCTCACGCGCGAGACCCCGAGGCTTCGGGAGGGGTACGTCGAGCTCGGCGAGCTGTGCCGGGTCCACCGCGGGACGGTCACGGGGGCCAATGCCGTGTGGGTCAGGCGCGATGCGAGCCCGGATCTGCCCGAGCGGGTGCTCTTCCCGAGCATCACCAAGGCCCGTGAGCTCTTCGGCGCCGGGGCGCGTCTCGGCAGCCTGGAGGCGCTCCGTCGCGTGGTGGACCTGCCGGTGGATCTCGACGTCCTCGACGACGACGAGCGCGAGCAGGTCGACCGGTTCCTGCGCGAGGCCCGGGCCAGGGGCGTTCACGAGGGCTACATCGCCTCCAATCGCAGGGCGTGGTGGAGCGTGGGCCTGCGGGCGGCCGCTCCGATCCTGGCCACCTACATGGCTCGTCGTCCCCCGGCGTTCGTGCGCAACGACGCCGGTGCCCGGCACATCAACATCGCTCACGGCCTCTACCCGCGTGAGAGGATGAGCGATGTGCTCCTGGATCGTCTCGCCGACCGGCTGCGGGCGGAGGTCACGCTCGCCCAGGGGCGGACGTATGCGGGCGGACTGGTGAAGTTCGAGCCCAGGGAGATGGAGCGCATCCCGGTGCCCGGTCCGGACATGCTGGCCGAGGGGGCGTAGACGATGGCGCTGAGCCCTCCGAGGTGGACCGAGCAGGATTTCGAGAGGGATGCCGCCGAGGCGATCCTCCACTTCCGTCAGACGCGAATGCACGAGCCCCTGGAGGCCTACCTCGACCACTTCGAGAAGTACCGGCGTCAGGTGGAGTCCCTCATCGAGGAGACCGCGGATCTCACCGACCTCACCGGCTTCACCGACCCCACCGGACGTGTCCGGCTCGACGATCGGGCGGTTGAGCTCCTGACGGGCCCCGAGCGGTTGACCACCATCCGCTACCTGGCCTCCCCGGCGATCAGCGAGGACGACGTGAAGGTGCTCGCCGATGCCGTGCTGAGCCCCAAGCGTCTGCGGGCCGACCCGGGGATGGCGCGACGCGTGATCGGGACGGTTCTCCTGGGCCTCGACCGCGAGCGGTTCCCGTGGGTGGGCGAGGACCGTGATCCCACGGAGGCGGAGAGGCGGGCCGCCGTCGTCGCCACGGCCGCGCTCATCGCGACCCAGAAGGTTCAGACGGGCAGGCGCAACGAGGCCAAGAAGACCCAGGAGGGCGCTGTTGCCGGGGCACTGCGCGCCGCGGGGCTCACCGAGGTTCCGCCCCGGACGATCGCGAACATGTCGCACGTCCCCGGACGCGGCGAGTTCTGCGCCGAGACGTTGTTCGGGAGCCGCAAGGCGGATCTCGTCGTGCGTCTCTGGGACGGGCGCGTCATGCCGACGGAGTGCAAGGTCTCGAACTCCTCGACCAATTCCGTGAAGCGCCTCAACAATGACGCGGCGGTGAAGGCGAAGACCTGGATCCAGGAGTTCGGGACCATGACCTGCGTCCCCGCAGCGGTCCTGTCGGGCGTCTTCAAGGTCCACAACCTCGTCGCGGCCCAGTCCGATGGTCTCGTCCTGTTCTGGGCCCACGGGCTGGAGGAGATGGTCACCTTCGTCGAGGGCACGAGGGAGGACGGGCAGTAGGCCGGTCCGGGTGGCGGCGTTCGCTCCGGACTCCCCGCGCGAGCGGGGATGATCTTGGCCATCTCCAGGTTCGAGTCGGCGAAGTACCGGACTCCCCGCGCGAGTGGGGATGAGCGGGGTTGACGATGCTGGCGGCCCGCGCGGCGCACGGGCTCCCGGCGCGAGCGGGGATGAGCCGCGCCGTCACGGAGGATGGCGCACGCGCCGGGTCTTGCAGTTGCTGCCTCAGGTCGGCGACCCCGGGCGGGCCCCGGAGCGTCGGGAGCGATCTCTTCATGCGGACCGGATCGTCCGGCCGGCTGCTCCGCGTCGCAGGAGTCCGCGCGGTCGTACCTTCTCAGGCGCGGTCGTACACCATGTCTCGCGGTCGTACCCTCCTGCGCACGGTCGTACCTTAGAGCGCCCGGAGGGTACGACTGCGCGTCCCTGGGTACGACTGCGCGGGCCCGGGTACGACTTCGCGGGTCCGAGTACGACCGCGCGGGCCCGGGTACGACTTCGCGTCCACGGGTACGACCGCGCGGTCGAACCGACCCACTCGGCCCCGACCGGATCCCGGCTCGCTGCCGCCCGATCCGTCATCACGTTCGCACAATCGTGTCGCAGGGGCGTTGTAGCCTGCACACGTCGGCCGCACCCCGCCCGCCACGGCCGCCCTCCGCCGGTGCGTCGGCCTGCCAGCCGGAGCATCGTGGAGCAGGGCCCCTACTCGACATACCGTGCCCGCATCCCGAACCCGGACTCATGAAGCTCAGCAATCTCGACCTCGTCCTGCGAGGGCTCCTCGGCATCCTGCCGACTCACCTGGAGCGCTACCTCCGCGCCTCCCTGGGGGACCGCTGCACGCCCGAGACGCTGCGCGCCCTCCTCGCGGGCAACGGCTCGGCTCCGGACCTCCCCGACCTGGCCGATCTGTCCACCCAGATCCGCATCCTCACCGCCCGCGGCTCCGACAGACGCTACCTTCTGCCCCTGCCGCCGGGACTGGTGAGCAAGCTGCACGAGGTCCGCCGCTTCCGCAACGAGGCGGTCCATGGCCAGCGCTTCGACGCCGACAGGACGCTGGCCGCCCTCGTCGCGGTCAGCGAGACGCTCCGGCTCATCGGCTCCTCGCGGGGCCAGGGCGAGATACGCGAGCTCATCGGCGCCATCGACGACGGCCGAGGCCTCGGCGGCGATCCGCTCGGCGCCATCGGCGTCGAGGTCGAGTGCGTCCCCGTGATCAGCTACGCCCACGCCGTCGCGGGCGCCGCCCCCGTGATCTCGGTCGGCCTGTCCCTCTCGGGGCACGGCGGCGCCCTTCCCGACCCGCGCGCCGCGGCCGACGGCCAGCAGCGGCGGGTCCTGACCTCCCCGGCCCGCGGCGCCCGGGAGTCCCAGCCGGGAATCCTCGACGTGACGCTCACCGTCATCGAGGACGACGGCGGGAGCGAGGTCGTCGAGCCCTGGCGCCTGTCCTGGGACACGACTCGTCCGACGCTGACGGGCACCCGCGCCCTGACGCTGAATCGCGCGAACCTGCTCCAGGTGGAGCAGTCGTGCTCCGCCCATGTGCGAGTCGAGCTGCACGGCCAGGACGGGATGATGGCCGTGCGCAGGATCCCGGGACTCACCGTGCTGCCCCCGCGGCAGTGGCGGCTCGCCGGGGGCGAGCGCTGGGCGGGCGCGGCGCTGGCGACCTTCGTCCAGCCCGACCAGGTGGCCGTCGGGGCCCTGGCGGCCGAGGCGCTCGACGTCGCGGCCGACGGCCGGAGCCCGCGCGCCGCCACCGACGACTCGGACGCTCTCGCCGCGGCTGCGTGCGCCGTCCTGCGTCGGCACCGCGTCACCATCGAGGCCGCGGGCGGCCCGTGGAGCTCCTCCCCCCATCTCATCCGCACTGCCGCCGGGCTGCTCGAGGCGCGCGCCGGCAGCACCCTCGATGTCGCGGCCCTGATCGCCGGCGTCCTGGAGCGGCTGGACACGGCCACCACTCTCCTGCTCACCCCCGAGGCCGCTTTCCTCGGCTATCGGAGGGATCGGGGGAGCGGCGCCGGCCGACCGCCGGCCTCCCCGCAGGAAGCGGTCGACCTCGTCCGGCGCGGCGTCATGGGCCTCATCGATCCCGACCTGTCGGCGCCCCTGTCGGCCGCGGTCCTCCACGAGCTGACCGGTCCGGCGCGCAGCGTCGCTCTGGGGACGCTGTCCGATCTGGCCCTCGTCGCCCCGATCGGATCCTCCCGAGCGGACGGCGCGCCCCCGCAGCCCATGCTGGAGCGCGATGAGGACGACGTCGTCGTCGAGCTGCCGCCGCCGACCCGCCCGGTCGCGTCGGAGGATGGCGGGCCCGCCCCCGGATCGTCCTCCGCGGTCGTGGACGCCGAGCGATCGCCGGCCGACGGCGCGCCCGTCCCGGGGCCCGAGGCCGCCGTCGAGGGCCTCCCCGCCCCGCCCGCTGTCGAGGAGTGGAAACGGAATCTGCTCGACCTGTCCCGGCGCAACCCGCTCATCAGCCGCCCCTCGCGCGACGTCGTCGAGCTGCTCGTGCAGCCCGAGCTCATCGGCCGTCTCGAGGACCTCGTCAACGCCGGAGACCTCGTGACCCTGCGCCCCGTCCCGCACGACGCCGCGGGATCCGAGGACCGGGCCGCGCTGCTGACCGAGCAGCGGACGGTCCACGTCGACCTATCGACTCGTGAGAAGTACAAGCAGCGCCTGCGGGCCATGACCGTCTCCGCCCGTACGACCCTGAAGGAGACCGGGGCGAACAACCTCTACCTGACCGTCGGCGCTCTGGCATGGCGCATCGACGGCTACCGGGTGCGCTCCCCCCTCATCCTCATCCCCGTCAGACTCAGGCAGGAGGGCGAGACGTACGGCATCGTCCTGGACGAGGATGGGATCTCGACCCCCAACCACTCCCTGCTGACCCGCTTCAGGGCGGACACCGGCATGGACCTCGCCGAGCTCGCCGAGCCCGTGCGCGACGAGCACGGCATCGACATCGAGGCCACCCTGGAGCGCCTGCGCCGCCGGTTGCGGGAGTCCGGCCGCCGTGACGTCGTCGAACCCGCCGTGCACCTGGGCATGTTCCGCTTCTCCACCTACCGCATGTGGCAGGACCTGGAGACGGACTGGCCGACCATCGTCTCCAACCCGGTGGTCGGACACCTCCTGGAGGCCCCGGGCGCCGCCTTCGTGGACCCGGCGGGCGGCGGGCCGGCCGAGGGCGCAGCGGGTGCTGCGGGCGCCGACATCGACGAGGTCGTCGAGAACCTGCCGCTGGACGCCGACTCCGACCAGGCGCGGGTCATCGCCGATGCCGCGGCGGGGCGCAGCCTCGTCGTCAAGGGGCCGCCCGGGACGGGCAAGTCGCAGACGGTCGCGAACCTCATCTTCCGGGCCCTGTCCACGGGGCGCACCGTCATGTTCGTGGCGGAGAAGCTCTCGACGCTCGACGTCGTCGCCCGCCGCCTGCGCGAGGAGGCGGGCATCGGGGACCTCCTGCTCAACCTCCACGACAACGACATGAAGCCCGTCGATGTCTGCCGGGCCCTGCGACGCGCACTCGATCTGCGGGCGCCCGCCCCCGGCGCCGATCCGGACGCGCTGCGCCGGGAGCTGGCCGCGCTCCGGGCGCGCCTGGACGCCTACCGGGAGGGGCTGCACGACCCGAGACAGGGCAGCTCCCCCTCCTCCTACTACCGTGCCCGCCAGGCGCTCATCGAGGCGCGCGACGCCGGGGGCGTCGAGGGCGCCGGGATGGCCGACGGCGTCGCGGGTCCTGAGAGCGCCGAGTGGGAGCGGGCCCGGGCCGCCTTCGAGGACCGCGCCCGCGCCACCGGCCTGGACTCCTTCGACCCCGCCGTCCACGCGCAGCTGCTCGACGACTACCGGCGCACCCAGGAGCGGTTGCGCGAGGCCCTGACCCCCGAGCTGCTCGACGTCGTCCTCGACCGCCGTGAGACGGCGCTGCGCGAGGTGGGTCCGCGTGCCGAGGCGCTCCGTCGTGAGATCGCTCGCCGAAAGGGGACCCTGAACATCCGGGACCTGATCGACCTCTACGGGGACCTCGTGGTCGCCATCACCCCGTGCCTCCTGGTCTCCCCGGACTCGGTCGCCCGTTTCTTCCCAGCCCACCGCCGCTACGTCGACGTCGTCGTCTTCGACGAGGCCTCCCAGATCACGGTCGCGGGCGCCGTGGGGGCCATGGGGCGGGGGCGCTCCGTGGTCGTCGTCGGGGATCCCGAGCAGATGCCGCCGACCGCCGCCCCGGGGGCGGCCAGGAGCGGCGGGGAGCCGGGGAGCGCGGGCCGCGGCGAGAACGAGTCGATCCTCGACCGGTGCCTCGCCGGCGGTGTGCCGAGCCGTGCCCTGACCTGGCACTACCGCAGTCGGGTCGAGTCCCTCATCGCGTTCTCCAACCGGCACTACTACGACGGTCGCCTGCTGTCCTTCCCGAGCCCTCGGGCCATGGCCCCGCGGTCGGACGACGGCCCCGACGGCCACGGCATCTCCCTGCGACGCGTGGACGGCACGTACATCAGGCCGGAGGGCCGGGTCAAGAACCCATCGATCAGGCCCAACACGAACCCGGCCGAGGCGCGCAAGATCGTCGAGGAGGTGGTCCGGCGGTTCGAGGCATCTCCGGGACGCACCCCGTCGGTGGGGATCATCACCTTCAACGCCCGTCAGCGCGACCTCATCGAGTCGTGGCTGCGCAAGGAGCTCGGCTCGGATCGCGTCGCCGAGGCGCTGGAGGCGCGCGACGGCCTGTTCGTGCGCAACCTGGAGAACGCGCAGGGCGAGGAGCGGGACACGATCCTGTTCTCGCTCACCTTCTCCGCCAATGAGAGGGGCGACGTCCCGCTCAGCTTCGGCTCGCTCGGCCATGCCGGCGGCGAACGGCGACTCAATGTCGCCATCACCCGGGCCCGCCGTCAGATCGTCGTGTTCGCGAGCTTCGATCCCGAGGACCTGCACGCCGAGCGCTCGAGCCATCAGGGGCTGAAGGACCTGCGCGCCTACCTGGAGCAGGCGCGCGCCGGCGGCGCGCCCCCGGCGCTGCCGGTCTCCGGGAGCGCGGTGGACCTCCACCGCAACGAGATCGCCGAGCGCCTGCGGGACGCGGGGCTGGACGTGCACGTCGGAGTCGGGCACTCGTCCTTCGAGATCGACCTCGCCCTGGCCCTGCCGCAAGGCTCCGGGTCTGCGGATCGGTCCGGGCCGGCCGGGCGGCCGGAGGTCTCGGAGGCGCCTGAGCAGTCCGGGCCGGTCGGGCGACCGGGAAGCCAGGAGGACCCCGGGCTGCCGGGGCGGCCCGGGGTGGCCGTGCTCCTCGACGGGCCCGGGTGGGACCGGCGGGGGAGCACGTCGGACCGCGATCTGCTGCCGGTCGATGTCCTGGGGACCATGGGATGGGAGCGGGTCGAGCGCGTGTGGATGCCCGAGTGGGTGGCCGACGCGCAGGCCGTCGTCGCCCGGCTCGTCGAGGCCGCCGGAGGGACGTACTCTCCGCAGGAGCAGCGGGATCCGGCCGTGCGGGGGCCGGAGGCGCCGGAGGAGTCCGGGGCGGACGCCGCCGGGCCCGCCGGCAGCGCGGCCGATGGGACTGCCTCCGGCGTCGTCGGGCCCGCCGGTGGCGGGGCCGGTTCGGATGTTGCGCAGGGGGAGCCCGGGGCGGACGCCGATGGCGCTGAGAGCCCTGATGGCGCTGAGGGCTCGGTTGTGCCCGCCGGGCCGGCGGTGCTCATCGGCCCGGCCGACTACCGGCAGTGGCAGCCCGGGGGAGTGCTTCCGAAGGAGATCCTGGACCGTGCGGCCACGGGCGATGAGGAGGCGAGAGCCCGGGTCGTCGAGGTGGCCCGGACCATCTGCGACGTCGAGTCGCCGATCATCAGGCACCGGCTGATCGTGAAGATCTGCCGCGCCTTCGGCGTGTCGCGCACCACGCAGTCGCGGGCGAGGAAGGTGAGCGAGATCCTGGGGGAGGCCTTCGCCTACATCGACCGTGTCGGTGAGCGCGACTTCGTGTGGCGGAACATGGATGCCATGCGCGTGGCGCCGCCGTACCGCCGCAAGGCCCTGGACTACGTGGACTCCATCGAGGACATCCATCCGCGCGAGCTGGTCGCGCTCATGAGGGACGTCCGCGCGAGCTCCCCCGAGTGGTCGTCCGCCGAGGACCTGTGCGAGAAGGCTCTGAAGCGGCTTAGCGCCAGGAAGCGCAGGTTGAGCGCCCGCGGCGTCCTGCCCGCCCTCGAGGCCGCTCTGAAGGAGGCCGAGCGGGAGGATCGCTAGCGCCCGACGGGGCGCGCCCGGCCCGCCAGGCCCGGCATGCCCGGCTGTGCCCGCTGTGCTTGGCTTGCCTCGCCGTGCCCGGCCCGCCCCGCCGTGCCCGGCCCGTCATGCCCGGTTCGATCACGGTGCTGATTGCTCGCCGGGCGGACGAGCGGGAGTCGGACTATTGGTGCAGGGGGTGCCGGGCCGTCTGCGAGTCGTCGTGTCCCGACACACCCTCCTGCGCAGGACGATCCCGTGGTGAGTCCTCGGTAGGTGCGGCTATCGTGCTGTCCAGGAGGGCCGCGGCGGTGGCACGGGCCTCCGCGACCGCGGTAGTCCGGTTCTGAGAGGCGGGCAGCCAGGACGTCGAAGACCGTCAGCACACCGGTGCCCTCGCACAGCGCCGTGCGAAGCATGGCGTGCCACCGTTCGTTGCCGTTCGGCTGTGCCGCCTGGGCCATCACCGGTCCGCAGCAGCATCGTCTTCTGTCCGCGGATCGGACTCGTTCGGGTCTGCCGGTCGCGCTGAACTCCTCGGCCATGTACATCGCCGTATCGATCGCGGGCGCAATCGGCGGCGTTCTCGCCTCCGGCCGTTCGTGGGCGATTCCCGCGGCGACCGCGGGAATCGCGCTGCCCGCTGCGGCTGTGTCCATCGGAGCTGATGCCGTACGGCGGCGTTCGAGAGCCGTCGGCCCCGGGCCGGGGAGGGACCAAGGGAGAAAGACCTGCCCGAGCGAGGCCGGGTAGCATGTCGTCGGTGGCGGTATCCGACGATCTTGAGCGCGTGGCGGGCAAGCTCGTGGGACTGACGTCCCGCCGGGATCCCGGCTCCGCTCCCGGCGGCGCGATGCGGTGGCGGCCGCCTCTGGCGGAGCCGGCGGTGGCGGCCTGGGAGGCGGAGCACGGGGTCGTCCTGCCCGAGGACTACCGCGCCTTCATCACCCGGGTCGCGGGGTCCGGCACCCGGCCCTTCCACGGGCTGCGCGAGCTCGGCGTGCCCGACCGGGACAACGATCTCAGCCACCTCGACCCCGGCCGTCCCTTCCCCTGCACCTTCACCCGGCCGCTGGTCTGCGACCCCGCGGACGAGGACCCCTACTGGGACGCGCTGGAGCGCGGCGAGGCCGACCGCGGATGGATACCCCTGTGCACGGAGGGCTGCGGCATGGACACGATCCTGGTGGTCGCCGCCGCCGACCCCGAGGTGAGGGGCACCGTGTGGTATTTCGACCTCGCCAATGACTGCGGCATCCTCCCCATGGTCCACCCCACCACACGCAGACCCCTGTGCTTCCTGGAGTGGCTCGAGCTGTGGCTGGACGCGGATGCCGCCGGCGAGTTGGACTTCGGCGGCATCCACCTGGTACCGCCCGAGCTCTTCCCGGTCTTCCCGAGCTCCTGAGAACGCGTCGCCCAGGAGGCGCGTCGCGGGCCCGGGCCGGCGGCGGCGTCACCGACTCGCGCGATCCGACCGGGGCGCCGGGGCCTGGGTATCATCCCCACCGCCGGTCATCGCCGGAGCGGACTCGGTCGCGCGCCCGACACCGCGGGCCCGGGCGCCGCTCCGGCCTGCGGGCCCCTGCCGGGGGGAAGCCACCGAGGAAAGGAACAGGCATGAGCGCAGTCTTCGTCTCCCTGCTGTGCATTGTGGCGGTCTCCTTCATCGCGCCGCTCATCTCCTGGAGCGTCCCCAAGCGCCTGCTTCCGGAGACCGTCCTGCTCATCGCCGGAGGCGTGCTCATCGGCCCCAGTGGCCTCGGCATCGCCCACGAGGGCCAGGACATCGAGTTCCTCAAGGAGCTCGGCGTCTCGTTCCTCTTCCTCATGGCCGGCTACGAGATCGACGTCAACGAGCTGCGCGGCTCCGGCGGCCGCCACGCCATGGCCGCCTGGGCCGGGTCCCTCGGCCTCGCCTTCGCGGCGGTCGCCGCCGTCGGAGTGTCCGGCGGGGTCTTCTCCGCCAACGGCATCGCCATCGCCATCGCCATGACCTCCACCGCCATCGGCACGATCCTGCCCATCCTGCGCGAACGGGGGCTGCTGCCCACGGCGGTGGGCGCGGCGATCCTCAATCACGGCGCCGTCGGCGAGGTCGGCCCCGTCATCCTCATGGCGCTTCTGCTCGGGTCGCGCTCGACCGGGGCGAGCCTGGCGATCCTCGTCCTCTTCGGCGTCGTCACCTTCGCCATCGTGCGCTTCACCGACCGGGTGCGCCGCGCCGGGCGGCGGCTGATCGAGGCCATCCGGCTGGGCGGCACGACGACGGCGCAGACCACGGTGCGCATCACGGTCCTGCTGCTGGTGGGCCTGTGCGCGCTCGCGGAGGCCTTCGACCTCGACGTCGTCCTGGGCGCCTTCGCCGCCGGATTCATCCTGCGCTACGCCCTGCCCGACGGGAATCGCCAGTTCGAGGAGAAGCTCGACGGGCTCGCCTACGGCTTCTTCATCCCGATCTTCTTCGTCGTCTCCGGCATGGGGATCGAGCTGGGCATGTCGGAGCAGTCGCTGGCGACCATCGGCGCCTTCCTGCTCCTGCTCGTGCTCGTGCGGGGCCTGCCGGTGTGGGTCGCCTCCCGCCTGGAGCGGCGCCGCAACGGCTCGCGCGCCTACTCCATGCGCCAGTCCCTGCAGATCGCCGTGTACTCCACCACGGCCCTGCCCATCATCGTGGCCGTCACCCAGGTCGCGGTGAGCGCCGACGCCATGACCTCCTCCTTCGCCTCCACCCTGGTGCTGGCCGGCGCCGTCAGCGTGCTGGTCATGCCGACGCTCGGGCTGGCCCTGTCCGCCGCCGACGACCACGCCCCCGCCGTCGAGGCGCTCGCCGTCGTCCAGGGGCCGCGCGAGCGGCATGGTCACGGCCTCATCGAGGCCTCGGGCGACACCGGCGAGATGCTCGTGAGCGAGCCGCGTCGGCCCGCCGGCTTGGGGACGCCGTCCGCCGACGACGGCGCCGCGACGGCCGACGGCGAGGAGGCCGGTCCCACCGCCCAGCGCCCGGCGGCCCCGATGTCGTCGGCCGCGTCCCCCGAGTCGCCCGTCCCGTCGACGCCCGCCAGCGGTCTGCCGCGTCGTGGCCGCGACCTCATCTTCCACCATCACGGCCTGTCGGAGACGGAGTCGCGCCGCCTGGCCGAGCGCCTGGCGCAGATCGAGGCCGAGCGGACGCACTGGCGCCAGCAGATGCGCCGACAGCTGAGGCTCGAGCGCGAGGAGACCCGTCAGCGCCGCGCCGTGCTGTGGGCGCAGGATCGCGCCCAGCGTCGTCGCGAGCTCGAACAGCTGCGCGAATTGCACGAGGAGGTCCGCCGCGGGGGTGCCGGCGGTGAGGGCGAGAGCTGAGACGGCACGGGACGAGCGCGGCAGTCGCGTCCGCTCGACGGTGAATCGCCCGACCGTCGCCCGGGCGCGGGGCGGGCGGCTCCATCGTGTCTATGAAGAGCCCTGAGCTGCCAGCCTCCCCGCCCTGAGCTGCCAGCCTCCCCGCCCGGGCGCGGGGCGAGCTTCGGGGCGACGGAGCGCACGTCGCCCGCACGCGGAGCCGGCTCGCGTCATGGGTGCTCCCGGCGAGCTCTGAGCCGCTCCCGCCCGCGGCGGGGCCGTGCGACGCACCAGGTCTGGCGGGCCCCGCAATGCGTCGTACCCTGCTCGTAGGGTGCTTTCATGGCCCGAGAGATCACTCCCGACGACTGGCCCGCCCGCACGACCGACGCCACGGTCTCCGCGGTGACGGGACCGACCGCCTTCGCCCGCGGGCGCAGGTACGCGGAGGCGCACAGGGTCTCCAACATCTCCGTGTCGGGCAACGGCGAGATCATCGCCGCCACGGTTCGCGGCTCACGGAGCCAGGTCTACCAGACCCTGGTCTTCTCCGAGTCGGTGGGGAAGCGCATTTCCTGGAGGGGAAGCTGCTCGTGCCCCGTGGGGAGCAACTGCAAGCACACGGCGGCCCTGATCCTGGCGGCCCGGGAGAGGGCCGACGCCGCCGGCGCCCCGCCGGGGGACACGGACTGGGAGCGCCGCCTGATCCACATGCTGCGCACTCGGGGGACGCCGCGGCGCGCGGTCGCCATCGAGATCTCCGCGCAGAACTCCGGTGCGCACCGGACCGGCAGACTGGGTCTGCTCCCCCTGATCGCGGGCAAGCGCGGGTGGATCAAGCAGGGCATCTCCTGGCGCGCCGTCTTCGACGGCGACCTGGCGGGGCAGGTCGCTCCCGAGGCCCTGGAGTGCCTGGCGGACCTGGCCGCCATGGACCCGGACGGCTACCTCTACTACCACAACGCTCGCATCGCCCTGGAGACGCTGCCCTCCCGCGTATGGGGCGTCCTGCGCCGCAGCGTGGACGCGGGTGTGACCCTGACGACGGCTCAACGGGGCGGCAGCCAGGTGAGGATCCTGCCCGGTCTGCGCGCGGGGGTCGGCGTCAAGCGGCGGAAGGACGGCACCGCCCTCATCGCGCCCTCCGTCGACCTGTCCGGGGTCGAGGGGCTCACGGCCGGGGGCGCCCGCGGCTCCACACCCCGCCCGATCGGCGACCCCACTCACGGCTACGCCCTCACCGGGACCGACGGCGTTCTCAACCTCATGCCGCTGGATCCGCTGCCCGGCGAGGTCCTGGGCAGGATCCTGCGGCGCGAGGAGCGCATCGCGGTTCCCGCCGCGGACGTGGAGCGCTTCGAGAACACGCACCTGGGCCGGCTCGCCGCCGCTGTTCCGATCATCGACCTCGACCCCGCGCTGAGGCTGCCGGACACGGGCGAGCCCGTCGCCGTGCTGCGCGTCAAGGTGCATGCCGCCGAGCACCGCGCGGAGACGACCTGGGTCATCCGGTACGTGACGAAGGACGGTGAGAACCGGGGCGAGGCGGCCATCGGGGACCTCACGACGGTTCTCGACGGGCCGGAGCCCCTCGACTGGGGGCAAGGGACGGGCGGGAGCGGCGGCAATGACGCGGAGACCGGCTCCGCAGCTCCCGCCGGAGCCCCGTCGGCCCTGATCGGTGCCCGGGGCGCGGGGGCCCGTTCGGCGCGCGGCGGTTCGCGGATGACCGACCCCGGGGCCGCCACCCCCGCTGCTCGCGACCACGCCGCCGAGGACCGGCTGGCCCGCCGCGTCGTGGACGAGTGCCTGCCCCTGGCGGAGACGCACGGCCCCCTGTGGCATGCCGGGACCTACGAGGGGATGGACACGGCCCGGCTCGTCGCGCAGGCTCTGCCGGCGCTGGAGCGGATCGACGGCGTCGTCGTGGAGATGGCGGGGGAGGTGCCCGACTACCGCGAGGCCGAGGAGGCCCCGCTCATCACCACCGATGTCGCCGACGATGCCGAGCAGCTCGATTGGTTCTCCCTGCGGGTGAGCGTCAGGGTCGGCGACGAGGACGTCCCCATCGACCGGCTCATGACGGCGGTCGCCACGGGGGCCGGGGAGGTCCTACTCGATTCCGGCCGGTGGGTGAGCCTGGCCGACCGCCCCGAGATCGTGCGCCTGGGCAAGCTCATGGAGGAGGGGCGGGACCTGCGCGACCCGGAGGCCCGCAGCGCCGGGAACCTGTCCGTCACCCCGTTCCAGGCGGGGCTGTACGCCGAGCTCGTCGGCCTCGGCGTCGTCGGGGAGGCGACGCAGCGATGGCGCGAGGGCGTCGAGCGGCTCCTGGCGGTGGTGGCCGCTGCCGAGGTCGGGGACGCCGGGGCCGGGACCCGAGCCGAGGATGAGAGCGGCGATGAGGGCGGGGCCGGCGGTGGGATCGGCTCCGCCATCGACGTGCCCGTGCCGACGGGATTGCGCGCTACGCTGCGTCCCTACCAGCTCGACGGCTACCGGTGGCTCGCGCTGCTGCAGTCCACCGGGCTCGGCGGCGTCCTGGCCGACGACATGGGTCTGGGCAAGACGCTCCAGGTGCTCGCCGTCGTGCAGCGGATGCTGGAGACGCGGGCCGCCTCGGCCGGCGGGACCGCTGACTCCGCCGGGGCCGAGCCCGCCGACGCCGGGGCGGTGGGGGCCGCTTCCGAGGTCGCCGTCCCCGCCGACGGGCGGAGCGGGCCGGTGCTCGTCGTGGCGCCCACGAGCGTCGTCGGCGCCTGGGTGGAGCAGTCCGCGCGATTCTGCCCCGATATGCGCGTGCGGGCCGTGACCCGCACGCGCGCCAAGCGGGGCGAGGACCTGGGCGCGATCGTGGCCGGTGCCGACGTGGTGGTCACCAGCTACACGATCGTGCGGCTCGAGGAGGAGTTCACCGGGGTGGACTGGTCGTGGGTCGTGCTCGATGAGGCCCAGTTCGTCAAGAACCACACCGCCGTCACCTACAAGACGGTGCGGCGCCTGCGCACGCCGTCGACCCTCGCCATCACCGGCACGCCGTTGGAAAACTCGCTCATGGACCTGTGGAGCCTGCTGTCGATCACGGCGCCCGGCCTGCTGCCGGGGCCCGATCGCTTCGCCAAGGTCTACCGGCGTCCCGTCGAGCACGGGGACGACGACGCCCTGGCGGCGCTGCGCGCCCGGATACGCCCCTTCCTGCTGCGCCGCACGAAGGAGGACGTCGCCGCCGACCTGCCGGACAAGAGCGAGCAGATCCTGTCCGTCGAGCTGGGGGACGCCCATCGCCGCGCCTACGACCGGCGCCTCGCTCGCGAACGGCAGAAGGTTCTGGGGCTGCTGGAGGAGGACTCCGCACAGGCGCGCTTCACCGCGCTGAAGTCCTTGACGATCCTGCGACAGATGGCGCTCGACCCGGTGCTCGTCGAGGGGCCCCGACGCGGCGGCGAGATCGGTCGGACCGGCGGCGGCCGCAGGCGCAAGCGGACCGCGAAGGTCGAGATGCTGCTGGAGACGCTGCGCCCGGTCGTGGCCGAGGGGCACAGGGCCCTCGTGTTCAGCCAGTTCACGCGGTACCTCACCGGGGTGCGCGAGGCGCTGGAGGCCGACGGGATGCGCACCGCCTACCTCGACGGGACGACCGCGAATCGGCAGGAAATCATCGACGCCTTCCGCGACGGGCGGGCGGACGTCTTCCTCATCTCGCTCAAGGCCGGCGGCTTCGGCCTGACCCTGACGGAGGCCGACTACGTCTTCCTGCTCGACCCGTGGTGGAACCCGCAGGTCGAGGAGCAGGCGGTCGATCGCACGCACCGCATCGGTCAGGACAAGTCGGTCATGGTCTACCGGCTCGTGTCCGCGGGGACCATCGAGGAGAAGGTGATGGCCCTCAAGGAGAAGAAGGCCGAGCTCTTCGACCGCGTGGTCGAGGG
>ERZ772967.1039-NODE-1039-length-19755-cov-6.903350_pt1 | contig 19755 bp, 21 predicted proteins | sample MGYA00511677_ERZ772967 | MGnify/ENA primary metagenome ERZ772967 (study PRJEB29015, sample SAMEA2737931) | human oral metagenome | biome: human oral; feature: human-associated habitat; material: dental | place: China | collected 2146 ...
CATCACCACCACGCACCACGACATCCTCTTCTTTACCAACCGCGGACGCACATTTGTGCTCAAGGCATACGAGATCCCCGAGAGCGGACGGCAGGCGAAGGGCACGGCGATCGTCAACCTCCTCGCCGTTGAGAGCGACGAGCGCATCACCGCCGTCATCCAGATCAAGGAGTTCCGCCCCGACCGCTTCCTCTTCCTCGGTACGAAGCGCGGCGTAGTGAAAAAGACGCCGCTCATCGAGTTTGCAAACATCCGCAAGAGCGGACTGAAGGCGGTCAACCTCGATGAGGACGACGAGCTCATCGGCGTCAAGTTCACCGACGGTGAGAACCGCATCATGCTCGGCACGCGCGGCGGCAAGGCGATCACCTTCCCCGAGGAGGACGTGCGCTCGATGGGACGCGGTGCGCGCGGCGTGCGCGGCATCAACCTCAGCGACGGAGATGAGGTCGTCGCAATGGACATCCTGAAACAGGGCTCCGAGGTCCTCACCGTCACCGAGGGCGGCTACGGCAAGCGCACCACCGCCGAGGAGTACCGCAGCCAGACGCGCGGCGGCAAGGGACTCATCAACATGAAGGTCACCGAAAAGACCGGTTCCGTCGTCGGCATCCGCGTCGTACGCGAGAATCAGGAACTCATGCTCATCACCACCGACGGCATCGTCATCCGCACGACTGTGGATGAGATCTCCCTCATCAGCCGCAACACGCAGGGCGTCAAACTCATGACCCTCGGCGAAAATGACCGCGTCGCCTCGATGGCAACCATGAACCGCATCGTCGATGCGGCGGGCGAGTAAAAGGGAAACACTGATCCGTTCGGCACCGCCGTCCTGACGGATGTCACCGGATCGGCGATCCCCGGGCATGAGGTGAAAGGAGAACCGCCCATTGGTTGAAAGCATCACTTTTCCGGAATTTTCTCCGACCATCCGAAAAATCTACGGAGAACTAAGCACACACGTTCCATTAATAACCATCGGGGAACGCTCCTACATGATGCGCGCCCATGTGGACTACGCCTCCACCGACGTACACATCCTCATCGGCAGCTATTCCTCGCTTGGTCGCGATCTGAATTTCTCCGTCGGGCTGAATCACGATTACCACAGTCTCACAACCTACCCGCTCGAAACGATCCTTGCGAGCAACGAAAAACCGACCGAAAGTCAGGATGACAGGTACAACCGCCATCAGATCATCATCGGCAACGACGTGTGGATCGGCTCCGATGTCAAGATCATGGGCGGCGTCCGTATCGGCAACGGTGCCGTCATCGGCGGCAGCACCGTCGTCGCAAAGGACGTACCGCCCTACGCTGTCGTCGTCGGCAATCCCGCGCGGATCGTAAAATACCGTTTCGACGATGCGACCATCGCACGCCTCCGGCGCATCAAGTGGTGGAACTGGCCGCTCACGGAGATTGAGAAGTACATCCCGCAGTTCCGCAACGACATGGACGCATTCCTTGCGGCGTTTGACCCGCAGGATACGGAGCCGCCTGTGGATGAAATCGGGGAGACCGTCGCCGCACTGCGGGAACAGGGGATCCATGTCTCCTATTTCGTCCCCGACTTCGAGGCGGATCCCGCCCATGCCGTCTGGCCGCGCACACTCGACAGCTACCTCGCCGCCTACACGGCAGAGGACAGCGCGGCACTCATCCTCGCCATCCCCGAGGGGGAGGCATATCAGCCCTACCGCGAGGCGATTCAGAGCCGCCTTGCCACCGAGGGCGCAAACGCACCGCTCGTACTCTCCCACGCATCCACTCCGCAGCAGCCCTTCTCCATCCCGGCGCTGCGGGCGGCGGATGCCTGCATCACAACGCGTTCCGCCATCTCCTCCGTCTGCGTCGACTATGCCGCCGATGAAAACGCCGCCATCCGCTACGGTCTCGACCGGGGCGCACTACTCTTCCCGCCGGTGGGCTAAGGATCGATGCACCCCGCAAGCCGTTCGGCAACGGAGAAAGCCGAATCCGTCCGTAATGCGTACCTGCTCCGCTTCCCGACGGAGAAACGGAGCATGTTTTTGTGCTGTTTTTCTTTTTTATCTGTGCGTCGCGAGGTATTCCGTCCAGATCCCCTCGGGGACGAGGCGTCCGCCCGTCGCCCATGCGATCTGCGTGGCGCGTTGCAGACGATCGGGGGTGAGTCCGTGACGCGCGCAGTAGGCACGCGCGGTGGGAAACCGGAGGAGTCCGACGGGTCCCGCGAACGAGGCGCAGCTTGACGGCTCGATGCGGATGCCCTCACTCCCGTCGAGATCGCGCAGATAGTCATAAAGATGTGCCTCGGAGACGGTGAAGACGCCCGCCATGTGGTTCGTCATGATGCGTGTGACAAGACCCGAGGGACCGGCGCAGGCGAGCCCGTCCGCATCGGTTTTGCCTGCGATGCCGAAGTCGTGCACGTTCGCCCGCTCAAACTCCTGCGTTGCAACACCGAGGAGGACGGAGGGGCACTGTGCCGGCTCGACGAAGAAACAGTGCACATTGTCGTGATAGAGCCGCCGCAACCCGTAGGAGACACCGCCCGGCGCCCCGCCGACCCCTGCGGGGATATAGACGATGAGCGGATGTTCGCTGTCCACGATAATGTTCTGCGCCGCAAGCTGCTCGTCCAACCGTTTGGCGGCGACGGCGTAGCCGAGGAAGAGATCAACCGATTTCTCATCATCGACGAAGTGGCTCATCGGATCCGTGTCCGAGGCGCGCCGCCCCTCCGCGACCGCACGCGAATAGTCGTCCGCGTACTCGATGACCTCCACACCGTGACTGCGCAGCAGGTTCTTCTTCCACTGCTTCGCATCCGCCGACATATGCACGCGCACGCGGAAACCGATGGCGGCGCTCATGATGCCGATCGACATGCCGAGATTGCCCGTTGACCCGACCTGTATGGTATACTGCGAAAAAAAGTCGCGCAGGTCGGCAATCTTCGCATAGTCGTCCGTAATGCGCAGACGCCCCGCCGCAACCGCCAGATCCTCGGCGTGCTTCAGGACCTCGTAGATGCCGCCGCGCGCCTTCACCGAGCCCGCAATCGCGAGGTGACTGTCCATCTTGAGAAGGAGGCGTCCCGGAATCTGCGCATGGTACTCTGCCGCAAGGCGCTCCTGCATCCTCGGGATCGTGCGCAGCGGCGACTCGATGAGTCCGTCGGTCTCCTCCGTCTCAGGGAACGCACGGCGGAGAAAGGGGGCAAAGCGCCGAAGACGCTCTGCCGCATCGGCAATATCCGCATCCGAGACGGCGAGCTGTGAGAGTCCGTCCACCGTGTCAAACGGCAGGAGGCGCGGATTGATCCACACCGTTTCCTGCGCATCCGCAACGGCACGCAGGGAAGGATCTGCGGCGATGTAATCAGCTGCTTTCATAAAATCTCCTCCTACATAAAATCTGCTGCACGATATTCGCGCTCATTATAACATATTTCCCCGGACGATGCCCACAGAACTCTCGCTAAGGAGCAAGATTCGTGCTATAATCTACCGTGGAAAGATAATGTATTCTGCACAGAGAAAGGATTATGCCGCATGGGAATGTCGTTTCTGGATTTTTCTCCGACCCCGCATAAGGTGATGTACGACGCCGATATACCGGCTCCCATCCTGACCTTTGGACCGATGTCCTATATGGTGGATATTATACCGGAAACCAACACCATCGACTGCCATGTGCTGATCGGCAATTACTGCTCCATCGCACATCGCGTGACGTTCAGCATCGCCACCAATCACAATTACCACTGTGTCACAACATTTCCGCAGCACAAGATCGCGCCCTATACATGGGATTCATCCATGCCCGAACCAAAGAACCCCTTTGCCGATCCGATCAACCGCCATCAGATCGTCATCGGCAGCGACGTGTGGATCGGCTCCGATTCCTTCCTCTTCGGCGGCGTGCACATCGGCAACGGCGCCGTGATCGGCGCGGGTACGGTCGTGGCAAAGGACGTGCCGCCCTATGCCATCGCCATCGGCAATCCCATGCGCATCGTCAAGTACCGTTTCGACGCGGAGACCATCCGCCGTCTGCAGCGCATCAAGTGGTGGCACTGGGAAAAAGAACAAATCGAGCAGTACATCCCCGCGTTCAACAACGACATGGCGGGATTTCTGGATCGGTTCGACCCGGGCGAACCGGTGTGGGAGGAGGACGAGGCATATGCAGCAGTGCGCGACCTGCGTGCGGACGGCTATACCGTTTTCTACTGCATCCCGGATTTCGGTGTGGAGCCCGCCTATGCCGTCTGGCCGCGCATGATCGACCGCTTCCTCGCCGCATATACCGCTGAGGACAGGGTAGCACTCGTGCTCGCCGTCTGCGAAGGAGAATCCGCACAGCCCTGTCTCGCGGAAATCATGGAGCGCCTTGCCGCCCGCGGCGAAGATGCGCCGCTCATCCTCTCACACGGCTGTTCCGCCCAAATCCCCTTCTCCATCACGGCGCTCAAGGCGTCAAGCGCCTATATCACAACGCGCGAGTACGTCTCCACGCTCGCCGTGGACTTTGCAGATGACGCAGGGCTTGCCATCCGCTACGGACTCGATCAGGGCGCACTGCTCTTCCCCCCGGTCTGAAAAGGGCTGCTGTACGGAGTTTCCTTCGTACAGCAGCCCTCTGTTTGTGCTTCTTTTACTCCACCCTGATCTTGAAAATCCCCTTTTTGAGCGGGGCGGGCGCATCCACCCGCACACCGGAGCGGTGCACATCTACGGGGAAGCAGATGAGGAAATCTCCGGGACGCAGAATCACCGAGGCACTCACATCCCCCTCTGCAGGAATAAAGTCCCGCTCATCCTCATAGGCACCCATCTCCATGCGCTCCATCGGACTCACATCGATGCGCTCCGTGCCCGCAACGAGAACGTGGATGTCGATGTAGGCGCGGTGCGCCTCCCAGATCTTCCCGCTGCGTTCGCCCGTCGTATAGTGCGCGATGTTGACATAGAGATCATCACCCGCAATCTCATTGCGCCCCTTGGGCAGCGCCGTGAGGTCATGCGACCGCGCGAAGGCAAGTGCCTCCTGCATGCGCTGCGGGAGAAACGCGTAAGTTCTCTCGTGATAGATATTGCCGTAGATCATAGGAACCTCCCTGAATCAATTGTCTCCCCCTATCATACCAGTCCCTCACGCACAGTGCAACCGGGAAAGCGATGATAAAATAAGCGGACACACATCCATGAGAGACATATAGAGCATCACAGATGCCATAGACTTCTTGGAAAACGTCTGCCCGCCCACGCGTGCAAAAACATCATTGAAAAAGAATGAAGCATGTGCTATGATAGAGGAGAAGGAAATGGAAAGTGCTCCGGCACGGGCGCAAAGCCGCATTCTACCGTTTCGTCTTTCCAAAACGGTGCAGCCCGCACCGCACAAGGGACAGCGCCGATGGATCCCCCGCTTTTTGGGGCAAAGTTCATCCGCAGACGCCAAAAACGGCGCAAAAAAGTGCGTCTTTCCAAAACACCTTCTCAGCCCGCGCGGGACAAGGGCTGCGGGACACAGAGTCCCGACACACACAATGCTGCGTGCGGCATTGAAACATAGAACTTAATATCACTAACTTCGCCCTCTGTATGTCCCGACACACACAATGCTGCGTGCGGCATTGAAACAAACATGGTGGTTTCTCCTTTCACCATAACGAGCAGTCCCGACACACACAATGCTGCGTGCGGCATTGAAACAGACCGACGTTATCAAGCTCGCAACGAACAAAATTCGTCCCGACACACAATGCTGCGTGCGGCATTGAAACAACGGCGAGCTCCTCTCGGCAACTACGCATCAGGTCCCGACACACACAATGCTGCGTGCGGCATTGAAACACCAACTTCTCGTCGGTGTCCCTCTCGATGGTTTGTCCCGACACACACAATGCTGCGTGCGGCATTGAAACCGGAACAAATTGATAGAAATAGTACGCATAATTATGTCCCGACACACACAATGCTGCGTGCGGCATTGAAACTTAAACGCTGATTCCTCTTTTATTGTTAAATTTTCGTCCCGACACACACAATGCTGCGTGCGGCATTGAAACAACAGAGCCCCGAACTCGGCAACCAACTCTTCCGCAGTCCCGACACACACAATGCTGCGTGCGGTATTGACAGCAAAACGGCTCTGCGTGTCCACATCGGTCACACAGAGCCGTTTTCGTATGCGAAAAGCGCACAGCAATCTTGACGATGCGGCGCACAGATGTTAGAATAGAGATACAAAAAGGGCACTGTCGAGCGGTCGCCCCATTATTAGCAGAGATTTCCCCGCCAGGGTTTGGTAGACGCAAGGCGGGGTCATCTCTTTTATCGTTTCACGGATATAATCAGCACGGTGAACACTACAATAAATCCCCTTGACAGACGCAATGTCAAGGGGATTCTTCTATCTATGTCGTAAACAAAATCAAATATCCAGATTCCGCACGAGCCGCGCGTTCTCCTCGATGAACTGGCGGCGCGGCTCGACTTTGTCGCCCATGAGGATGGTGAAGAGCTCGTCCGCCGCCTCGGCATCCTCCGCGCCGACCTGCAGCATGGTGCGCCCCTCGGGGTTCATGGTGGTCTCCCAGAGCTGCTCGGGGTTCATCTCGCCGAGACCCTTGTAGCGCTGGATGGTCACGCCGTCGCGTCCGATCTCATCGAGCTTCTTTGCCTGCTCCTCGTCGGAGTAGGTGTAGAAATGCTTCTTGTCCTTGCGGATCTGATAGAGCGGCGGCTGCGCGATGTAGACGTGCCCGTGGTCGACGAGCGGCTTCATGTAGCGGTAGAAGAAGGTGAGGAGCAGCGTGCGGATGTGTGCGCCGTCGACGTCCGCATCGGTCATGATGATGATCTTGCTGTAGCGGCGCTTCGCCAGATCAAACTCCTCGCCGATGCCCGTGCCGAACGCCGTGATCATCGTGCGGATCTCGGCGTTGGCAAAAATTTTATCCAGACGCGCCTTCTCCACGTTGAGGATTTTGCCGCGCAGGGGCAGGATTGCCTGAAAACGGCGGTCGCGTCCCTGCTTTGCCGAGCCGCCCGCAGAATCGCCCTCGACGATGTAGATCTCGCACTGGTCGGGATCCTTAACGGAGCAGTCCGCAAGCTTGCCGGGGAGGCTCGACACCTCAAGCGCGTTCTTGCGCCGCGTCAGCTCGCGTGCCTTGCGTGCCGCCTCCCGCGCACGCGATGCCATGAGTGCCTTGTCGAGCACCTTTTTCGTAACGGCGGGGTTCTCCTCAAAGTACTCGGTCAGCCCCTCGGTGACGATGGAGTCGACGATGCCGCGTACCTCGGAGTTGCCGAGCTTCGTCTTGGTCTGTCCCTCGAACTGCGGCTCGCGCACCTTGAGGCTGATGACGGCGGTGAGCCCCTCGCGTACGTCCTCGCCCGAGAGATTTCCGTCCTTGTCCTTGAGGACGTTCAGTCGCCGCGCAAAGTCGTTTGCCGCGCGTGTGAGGGCGATCTTGAACCCCGCGAGGTGGGTGCCGCCCTCCTCGGTGTTGATGTTGTTGACGAAGCTGTAGATGTTCTCCTGATAGCTGTCGTTGTACTGCATCGCGATCTCGACGACGGTGTCGTCCTTGACGCCGTTGAAGTAGATCGGCTCCTCATTGATTGTCTCCTTTTTGCGGTTGAGGTGGGAGACAAAGGAGCGGATGCCGCCGTCGAAGTGGAAGGTCTCGCGCCGCTCTGCCTCGCCGCGCTCATCGACGAGCGTGATGGTAATGCCGTGGTTGAGGAACGCCAGCTCGCGCAGACGGTGCTTCAGCGTTTCGTAGCTGTAGGTCGTGACGGTGAAGATCTCGGGGTCGGGGACGAAATGGACGCGCGTGCCCGTCGTCTCCGAGGTGCCGATCGTGTGCAGCTTCTCCACGGTCACGCCGCGCGCAAAGGAGATGGCGTAGATTTTCCCGTCGCGGCGCACCTCGACGTCCATCGCCGAGGAAAGTGCGTTGACGACGGAGACGCCGACGCCGTGGAGTCCGCCCGAGACCTTGTAGCCGTCGCCGCCGAACTTGCCGCCCGCATGAAGGACGGTCAGCACGACCTCAACGGCGGGCATGCCGCTCTCGTGCATATCGACGGGGATGCCGCGCCCGTTGTCGGTGACGGTGATGCTGTTGTCGCGGTGGATCACGACCTCGACGGTATCGCAGTAGCCCGCGAGCGCCTCGTCGATGGAGTTGTCCACGACCTCATAGACAAGATGATGCAGTCCGCGCTCCGATGTCGAGCCGATGTACATACCGGGGCGCTTGCGTACCGCCTCAAGTCCTTCGAGCACCTGAATCTGCCCCGCGCCGTAGTCGGCATCGACGGCGGTCACCTCGTCGCCCATCTCCTCGGCGGAGATGGCAATGCCCGAGAGGTCGGGCATGTCCGCCATTTCGGCGGCTTCCTTTGCCTCCGCCTCGGTGAGCGGACGAACCTCCGCCTGCTCCTCGTTTGCATTCAGATCAATTTTCTTTGCCATCATGTCCTCCTTGGGGGTTTACTTTTTCGGAATCGGCTTGATACGAATGATTTCGCAGTTGTTTGCCTTCAACAAATCAGCACAGTATGCGCGCAGCGGCGGAATGTCATCGTGAGCCATGTCCCAGACTGCATTCATGTCGATGGAGCTGTGGTAGGTATGTGCGAAGAAGTTACGCATTCCCTTGATGAGTCTCCACGGGACTTCCGTATGAGTCGTAATGAATTCATTGGAAAAGGATTTTGCCACCTCGCCGATGGTCTGCAATGCCATGGAACACGTATGCTGATAGTGACGATCCCGCATAAAGTCTTCCTGTGTCGCACCGAAACGCTCTATTGCGCTGATGATGTCATCACAGTACTGCACGATGATTTGCAGGATCTGCGCGTCTTTCGAGCTGAGATTCATAAAGCAGTACCTTTTCTCTCTCTATGTATTTCGTAAAAATCGGATACTCTGTCGGAATGCGCGTGATGATATCCACCTCTTTCGCAAGAGCTTCCTCTATATCCAGATGAAAGGCAACCAGATCAAGCAGTTTCATGCTGCGATCAGTTTCCGCATAGACATCTACATCGCTGTCCTCACGCGCCTCACCGCGTGCATAGGAGCCGAAGAGCCAGACTTTTTCAATCTTATATTGTTCGCAAATAGGGCGGATTTTCTCGCGGATTTCGTCGATGGTGAGGATCATGACAGTCGCCCCTTTCTATATGGACTTCATTTTATCAGCGATTCCTTAAGATTTCTTCTTCGAGCCCTTACGTTTCTTCATCTCTTCCCAGAATTCGCGCGTGGTGATGAGTTCGCCCCGCAGTTCCCAAAAGGTGCTCTGAATCTTCTTCGGCGTGACCTCTGTGGGCGGGAGTCCGCGATGGAGCATGGTGAGCATACGCGCATTCTCGCTGTCCTGCGCCGTGTATGCGGTCTCGCCCGCGATCTGGCGGACGAGGTCGGCGCGCTCGCTGCCGAGCATGAGCGCGTCACAGGAGGGGATGCGGCGGACGATGTCGGCGAGCTTTGCCCACGGCTCCGTGCGCAGGATCGCACGTACCTCGCGCCGTACGCTGCGCTCCTCGCTGCGGCGGCAGTCATGGCAGACCCCATCGACCATGCGTCCGCAGGAGGGGCAGGGCTGCATCCCGCGCTGCTCCTTCAGCCGCCGTGCTTTGCGCGTCACTTGATAGGCACGCCTGAGGTGCGTGGCAAGCTGCGCATCGGCAACGTCGCTGACGAGTGCCTCGCCCTCTGCGATCTCTGCGTCCGTGAGTCCGGTTTGGATGACGGCACGCGCGTAGGAGCCGCGTGTCTCCGTATCGCCGTCCTCTGCGGCGGGCGGCAGGGGGCGCATGGAGCGTGCAAAGACGATTTCCTTGACGAGCTGCCCCCCCGCGTAGTTGTTGACGCGCTGGATGGTATCGGGCATGGTCATGCGCATCTCGTTCTTCCACGTCGCATCGGGTGCGTAGAGGTATAGCTTGCCGTCCTTGATGGCGACGGCACGCACGCGGCGTGCGACGATCTCCCCGATGATGTCCGGCCAGTGCGATAGAGTCGTATGTGCGATGTAGTCGCGTTCGAATTTGGGGCCAAGGCGGTGGATGGCGGCACGCACGTCCGCGCTCGCGTTCGCCGTACCGAGTGTTGTACGCAATGCCGTCTCCCTTCTTACTTCGCTTCTATCCTTCCCGTATCTTCCCTGCCTCCACATAGCGATACGTCCCCATGCGTTCCTCTGGGAAGTACGCCGCGTCGGTTGCAGTGATAAATGTCTGGATCTGCTCGCTCCGGATAAAGGAAAGGAGCGCTCTGCGGCGATCCGCATCCAGCTCGCTCATGACATCGTCGAGCAGGAGGATCGGTGCCTCTCCGACGCGATCGCGCAGGTAGAACAGCTCGGCGAGTTTCAGCGCGAGCGCCCCCGTGCGCTGCTGCCCCTGCGACCCGTAGCTCCTGAGGTTCATGCCCGAGGTGGTGAGGACGAGATCGTCCAGATGAGGGCCGATGCCCGTCGTCGCGCGTGCAATATCGCGTGCGCGTCCTTCCTTGAACATCTCATTATACCACAGTTCGAGGCACTGTGTCATGCCCTCCTTCGCTGCGGTCAGTCCTGCGGGCGCGTGTGCGATCTCGTACGAGATAGAGAGGGGTTCGCCCGCAGCGAGCACTGCCTGCACGCGGGCGGAGAGTGCGCCGAGCTCTGCCGTCGCTGCGATCCGCCGTGTGGTGATGTACGCCGCACTCGCTGCGAGCTGCGCGTCCCACGGGAGCAGCGCGTCCACGGGCGCAAGCCGCGCGCGGATGTCCTTCAAGAGCGCCCCCCGCTGGCGCAGGATGTGGGTATAGCGCAGGAGCTCCCCATAATAGGCGGGACTCGCCTGCGAGAGTTCGGCGTCGAGATAGCGGCGGCGCTGCGCGGGCGCTCCCTTGACGAGGAAGAGATCCTCGGGGGAAAAGAGGACCATCGGCAGGATGCCGACGAGGTCGCGCTGCCGCAGGTTCTCCCCGCCGCGCTCGATGCGCCGCCGCGTGCCGCGTGCAAAGGTGAAGCGCAGTTCTCCCGGCACATCGTGACGCAGGAAGTTGAGTCCGATGTACGCCCCCGCCGCTCCCATACGAATAAGCTCCGCATCGCTCGCGGTGCGATGGGAGCGTCCAAACGCGGCGTAGTAAAGCGCCTCGATGATATTCGTCTTGCCCTGTGCGTTCGCGCCGAGGAAGATCTGCACACCTCCGTCGAAGGAGAGTGATAGCTCCTCATAGTTGCGATAGGAACGCAGTACAAGTGATGTAATCTGCATAGCTACGAGTGAGTGACACGGTAAGTATCACTGCCATCTACTGTAATGATATCTCCGGGGATGAGCTTACGCCGCCGTGCCGTTTCAATGTCCCCGTTGCGCAGGATGGCACCCGCTGCGATGAGCTCCTTTACCATGCCGCCGCTGGGAACGGCACCGGCAAGCTTCAGGAACTGATCGAGCTGGATCGTGTCGGTATGAATCTCAACTTCTGTCAATGTGTCCTCACAGGCGTTACAACATAGATGTAGTTCGGATCGACTTCCTCGCGGATGGTGATGGGCGAGAGGTTCATGCCCTGTGCGTTTGCCCCTTGCAGTGCGAGGATGCAGGTATCGCTGTCGAGGGATTTCATGGCGTCCATGAGATAGGAGGCGTTGAATGCGATGGTGACATCATCGCCCTCGACCACAGCGGGGATGGTCTCCTCGGTCTCACCGATTTCGGGACTGTTGGAGGAGATGCGCATCTGCCCCTGCTCGATGGCAAGCTTTACGATGTTGTACTGATCGGTGCGTGCGATGAGCGAGGCACGCTCGACGGCGGAGGCAAAAATACCCGCGTCCAGCGTGACGTGTGTCCTGATGTTCTCCTCCTGCGGGATGACGCGCCGGTAGTCCGGAAATGCGCCCTCGATGAGCCGCGAGGTCATATAGATGCCTCCGGAGGACATGCTGACCTGATTGTAGGAGCAGGTGACCTGGATGTCGTTTGGCACGTCGCCCGTGATCGTGCGCGTGACTTCCTCCAGAAACCGCGCGGGGATGATGACGCGGATCGATCCTGCGTCCTCGTCGAGCATCTCACTCTTGACGGCGAGGCGATGGACATTCGTCGCGGCAAATGTGACCTCCCTGCCCTCGACTTCGAGTTGACACCCCGTGAAGATGGGACGGCGGTCGCGCTGTTCTTCGCGCAGACAGGCGAATGCAGATTTCTTGACAAGGCGCGCGAGCACGCGATCTTTAATGGTAAAATGCAGGGTTCCGTCCATACGCTGTAGGACAGGATAATCTGCGACTTCCATGGTACGCAGCGTGAACCGTGCCGCACCGGATTGGATGACGGCGAGCCCATCGGAGGTTCCCGTGTCGATGGAGATTTCCTCGGCGGGCAGTTTGCGCGTGAACTCGGTGAGGTACTTACCGGGGAGAACTGCCGTTCCAACGGTGTGGATCTCTGCCGGGATGGTGACGATGAAGCCCAGCTCATAGTTTGTGGATTGGAGTTCGAGCTGACCTTCCTTTGCCGTCATATAGATGCCCGAGAGGATGGGGGTCTGCGGTTTGGTGGAGAGTCCCTTGCTGACGATTTGCAGCGCGGAGATGAGATCGTTCTTGGAGAGGCTGATGTTCATGGTCGTTCCTTTCCGGAGATTTTCGCGTGGGGGGAGCCCCGTTTTTCTATGGCAGCGTGTAGTAAATAAATATAGTAGTGGTAGTAGTAGGTGCTGTGGATTTGTGGAAAAGTGGAAAAAGTGCAGAAGTGACGCAGGTGTGGCTGTGGATAAGTTGGGGAGAGTTGTGCGTAAGTTATCCACAGTTTACACAGATGAGGAGTGGATGAGTGATTATCCACAGTACGTCCACAAGAATTGCGGCGGACTATACACAGAGATATGCACAGGCGCTGCGGGCGGCTTTTGCAGCGCGGCGCTCCTCTGGTCAGATCCCCTTGATCTGGATGGTGAGCGACTCGATCAGTGCCTTGGTGGCGGGATCGTCCGCCGTGAGGTTCTGGATCTTCTTGTGCGCGTGGATGACGGTCGAGTGGTCGCGGCTGAAGAAGCCGCCGATGGTCGGCCATGAGACTTCGGTCAGCTCGTGGCAGAGGTACATGGCGATCTGGCGCGGGTAGGCGATGTCGTTGCTGCGCTTGGAGGAGCGGATGTCCTCGCTCGTGACCTTGAAGTGCGTGCAGACGATGCGCTCGATCATTTCCATGGTGATGCGGCGTCCCTTCTCGCCGCGCAGGTAGTTGCCGAGCGCCGCGACGCACGTGGTCTCATCGATGGGCATGCGCATGGTGGAGGCGTACTTGATGAGGCGCGTGAGCGCGCCCTCAAGCTCGCGGATGTTGCTGTCGACGCGGCTTGCGATGTAGACGACGACATCTTCGGGGATATCGACCTCCTCGCTCTGCGCCTTTTTCTGCAGGATCGCGACGCGCGTCTCAAACTCCGGCGGCTGGATATCGACCGGAGCGCCGCCCGCAAAGCGGGAGATGAGGCGATCCTCAAGTCCCTTGACATCCTGCGGCTGTTGGTCGGAGGTCAGGATGATCTGGCTGCCGTTGTCGCGCAGCTTGTTGAAGGTCTGGAAAAACTCGGTCTGCGTCTGCTCCTGTCCGGCAAAAAATTGGATATCGTCGATCAGCAGCACGTCGATATGGTAGTATTTCTCACGGAATGCGTCCATGTTCTTCTCGCGAATGGAGCGGATGAATTCGTTGGTAAAGTCGGTACTGGCGATGTAGAGGACGCGCTTTTCGGGATGGTCGGCGAGGATCTTGTGCCCGACGGCGTGCATGAGGTGGGTCTTGCCGAGCCCCACGCCGCCGTAGATGAAGAGAGGGTTGTGCGAGGGCAGGCCGGGCGCGTCCGCGACCGCCTTTGCCATTGCGTAGGGGAACTGGTTCGAGCGTCCCGTGACGAACGCGTCGAAGGTGTACTTCGGATTGAGCGTCGTCACGTCGTCCGGTGCCGCTGCGCCGATATCGCCGGCAGCGGAGAGGGGCAGACTGCCCTGCGAGGGAACCGACTCTGCACGCTCCTCTGGGGGTGTGGGTGCGGCGGCAGACGGCTTTTTTTTGGCTGCTTTTTCCCTCTTGGGTGCGGCAGCTGCGGGGTCGACGATGAGTGTGACCGTATAGCCCGCACCGAGCGCCTGCTTTACGGCATCGCCGAGGAGCACCAGATAGCGCGGCTCGATGTACTGCTTGGTAAAGGTGTCGGCGACGGCGAGGGTGAGTTCGTTTTGTTCGGCAGATACGGGGGCGATGCGCGAGATCCATTGTTTGATCGCGTCTTTTGGGATGATTCCGTCGGTTTTATCCAGTACTTTTTTCCACTGGCGCTCAAGAGAGGGGGTCTTTTCTTCGGACATACAACAGCGTCCCTTCAAAAAATTTTTCGCTCTGCCACATTTTTTTATCCACAGGGTTATACACAGTTGTGGATAAGTTTGTCGATAAAATGAGTGCGGTAAAATGCGCGGAGACGAAATTATACACTTTTTTTACACACGTTTTCCACAAGACAATGAAGATATTTTAGCAAAAAAATCCAGACTTATCAACAGGTGCTTTTGCCCTAATGATGGAAAAAAACGCGCAAATGACGTGCGGATCCCTTGACAGTGCGGCTTTTGTTCGTCTATAATGACGCCTAGTAAGCGAGTCTATCGAGTATATAGAAGGAGGTGACGAGAGGTGAAGAGAACATTTCAGCCCAACAATCATTGGAGAAAGAAGACGCATGGTTTCCGTGAGCGCATGAAGACGAAAGGCGGTCGCCTCGTACTGAAGAGAAGGCGTCAGCGCGGACGAAAGAAGCTGTCGGCGTAATTGCGTCGGGCTTGTCGGAGGTCACCGCGGGTGACCTCTTTTTTTAGCAATATGGACGAAAAAAGATACACATTGCCGCGTGCAAAGATGATTAAGCGGCGCAGCGACTTTCAGCTCGTCTATCAGCGGGGGGTGTCTGTCGCAGGGCGCCGCATGATCCTGTACGTCCTGCGCGATCCGCGCGTGGCGGGCAGGGTCGGCTTTGCCGCCGGAAAAAAGCTGGGCTGTGCCGCTGTGCGCAGCCGTGTCAAGCGCCTCCTGCGGGAGGCGTATCGCCTCATGCAGCACGAGCTGCGCAGGGATGTGGGGATTCTCCTCATCGGACGCGCGGGGCTCGTGGAGGGGAAAATGCAGGATGCCGCGCAGGATCTTCGGACGCTCGCGCGCCGCGCAAAGATCTTTGCGGCGGGGGGAACGCCGCGCCGCACGGGGGAGCAGTGATGAAGCGTCTGCTCCTTCTTCTGGTACAGTTTTATCGGTGCTGCATCTCGCCGCTTCTGCCGCCCTCCTGCCGCTACTATCCCACCTGCTCCGCGTACGCGATGGAGGCGATTGAGCGCTACGGCGCGCGGCGCGGCGGGTGGCTGGCGCTGCGGCGCATCCTGCGCTGTCACCCGTTTCATCGGGGCGGCTATGATCCCGTACCGTAGATTGTTATACATAGCACACAGCAAAGAAAAATTGGGTTTATGGCAAGTGTTATGGATTCGCGCTGCGTACTCCACGCAGAACCCTCGTTACGCAAGCGGACGTGTGCTCGTCCGCCTAAATACCTGCGGATTCCAAACGCGCTGCGCTTGAACGATTAAAATCCGCAGGGGGCGGGTCGCACACTCTACGCCGCTTGCTCCACTAGGGTTTGCTTAGGAGTACTGCATCTGCTTTTGCCCATCACATTTATCATAGCGCCAAAAAATTTTTACAAGAACAACGGATCAATAAAGTACACTTACAACTTCCCTATCAGTAGGAGGAAATCGCGTGATCGAATTTTTTAGCAACCTATTCGAGCCAATCATCCACGTTTTACAGTTCATCCTCGGCGGCTTTTACACCATCACAAGCGCCGCAGGACTCGTCAGCTACGGCTTTCCGATCATCCTGCTCACCATCCTCATCAAGGTCGTAACCTACCCGCTCACCGTCAAGCAGATCAAATCCATGAAGGCGATGCAGGAAATTCAGCCGAAGATGAAAAAGATCCAGGAAAAGTACAAGAACAATCCGCAGATGCTCCAGCAAAAGACGGGCGAACTCTTCCGCGAGGCGGGCGTCAATCCGCTCGCGGGCTGCCTGCCGCTCCTCGTACAGATGCCGATTCTCATGGGAATGTACTATGCACTCTTTAACTTCACCTTTCCGAGCGCGGAGGCGGCGGCGTTTTTCTGGCTGCCGAATATGTCCGAACCCGATCCACTCTACATCCTGCCCGTCCTGTCTGCCGTGACCACCTATCTGCAGCAGAAGATGACCTCCACCGAGATGAATGCGCAGATGAAGATCATGATGACTGTGATGCCGCTCTTCATCGGCTGGATCAGTCTGAACTTCCCCTCGGGACTCGTCCTCTACTGGGTGACGATGAACGTGGTGCAGATCACCCAGCAGTGGTGGATGTATCGCGGGGAGAACGCGGCGGTAAAGGAGGCACACTGAGATGGCAGAGATCATCGAGACCAGCGGAAAAACGGTCGAGGACGCGCTTTCTCTTGCCCTCGACAAGCTCGGCTGCGGCAGAGCCGAGGTTACCTACGAGATCGTACAGGAGCCCTCAGGCGGCTTTCTGGGGCTGTGGGGCAAGCGCGAGGCGCGGATCCGCGTGACGACGCGTCCCGTCATTCTCCCGCAGCGGACGGAGATCGCACAGCCGGCACAGCCGACGGTCATCGCGCCGCCGTCTGCCCCCGCGCCCGTACCGGCACCCGCAGGGCGCACGGAGGACGATGGGTTCGGTGTCCGTCCGAAGCGGTTCCACACCGATCTGCGCTCTTCGGCGCGCAAACCTGCTGCCGAGCGTGCACCGCGCCGTGAGCCGACCCCGCGCAGCTATGCGGACCGGCGCGAGGGACCGGCACGCAGCTACGGTACGCGCGGGGGATACGGGGAGAGCCGTCCGCCGCGCAGCCGCGGAGGTATGGTGCAGGGGGATCGTCCGGATATGGGCTATGAGCGCCCCTACCGGGAGCGCACGGACAACCAGCTCATCCCGCTCACACAGGAGATGTCTGATGCGGCGGAGCGGTTCCTCCACGATATCTTTGCGACGATGAATCTCACGGTGACGCTGCGCCGCACGGATACCCCGTCGGGCACGATCTACAATATGCAGGGGGACAGTCTCGGCATCCTCATTGGCAAGCACGGATCGACTCTCGATGCCCTGCAGTATCTCACGAATCTCGTCATCAACAAGATCCCGGAGACGGGCTATGCCCGCATCATCCTCGACGTGGAGGACTACCGTGCGCGTCGAGAGGAGACGCTCACGCGCCTTGCCGGCCATCTCGCGGACAAGGCGTGCCGCCTCGGCGAGGAGATCCATCTGGAACCCATGAGCCGCCACGAGCGCAAGATCATCCATACCGCCCTGCAGGACAACCACCGCGTTACCACCTACAGTGCGGGCGACAACCCGCGCCGCTACGTCGTCATCGTGCCGCGCCGCCGGCGCTATGCGCGGGACTATGAGGAGCCGTATGACCGCTACGAGCGGTAGAATACTGAATATAAAACAGGGGCTTCCCTCCGAAGTTTTCCGCTTCGGAGGGAAGCCCCTGTTTGTGCGATTCAGCCCTTGCCGAATCCAAAGAGTGACTTGATCTTGTCGGTGAGCCCTGTCGATTTCTCCGCAGGATCGACAATGACATTGTCACTGTCCGGTACATCGTCGTAGAGGTCGGAGTCCATCACTTTGCGTGGTTTTGCATCGTTGCGGCTCTCGGTGTCGCCGTCGCCGAGGTCAAACCCCGCGCCGTAGTTCGGCGAGAATCCGGTGATGATGGGGATGCCGCAGTTCGGACAGGCATTCGCATTGGAGGGAACAAATTTACTGCATTTTGGACAGAACATAGTTGCCTCACTTTCCAAAGACAGATACCACGGATTGATTCGTGTGGAACATTCATCGCGCCTCCGGATTGCCCTGATCGGCTCGCAGCAGCCGCAGCACACCGATCAGGGAGAGGATCCCGCAGAGCACCCAGAGGACGATGAAGATTGTGTCATCCGCCGTGCCGATGGTGACAAAGTCCTCGACAATGGCGCTGCCGACGGCAGTCTCATCCAGAGCATCGAGGCCGCCGAGGAAGCGTGCCAGCGCAATGGCGCTGAGGAGATTGGGCAGGAGTGCGGCGTAGACCATGAACGCCTCCCACGGACTTTTGCCGCGCGTGCGCAGCCGCTGCACGACGAGCGGGAGGGTGGCGAGCGGGGAGATCGTGCCGCCGATCAGCAGGGCAAAGAAATCTGCGCCGGCGGGCATGAGATCGATTCCCGCGAGAACGATGATGAGCGGATAGAGAACGCCCTCCCCCAGCGTGGGCAGGATCAGTGCGCCGGCAGCGAGGGAGATCAACGCGCGAAAGACGAAATGTGCGCGATCCACGCGTCCCCTCATGGTGAGATATGCCGCGCGGACGGAGGGGATCGCCTCCTCGACCGGAGGCGCGCCGTAGCGGTTTGCCGCAGGCGATCCCTTTTTCAGAAAGATCCACGCTGCGTAGAACGTGAGGAGGAGAAAGGAGAGGCCGCACAGGACGAAATAGACGAGGACGAAGCCGCCGAGCATCAGCCCCAGCTCCTCGGGATCATCGAAGAAGATGAGCTGCGGGCTGTGGCTCATTCCCTCGAACAGTGCGGCGAGGAGAAGGAGAAAGAGCAGGGGCAGTCCGAGCGCGACGAGGGCGACGAGCACGAGCGGGAAGGAAAATCCGCCGCTGCGGCCAATGTCGTGCAGCCGCCGCACGGTGGCGGGAATGGCGGCGAGGGGCAGGAGGATGGCAGTGGCGGCAAGGACGAGCGCGACTCCCATGCCGAGGAGAACCCAGAAGGTGACCGCCGTTTCGCGAAAGAACAGCGTCGCCGTGAGATAGATGAGGGGCAGCAGCAGGGTGATGGCGGCAAAGTTCAGAAGGGAGGCACCGCCGCCCAGTGCTGCAATCGTCAGCGCATAGTCACGCCGTGTGAGTCTGCCGTGCAGGGAGAAAATCGCTTCATTCATGCGGGGACTCCGTCAGGACTGCTTGCTGCGATCCGTCGGTGGGGCAATATCCGTCGGCGTATCCGCGTAGGTTGCACGCGCGTAGGGATTCTCGTACACTTCCTCTGACCTTGGCTCCGGTGCAGCCACGCCCCCGAGTGGATCCGGGCCATAGCTGTTGTCACCCTGTGTGCCCTGCTTGAAAAGCAGGTAGAGAACCAGGCCGAGATTGATGAGGGGGACGAGGGACAGCAGCGCATAGTACCCCGATAGTCCGACATCGTGTAGACGGCGTATCATGAGCATATAGCCCGAGATGGTGATGGGAATGCGCAGGAGCTGGAGCAGCCCAAAGATGCCCAGCGCAGTCGATTCGTCCGGCTGCATGGAGGGATCCCCGAGCGCGAGTGCGAGGAAGCCGAGGACAAGGTAGGCGACGACGCTAAAGGCACCGAGCGCGAGGAGGCGCTTGATGTAGCGCTTGCGGTTGAGCCGCCCGTTCCACTGGAAGAAATTCTCTTTGATGCCGTTGTCGATCTGGTGCATGGTATTTTCTCCTTATCTAGATAATCGTCCTCATTGTAGCATATTGCGGAAGAATTGGCAAAAACAGCGTTATAGGCACTATGATAAGTTACGGACAAAAGAGTATGCGGTACTCCTAAGCAAACCCTAGTGGAGCAAGCGGCGTAGAGTGTGCGACCC
>ERZ772967.1040-NODE-1040-length-19741-cov-3.262420_pt1 | contig 19741 bp, 17 predicted proteins | sample MGYA00511677_ERZ772967 | MGnify/ENA primary metagenome ERZ772967 (study PRJEB29015, sample SAMEA2737931) | human oral metagenome | biome: human oral; feature: human-associated habitat; material: dental | place: China | collected 2146 ...
GGCAAATGTCTCAGTATTTCGACTAATCCCATGACGGAAAGCGCTTCTAGATCGACCAACGTGTGACAGCCTTCTGCCATCATCTGCGGACCGGCAATGCCGATGAAGCGGGCGTTCGGATAATGCATTTTAAGCCGGCGGATCAATCCTGCGCCGAGAATATCACCCGATACTTCGCCGGCGACAAGCGCAATAAGAGGATTTTCCTTTATCATTCGTTTTACCTTAAAAAATGACCGCACTTTAGAAGCTTAGGTGCGGTCATTATTTTATACTCTACAGTAGCCTATGATGGCATGTCATGTGCAAAAATTAGCGGATAATCCCACGTGTCGAACGCTTAAAGAAATCCAAAAAGAAACTAATCGCCGACTCGGTCTGCGCAATTTGCTCAATTTCAGGCATGACTTCTTCCAAAGTCTTTCCGCTTCGATAAATGAGTTTATAAACATTACGAATAGCATGTAAGGTCGGCTTATCAAAGCCTCGGCGTTTCAAGCCTTCTAAATTAACACCGAATGGCTGAGCATGGTTCCCCTGAGCCATCACGTAAGGGGGAACATCCTGACTAACCATCGAACCGCCGCCTAACATCACATGCGCACCGACAATAACAAATTGGTGAATAGCCGACATTCCACCGACGATCACAAAATCATCTAATTCAACATGGCCGGCAAGCGTGGCATTATTTGCTAAAATACAGTTATTTTTAATTTGGCAATCATGAGCGATATGGGAATTGATCATTAATAGGTTATCATCTCCAATGCGGGTAACGCCTCCCCCTTGAATCGTGCCACGATGAATTGTGACATGTTCGCGAATTTTATTGCGATTTCCAATAATCGTTTTCGTCGCTTCGCCTTTATATTTTAAGTCCTGATTAACTTCACCGATACTCGTAAATTGGTAGATCTCGTTATCTTCACCGATGGTCGTATCGCCTTTCACAACAACATGTGAATTTAAGATCGTCCTGGCCTTAATTTCGACTGTCCCTTCAATAATACAGAAAGGGCCGATAACAACGTCCTCACCGATAACAGCCCCCTTGGCGACAAGCGCCATTGGGTGAATTTTCGCACTTGGATGGATCATAATTTGTCCTTAATTATCTACGAGCGCACATTAATTTCGCTTCACAAGCTATCTCGCCATTTACTGTCGCTACACCGGTGAATGCAGTAATTCCACGACGTTCTTTAATCACCTGAACCATCAATTCCATTTGATCGCCCGGGAGGACAGGGCGCTTAAAACGAGCTTCATCAATTCCTGCAAAATAAAACAATTCGCCGCCTTTGATTTCGTGCGTCTTAAATGCCAATATTCCCATTGATTGCGCAAGTGCTTCAAGAATTAACACACCGGGCAAAATCGGTTCGGCAGGGAAATGTCCGGTAAAACAAGGCTCATTCACACTGATATTTTTAATTGCTTTTAGCCATTCGCCTTCTTTGTAATCCACTACGCGATCGACTAATAAAAATGGATAGCGGTGCGGTAATAATTGCATGATTTCTTTTGCTTCAATCACTTTACTTGCTTGAATTTCTGACACGTTAGATACCCTTATAGAAAAATAAAATGGGCGAATTATACGACATTTATATTATAAAAGAAAATTCACATACGATTTAGGTTAAATCGACGGCTTTACCCACCTTCTTTTCCAAAGCTTTCAAACGCTTATTCATTGTATCAATTCCTAGTGTCAAGGCTGCCGTTTTACGCCACTCTTTATTCGTTTGCAGTGGAATCCCGGAGGAATAAACGCCAGGTTCGGTTATTGGTCTCATCACCATTCCCATCCCCGTAATTGTGACCTGATCGCAAATTTCCATATGCCCGTTAATCACACTTGCGCCACCAATCAAACAATAACGACCGATCGTTAAACTTCCCGCCATAATCACACCGCCGGCAACAGCCGTTCCGGTGCCGATATGTACGTTATGAGCAATTTGACAAAGATTGTCAATTATCACGTTATCTTCAATCACCGTCGCATCCAATGCCCCGCGATCAATACAGGTGCAAGCGCCAATTTCCACATTATTACCGATAATCACTTGCCCAACTTGTGGAATTTTTACCCAACGACCTCGATCATTTGCATATCCGAATCCATCACCGCCAATCACGGCACCCGACTGAATCAAACAATTATGCCCAATTTTAACTTCATGATAAATCGTAACATTCGCCCAAAGTTGAGTGTTGTCGCCGATTTTGGTATTTTTTCCAATGAAACAGTTAGCGCCAATGACGACATTATCGCCGAGCATAACGCCCTCTTCTATGACCGCATTAGCACCGATAGAAACATTTTTACCCAAAGAAACGCGCTCGGAAATGACCGCACTTTTAGCGATCCCCTGCGCGGCCTTTGGCGTTGTATCCATATATTGAGCCAAAATAGCATAGGCCACATAAGGATCTTTAACAATCATCAAGTTACTTTCCGGTGAACAATATTCTACATCGGCTTCCGAAACAATTAAAATTCCTGCTTTTGACTGAGAAAGAGAGGCGCGAAATTTCGCATTAGAGATAAAACTAAGTTGAGAAGGGGTCGCCTTGTCTAAAGGCGCGATATTTTCAACAACGACATCGGCGTTGCCACGAATGACAGCGCCGACTTGAGTTGCTAATTCTTGTAAAGAATAGGTTTTTTTCATTATGAAAACCTATTATTTTTTTGCTTGAGATGGAATGCTTTTTAGAACTTCTTCCGTAATATCTTTTCCATCAATCGCAAAAACAACCGAATTTGCATCTAAAACATAGGTGTAACCTTTTTGTTTAGCCAAATTATTTGTTGCCGTTTGAATGCTTTCTAACAATTTTGCACGTTCTTCATTTTGACGTTTGTCACTTTGAACCTGGAACTCTTGAACTTTTTGTTCATGTTCTTGTACCAATTTATTAATTTGCGCTTCTTCGTTGGCACCTAATTTTGCAATTTCGTCTTGACGTTTTTGAATATCGGCTTGACGTAAACGGGAAGCCTCTTTTTGTAAAGACTCAATTTTCGCATCTATTTTCTTACGCGCATCAGCCATTTTGGCATCAATACTCTTTTTACTTTCTGCAAGTTTATCCGCAATCGGTTTTAGTTCAGCGTCCAATTTATCCGCTACCGCTTGGCGATCCGGATGGTTTTGGAACAAATATCCCGCATTAATGAATGCAATATTTTCATCCGCATTGGCAAAGCCGGAAGCTAACGCTAATGCCATTGAAAGTGCGGTCACTTTTACAATACTTTTCATAATAAATTTTCCTTTAATAAATATTCTTGTTAATTTTTCTTGCACTGTACCGCTTAGTAGGAGTACAGAACACTCGGTTTGACTTATTTCGACTAAATAAGTTCAAATTCATTAGAACGAACCGCCAATGCTGAATTGGAATTGTTCGACATCATCATTTTCATATTTTTTCAGTGGTTTTGCGTAAGAGAAAACCAACGGTCCGATTGGTGATTGCCATTGGAAGCCAACCCCGGCGGAAGCACGAACACGGCTTGCTTTACTATAATCCGGCAAATTAGGGAACAACGCTTTATCCTGTTCCTTCCATTTTGTATTCCATACGCTTGCCGCATCGACAAATAGTGATGTTCTGACACTGTTTTGATTTTTTTCGGCCACAAATGGCGTCGGCACGATTAATTCCGCACTAACTGTGGCGATAGCGTTACCGCCGATTACATCCGTACTTGGTTGCCAATAAGGATTACCTGACGAATCCTGTCTTAAATAAATCGCATTCGGACCAATCGCACCATACGCAAAACCGCGTAAGGAGCCGATTCCGCCGGCGCTATAAGTTTGATAGAACGGCAAGCGTTTTCCGCCAAATCCATTCGCATAACCCGCACCTAATTTTCCTGATATCACCCATGTATGATCACGATTTAACGGATAGTACCCCTGAACATCCGCATTCAATTTGTAATATTTATTATCCGAGCCCGGAATTGTTACGCGCGCTCCTAATGTTGCTCTTACCCCTTTTGTCGGGAAATAACCGCGATTTAAGCTATTGTAGTTCCAACCGAAAGAAAAATCATAATCCTGCGTTTTGATTTTGTTGGTTGCAAAATTCATGGAATCTAAATAAAGCTGACGGCTATATTCTATTTCAAAATTACTAATTTTATTGTAAGCATACCCCAGCCCGACATAATAGGAGTTATTTTCATTCACCGGGAAACCGAGCGTCAAATTACCGCCGTAGGTCGTACGCTTATAGTTAGAGGAAGTATTACTATCGGAGTTATCATAATCCTCATAGAATACGTTACCGCCGAGACTGACGCCGTCTTTAGTAAAGTACGGTTCGTTATAGCCCAAGTTAATGGTTGTTCCGTAATCGTTTCGAGTTCCTCCTAAGCTAACGGAAGCGCCGGTACCTAAGAAGTTATCCTGTTTTACACTGGCTTGATAACTGATACCGCTTTCGGTTCCGTAGCCGACACCAAAGTTAATACTACCCGTATTACGCTCTCTGACTTTATAAATCACATCAACAGTGTCGTTTTCTCCCTTAACAGGCTCAATTCGACTTTCTACCGAGTCAAAAAATCCGGTACGATCCAAGCGTATCTTTCCTAATGCGACAAGCTGAGCGTTATACCACGCACTTTCCTGTTGGCGCATCTCTTGACGAAGTGTACTGTCCGCCGATACGGTATTTCCTTCGAACCGCACTTGACGGACGGATAAACGATTACCGGCATCAACAACAAAAGTAATTGATAATGTCCTATTAGCATCATTGAAATCAGGAACGGCATTCACGGTCGCACTACCATATCCGCGTTCCCCCAATTTGGCCTTAATCGCCTCTTCAACGGCTTGAATATCATTACGACGGAAAGTATCGTTATAATGCAACGTAGCAAGCAGCGGTTGCAGCTCCTCTGCCATACCGCCGACATTACCGACAATACGGGCGCTACTTAAATCGTATTGTTCTCCCTCATAAATATCAATGGTCGCATCGACATCCGTTTGCTCTTTATTAACTTGAACATTCGAACCTGTAATCTGCGCCTTGGCATATCCGTTATTTAAATAATAGCTATGAATGGCCTGAATATCCTTTTCAAATTGCGTATCATCAAAACGGTACCCCCAGAGCTTCCACCACGCATCAGGCTGAAGTTCCATCTGCTCCTGTAAAGTGCTACTGGAAACAGCATTATTACCGTTAAATGTAATAGACTGGAATCTGGCAGTATCGTCTTCATCAATTTGAACCACCACTTCGGCGTGGTTATTCGGTAATGTATTAACGATCGTATCGACTTTAGCGTGATAACGCCCTACGCTTTTATAATGTTCCAATACACTTTTACGAAACTCTTCCAAACGGGCCCGATTTAAAATATCACCGGTTTTAAAGCCGTTTGCATCCAAATTTTGTCTCAATGCCTCCGTCGGTAATACAGAGTTACCTTTAATAATGACATCCGCAATGATTGGCTTTGGAATGACACTAATGACTAACGTATTCGCCTGCTGATAAGCTTTAATATCATCAAACTGACCGCTTACAAACAAAGAACGCACTAAATTTGCCACGTCATTATCGTTCACGCGTTGTCCGGCATGAACCGGCAAAGCGGCAAGAATATTATCATGTAGCTCGCCTTGTACGCCATCAACACGAATATCCTTCACCACGAATGGTGCCGCAGAAGCACTCACCGCACTACCGAATAATAAACTTGCAACGAGAAATTTTTTCATGGACTATATCCTACTGATAAATATTAAATAATCATAATCGTAAAAAATCATTAAAAAGGGCGAAGACGGTTAACATCAAAAGCAACAACGCCCCGAGACGATAGCTCAAATTTTGCACCCGCTCAGACACGGGACGCCCCTTAACGGCTTCCGCGGCCAAAAAGGCAAGATGGCCGCCATCTAACACCGGCAGTGGAAATAAATTCATAATCCCTAAATTTACACTAATCAATGCCATAAAACTTAAAAAATAAACCAACCCGATACCGGATGAAGCACCCGCGCCTTTAGCAATAGAAATAGGACCGCTTAAATTATTAAGTGATAAATCGCCAGTAAACAGTTTACCAATAACCCTTACCGTCAACAAAGATAACTGTGCTGTTTTTTCTATGCTCTTTTGTAGAGCGTCAAGAATATCATATTTTAATTCAGTGCGGTACTCTTCGGCAACATTTAAAAAAGTCGGGCTAATACCGACAAACCATTGCCCTTTATCATTTTTCTCCGGCGTAATCATTTTCAAAGAGGCGCTCCCCCCGCGTTCAATCGTAATCGGGAAGGGATTACCTTTGCGAACCTTTTCGACAAAATTGCGCCACGAAAGTGCGGTCGATTTTTCCGATAAAATAATATCGCCAACTTGTAATCCGCTTTTCCAAGCAGGCGATCCCTCAACCACCCGAGAAATTTTCATCTCGACTTTAGATTGCACCGAGGTTATACCTAGCGATTCAAAAGCAATTTCCGTATCAGGATTAAAACGCCATCCGCTCAAATTTAAAAATTTATGTGTCTCAATCTGCGAATCAAGGGATAGTAAAGTGAGCGTCACATTCGAGCTTCCCATTTTCGTCGCTAAAATCATATTAATCGTCTCCCAATCGGGAGAAGTTTCGCCGTCAATGGCAATAATTTGATTGTTGGGTTGAATATCGGCCTGTTGTGCAATGGAATGCGGAACAACCTCAGCAATAACCGGTTTCACCGTAGGAATGCCGATTAAATAAACAATCCAATAAGCAAAAACGGCAAAAATGAAATTTGCCAGAGGACCGGCGGCAATCACAAATGCACGCTGCAATACGGTTTTATTTTCAAAGGCGCGTGCTTTTAGCTGAGGCGGAACTTCTTCTTGACGCCCATCAAGCATTTTGACATAGCCGCCAAGCGGAATCATGGAGAAGGTAAATTCGGTTCCCTGCTTATCCGTATACTTCCACAGCACCTTACCAAAGCCGATAGAAAAACGATGAACTTTTATACCGCACTTTCTTGCGGCCCAAAAGTGTCCGTATTCATGAACGGCGACTAAAACGGAAATTGCAACAATAAATGATCCCAGCGACCACAAAAACGACATTAAATCACCCTACTATAAAACAAAAAAGTAAAAATAAGCAAAGAAAGGCACCGCCGCCGTTAAGCTGTCAATGCGGTCCAAAATTCCACCATGACCGGGAATTAACTGGCTGCTGTCTTTAATGCCTGCTTCGCGCTTAAACATACTCTCCGTTAAATCGCCCAATACGGAAATCGCCACGGTCGCTACAGAAAGCACGATGAAACCGCTCATGTTGCGTTCGCCTAATAAGGTTTCTCCAGAAAAATGCAGAAAAATAAAAGCCAGGAGTACTGCTGTAAGCAAACCGCCCAACACGCCTTCCCAAGTTTTTCCCGGAGAGACTTTCGGTGCCAATTTGTGTTTACCGAACGCGCGACCGGCAAAATATGCACCGGAATCCGCCGCCCATACAAGGACGAACACGTAAAGCAATAAAAACAAGCCGTGATGTGCATCTTGCGTGTAACGTTCCAAACGTAAACGGAGCACCGCTGCAATAAAAGGAATTAATGTGGAAAATGCAAATAAAAGTTGCAGCGGTTTATTTTTGCTCCAGAATTTTGCAGAAAGCGGATAAGTTATCACTAGCAATAGCGCAAGTCCCCACCAAGCGACGGAATTAATTAATAAAAGCGGCAAATAATTTTCAAATACGCGACCGGCATTAAGATAATTTCCTTCCGTATAAAGCCACAGGAACACAAACGAACCCAAGAAAGCCGCAAGGCAGAAACGCGCTAAAGGCTGTTTAAATCGGGCGAATTGCGTCCATTCCCACATTCCCAATGTCGCGACCAAGCCCAATGCCAAGGCAAAGTAGAAAGGGGTAAATAAAAATAAGGCGCATAGGACTAAAGCAATCAGCACAATCGCCGATAACACACGTTCTTTAAGCATAATTTCTCCACTTACTCTGTCCCGCCAAAGCGACGATGACGTTGTTGATAGCTGGCAACCGCCCGATTAAAATCTTTTTCGCCGAAGTCCGGCCATAACACATCCAAAAAACACAATTCCGCATAGGCGATTTGCCACAATAAAAAGTTGCTAATGCGCTGTTCCCCGCTGGTACGAATCAGCAGATCTACCGGCGGTTGATGCTGTGTCACCAAATGCTGCTGGAAAGTCTGCTCGGTAATCTCTTCCGGCACCATTTCATGGTTTTTCACTTTTTCCGCCAACTGCTGTGCCGCTTGTACGATGTCCCAACGCCCGCCATAATTGGCGGCAATATTGAGCGTCAATGCGGTGCTATTTTCAGTGAGCATTTCAGCCTTGGTGATTTTTTCCTGTAACTTCGCACTAAAACGCGAGGTGTCGCCGATAATTTTTAAGCGAATATTATTTTTGTGTAATTTTTTCACTTCACGATCAAGCGCCTGCATAAACAATGTCATTAAAGCGCTGACTTCTTGCTCGGGGCGATTCCAGTTTTCGCTGCTAAAGGCATAAAGTGTCAACACTTTTACGCCGATTTGTCGCGCATAGCTGACTGCGCGACGCACTGCGCTGACGCCGTTCGTGTGGCCGAAAATGCGCAATTTATTTTGCTGTTTTGCCCAGCGCCCGTTGCCGTCCATAATAATGGCGACGTGTTCGGGGATGTTATTTTTGTCGAGTTCTATCATAAAAACGTTATAAATTTTGACCGCATTTCAAACGGCCTGCGATCAACTGTTCGGCAATTGTGCGTGCCTGCGCATCGACTGCCAGTACATCATCGATGCTTGAAATCGTCGAACTTAGCATTTTTTCTACGACGTTTTGATTGATGCGCGCGATCTCGGTGAATCCAATGCGGTGCTCTAGAAAGGCTCCAACTGCAATTTCATTTGCCGCATTCATCGCCGTGGTGGCATATTGCCCGGCGGCAAAAGCCTCTATCGCGAGTTTTAAATTCGGGTAGCGGTTAAAATCCGGTTCAATAAATGTCAGTTCTTTGATTTTAAAGAAATCCAAAGGTTCCACGCCCGCAAACGTGCGATTCGGATAAGCCATAGTTTCGGCAATCGGCGTGCGCATATCCGGGTTGCCCATTTGCGCGATAACGCTGCCGTCGATATAACGCACCATAGAATGAATAATGGATTGCGGGTGAATGATCACTTCCATTTCATCAGCGGCCGCGTTAAACAGCCAGCGGGCTTCAATGTATTCCAGCCCTTTGTTCATCATCGTGGCGGAATCTACCGAAATTTTCTTACCCATAGACCAATTCGGATGCGCTACGGCTTGTTCCGGCGTAATCGTATCAAATTTGGCAAGCGGCGTGTAACGAAAAGGCCCGCCTGAACCGGTCAGCACGATTTTACTGATGCCGAGTTCTTGTAACGGACAAAAACCGATTTTTTGTTGTGCCTGCGGCGGCAAAGATTGGAAAATTGCATTATGTTCGCTATCCACCGGCAATAATTGCGCGCCGTGCCATTTCACCGCGTCAATAAAAATTTGACCGCAAGTTACCAGCGCTTCTTTATTTGCTAATAAAACACGCTTGCCGGCTTTCACGGCGGATAAGGTTGGAAGCAGCCCTGCCGCGCCTACAATCGCTGCCATCACTTGATCGGCTTCAGGATGAGCGGCTAATTCACAAATGGCTTGCTCTCCGCTTAATACTTCCGTTGGACAGCTCAGTGCGGTGAGTTTTTCGCGTAATTTTTTCGCCGCCGTTTCGTCATTCAATGCAGCAAAGTGCGGTCGAAATTTTATGCATTTTTCCAGCATGGCCTCCGCATTTTTTCCACCGACCAGCGCAAACGCCCGATACTTATCCGGATTGTGTTCGATGACGGACAATGTGCTTTGCCCGATTGAGCCGGTTGCCCCTAAAATCACAATATTTTGTTTTTGCATAAAATCTTGACCGCACTATTGTAAATAGGAAAATAGAACAAGGGCAGACGCTAGGGTCGATTAATTGACCTAGGATCTGCCCCAATCATCGGTTCTGAAAATTAAAAATCCATCAATTCTTTTTCTTTATCCGCCAAAATTTCATCGACTTTTTTGATGTATTGGTCGGTTAATTTTTGAATAATGTCTTCTGCCTTGTGTTGATCGTTTTCGCTGATTTCTTTGTCTTTTAACAACGCTTTGATTTTATCGTTTGCATCGCGGCGCACATTACGAATCGCCACTTTGCCCTGTTCGCCTTCACCTTTTACGATTTTAATTAAATCACGGCGACGTTCTTCCGTTAACGGCGGTAGCGGAACACGAATTGTTGTGCCGGCGGAAGACGGATTTAAGCCTAAGTCAGAGGTTAAAATTGCTTTTTCCACCGCTTGAATCAAGGAACGATCGAACACAGTTACCGCCAATGTACGCGCATCTTCGGCAACTACGTTGGCTAACTGACGAAGCGGCGTCGCCGAACCGTAATAGTCCACTTGAATCGCATCCAGCAAACTTGGCTGGGCACGGCCGGTACGAATTTTAGCGATATGTCCTTTTAATGCTTCAAGGCTTTTTTCCATACGCTGTTCGGCATCTTGTCGAATTTCATTAATCATTACGCTGTCCTTTCTATTATCTGGCTAAAAATAAAACGCGAACGATTCTACTGGATTTTTAGCGATTTTTGAATTGTTTTATCAGTCCATATGAACAAAAAACGGCAGAACTCTGCCGCTTTTCTTTGTGTTATTCGATTAACAAATAGTGGTGCCCTCTTCCGCGCCTAACACTACATTACGCAATGCGCCGAGACGTCCCATATTGAAAACGCGAATCGGCATGCCATGATCGCGAGCGAGGGTAAATGCGGCTAAATCCATTACTTGTAATTCTTTATCAATCACTTCCTCATAACTTAATTTTTTATAAAGTTTCGCTTGCGCATTTTTTGCCGGATCGCAATCATAAACCCCATCAACTTTTGTTGCTTTCAGCACAACATCCGCTTCGATTTCAATGCCGCGCAAACAAGCGGCGGAATCGGTCGTAAAAAATGGACTGCCGGTACCGGCGGAAAAAATCACTACGCGCTTTTCACGCAACATTTTAATCGCCTCTGACCAATTGTAAGTATCGCAAATGCCGTTTAATTGAAAGGCCGACATTAATTTCGCATTAACATCCGCACGGAAAAGCGAATCACGCATTGCCAGGCCGTTCATCACGGTAGCAAGCATGCCCATGTGGTCACCCACGACGCGATTCATGCCCGCTTTGGCCAATTTGGCACCACGAAATAAATTACCGCCACCCAGCACGACACCAACCTCTACGCCCATGCCGACGAGTTCTTTAATCTCTAACGCCATTCGATCAAGAATAGAGGGATCAATACCAAATCCTTCCTCGCCTTGTAACGCTTCTCCGCTTAATTTTAATAAAATACGTTTGTAAATCGGTTGCCCCATTGCTTTTTCCTTGTTATGGCTATAAAAAATGCGTTTATTCTAACAAAATCGCTAAAAAGTTAAAAATGGAAATTATTAAATAAAATGCGATAAAATAAACCTTCAATTCCCCGACAAACAAGATTATGAACACATCAAAATTTATCCGAATTTCGACCGCACTTTTTTCTCCTTTTTGCGCCGTTTTGGCCGGTTATTTCATTTTACGCGGCTCGGGCATGTTTCCTTCACCGTCATACAGCCTCATTGCGTTAAGTACTATTTTTATTATTTTGCTCAGCTGCAGTAAAAAATCCTTTTATTTCATTCTGCTTCCCTTCGTCTGCCTGCATGCGTTTTATACGCCGATCGGATTGAATTTCGGCGCGCCGAGTTACCAATACATTGCTTCGGTCTTTGCTACGGATCTGCTTGAAACAAAAGAGTTTTTGTTACAAATTCCGCTCACAAGCTATTTCATTGCCTGCTTAATTCCGGTTTTGACGTATTTACATTATAAAAGTGCGGTCAAATTTAACGTTAAATTTTATCGAAATAAGGCCTTTATCGTGCTATCGGCGCTATTCATCGGTTATTACTCGCCTATCTCCGCGCCGTTAAGGGAAACAATCGATTCCGTTGTAAAAGTGACGGAAGAATGGCGTAAACTGAAAACCATGTCGCAAGCCAGCCGTTGGGGAAAATCCGAATTAGTCAATTCTTACTACCAGGATTATGTCATCATTTTAGGTGAAAGCGCTCGTCGCGATTACATGAACGCTTATGGTTATCCCGTGGATAACACGCCGTTTATGTCACACGCGAAAGGCACGCTGATTGATGGAATGACTTCAGCGGGTTCAAATACCGTCGCCTCATTGCGTCTTATGTTGACCTTGCCTGATAAGGAAAAATGGGAGCCAAATTATGATTTGAGCCTTGTCGATTTAGTCAAATCGGCGGGGATTAAAACCTATTGGCTATCCAATCAAGGTTTTTTAGGCGAGTATGATACACCGGTCGCCTCACTTGCGGCAAAATCCGATGAAACCGTTTTCTTAAAAAAAGGCGGCAGCTTTAACTCGACTAATTACAGTGATTTTGAGTTGCTTGCGAAATTCGCTCAGGTATTGGAAGATAAAACGCAAAGGAAGCGTTTTATTATTTTGCATCTTTACGGTTCTCACCCGCTTGCCTGTGATCGGGTGGAAGACTATCCTAAAATCTTCAACGAAGCCGATATTGATAAAAAATACAGTTATTTGAATTGCTACATTACATCGATCAAAAAAACCGATGATTTTATTAAGAGAGTCTATGAAATTTTGCAACAAAACAAACAAAAAACCGACCGCACTTTCTCGTTAATTTATCTGTCGGATCACGGTTTATGTCATCAGCAAGATGATCGCCACGGTGTTATTTTGTTTAATCAAAACTGCCACAGCCGGCGGCATCATGCGATTCCGCTGTTTAAAATATCTTCCGATGATACCGAGCGAAAAACGTATAACACCTTTAAATCGGGCTTAAATTTTCTGGAAGGTATCGCCGCTTGGATCGGCATCAAAAATCCGAAACTGGGCGATGAAAACTTGTTTTCTGATCAAGCTGATAATAGCGACTACGGCTTAAAAAGACGAATTGAGGAAAAATATCGAAAAGACGACGATCCGGCCATTGATATTCGCCCCGAAAAATAATTCGTTTTAGACAGGGAAAATAACAATATCGATTACCGCCTATCCACGTAAAAACTCAGCCAAAATATTGGCGGTGAATTCCTTACGCAGATAGAAGCCGAGAGGAAGGGTTTCAATAATTTCGCCGTTGTGCCCGACACCTTTGGTCATTGCCCTGCTATTCGCTCCTTTCGGACGTAGCTGAAGCACCTGACCGACACGGGCGGTAATTTGACGTACGTGTCCTAAGGCAATATATTCCATGAGTTCTTCCCAATCTTGACGTAGTTGTCGCTCTTCATCGAAGGAGGGACGCCATAAAATGGGCTGTCCGATGCGCCGCTTGTTTAAAGGAATCGCGCGTTCCCCTTCAACGGGCAACCATAACACGTTGGAAAGCTTATAACGTACATGAGAATTTTCCCAATTAACGCCAAGCGTTTGACTTAATGGGGCGAGGCTGACAAATGTCGTTTCAAGAGGGTAACCCCGCGCATTCACGGGCAGGGTTTTCAGTTCTATACCCAAATGGGCGAAATCCCGTTCCGCCTTACTGCCGGCCGACGCCCCCAGCGCCGTTTCCACTAGCATACCAACCCAGCCTTTATCACGTTTTAAATCAATCGGAACCGCCACATTTAATTCCGCCGCCAATTCGCCTAATGTTAAGCCGGCGATGCTTTGCGCTTTGGCGAGCAGTGCCGCTTCATCAATGGGGGGCATGCCGTCAACAAATTTCATACGCGATATTTTTTTAATAATTTAGGTTTCACGAATTCAACGCCTTTATCAACGAAATCCGCTTTTTCTAAATGAAGTAAATAACGTTTTGCGTCCAATCCGCCGCCAAATCCCGTCAATGCACGATCCGCGCCTAAAACCCGATGACAGGGGATAATAATACTGATCGGATTTCGCCCGACCGCGCCGCCGACCGCCCTCACCGCTTTAGGACGATGAATCGACCGCGCCAAACGACCGTATGTGGACGTTTCGCCATATTGAATTTTTAACAATTCATGCCAAACGGTCTGTTGAAATTCCGTTCCGGTAGGGGCCAGCGGGATTTGAGCAAAAGTATCGGATTCGCCCCGAAAATAACGTGTTAAGGCCTCTTTGACTCTAACAAATAAAGTCAATTGATCATGTTGAATCCAGTTAGGATTCGGCGCCGCTTGCTCCAATTCACAATCAAGATTCGTTAAAGCATCGCCATCGGACAGCATTAATAATTGCCCGATCGGCGATGAATAATAGGAATAATAAAGTGCGGTCATTTTTCTCGTCGTTTCCTTCATTTATGTTTTTTAACAATAAAAAAGCGTACCGAAGTACGCTTTTTATTATGCGTGATTTTGTTTCAATTAAAAACGGTAATTTAGATTTAAACCGTAAAGATTCGCGCTCGCTTTTGATTTATAGTCTGCTTCAACCGTTAATAATCCGCCGACATTTTGCGTTTCTTTAAAACGGAATTTCTTACCGCGCAAGTGAGCGTAACCAAAATCAACCGATAAATTCGGCGTGACATGATAAGTCGCCCCGGCGCTGTACCAAATACGATCCGTATCCGGAATTGAGGCGCTGGCATGCGGCGTGGTCGCTGCTGATTCATCATAAGCCACGCCGGCGCGTAAGGTTAATTTATTGTCCACATGATACGTTGCCCCTAATGCGACGCGTGAATTGTTACGATATTGCTCTTCTTTGTGGAAGGCAAGGCGCCCGTCGGTATAAGTCGCATGCAATTCTTTAAAACGACTCCATATAGTGTATTTATAACTATAATGGAAAGCGAATTTATCGGTGAGTTGATGGAATCCGGAAAATTCCCAATAATCCGGTAAATGAAGGGTTAAACCGCCTTCACCGGTATGAAAATTTAAACCGTTTGCCGTACGTTGCACGCTCAATGCGCTACGATCTTTAAAATCAATATCAATTTTTGAATGATAGGCCAAACCAATACGATGACGTTCGTTAAATTGATAGGTGACCCCGGCATTCCAGCCAAAAGCCCAGGCCGCTTTATCTTGTAAATGGGTCAATTTCGTGTCTTTTTCCACCATGGTATCCAATGCGCGCAAAAGTGGCGGAGCAGATGATCCGTAAGCTCTTACGGCATTGCCTAAGGCCGTATCAATAATTCCTGCACGACGTTCAACTTCCGCTTTAGCATAAATAGCATTCAATCCCACACCGGCACTCAATCCTTCCGTGACACGATAAGCTCCGCTTAAATTTAAATTTAATGCGGTTAAATCGGTTTTTCCGCCGAAAACGCCCGCTTCATAATCATTATGATATTCGCTGCGCAGGCCGAAATTGACATTCATGCCGCCACCCACGGCAAAATGATCGTCAATCGGGGTAACAAAATACATATTCGGCAATAACGAGCCGGGAACCACACTCTTTTTATCGGCGGAAGTGACGGCTAATCGATTTCCTCGCAAAGAGGCCGTTACCTCACCGTCTAAATGCACACGAGAGGCCACATAGACGCCGCCGGCAGAAAATTGTTTTTCTTTAAATTGTGTCATTAACGCCGGGTTTGTCGCTACAACGGCGGCATTATCCACCATCGCGGCTTCCCCGGCATAAGCGCGGCCTAAGCCTGAACTTGATACTTCGGCTAATTGGAATGCCGCAGCGCTTGCCTCCGAACCGACGAAGACGGCCGCGAGCGCCAACATTGTGTTGGTCAATTTTTTCATTTCAGTTCCTCAAAGTTAAAAAGTGTGCAGATTCTAGCGAAAGTTCAATAAATTTAAAGCATTTTTCCAAGAGATCGGAGCAGAACAAAACCCAAACACAGGGAACATCCCCCAGCCTAAAAAATTTTGTTTTTTCCGACCGCACTTTGTTAAAATCATCTCATGTTCTCCTAAACAGAAGGAATCAATATGACACATCCCAACAGCATTATTGAACTAACTGAACAAAATCTGACGGAAGTTCTACAACTTTCGGAGCAATATCCGCTGGTTATTAATTTTTATGCGCCAAGTCATGCCGAATCGATGAATTTTCTTCAACGATTGGAACGTATCGCTCAACAATATCAAGGCCAATTTATTTTAGCGAAAGTCAATTGTGAAAAAGAACAAATAATCGCCGCCCAGTTTCATTTACAAGCTTTGCCGACGACCTATTTGTTTAAGGAGGCGCAAGCCTTAGACGCTTTTCCGGGCATATTGGAAGAAACGGAATTAATGCAACGTTTAAATCTGATTTTGCCAAAGGAAGAAGAAATAAAATTTAATCAGGCGCTGGATTATTTACAAGCCGAAGATTACGAAAGCGCCTTACCGCTATTAAAATCGGCTTGGACGCTTTCCGATAAGAAAAATAGCGATATTGGATTACTTTATGCCGAAACCTACATTGCGATGAAAAAAACCGAGCCGGCCGAAGAAATTTTACAACAAATTCCGCTTCAGGATCGGGATAGCCGTTGGCAAGGATTACAAGCGCAAATCGAATTACTTATTAAAGCCGCCGACACGCCGGAAATTCAACAATTACAAGCCGATTATGCACGTCAACCTCGTGCCGACATCGCCTTAAAACTGGCTTTGCAATTGCACCAGGCTAATCGTAACGAAGAGGCATTGTCGTTACTTTTCGATATTTTACGACAAGATCTCACAGCGGAAAACGGCGAGGTAAAACAACAATTTTTATCGATTCTGGCCGCAATGGGAAATAGCGATCCGCTAACCAATCAATATCGCCGTCGCCTCTATACTTTACTTTATTAATAGGAAATATTCGCAATTTGGATGTAAGCGCTTATAATAGCCCGAACCATTCGATTGTAAGGAAAATTTTATGTCAGAAATCAAACACAGCAAACTGCTTATTTTGGGTTCCGGCCCTGCCGGCTATACGGCCGCCATTTATGCCGCCCGTGCCAATTTAAAACCGGTTTTGGTGACCGGTTTGCAACAAGGCGGTCAGTTAACCACCACCTCCGAAATCGAGAACTGGCCCGGCGACTTCGGCGAAACCACCGGTCCCGAACTGATGCAACGTATGTTACAACATGCGGAAAAATTTGAAACGGAAATCGTGTTTGACCATATTCATCGCGTTGATTTTTCAAGCTGCCCGTTTAAACTCTACGGTGACACACAAACCTTTAGCTGTGATGCGTTGATTATTGCAACAGGCGCTTCCGCCCGTTATTTAGGTTTGCCATCGGAACAACATTATAAAGGAAAAGGCGTTTCCGCCTGCGCCACCTGTGACGGTTTTTTCTACCGTAACAAACCGGTAGCTGTCGTCGGTGGCGGTAATAGCGCTGTGGAAGAAGCCTTATATCTCGCCAACATCGCCTCAACGGTTCACCTTATCCACCGCCGCGAAACTTTTCGCAGCGAAAAAATTTTAGTCGATCGATTATATAAAAAAGTCGAGGAAAGCAAAATCGTTTTACATACCAACCGCACGTTAGACGAAGTGTTAGGCGATCAAATGGGCGTTACCGGCGTACGTTTAAAAGATACGCAATCGGCTCAAACGGAAGAATTACATATCGACGGATTATTTATCGCCATCGGACATTCGCCGAACACCGACATCTTTAAAGATCAGCTGGTTCTCAACAACGGCTACATTGTTGTAAAATCAGGCTTGGACGGCAATGCGACGGAAACCTCCGTCCCAGGAATTTTCGCCGCCGGCGATGTGATGGATCATAATTACCGCCAGGCGATTACTTCTGCCGGTACAGGATGTATGGCAGCTTTAGATGCCGAACGTTTTTTAGATGCGCAGAAATAATTATGCGCTTAATTTAATGGAGAGGGAAAATAACTCTCCCTTTTTTCTTTGAAAACTTTGCCAAAATCGACCGCACTTTATGGATAAACATCGTCAAAAATACTTGCAAAAGTGGCTAAAATCGCAACAGGCGCCGATAAAAAAATGGATAGGATTAAACATTCTATTGGCGACGCTATCTTCGCTAATATTAATCGGCCAAACATTCTGTTTAGCGACCTTACTTGATCAACTTATCATTCGCCAAACCGAACGCAGCACATTACTTCCTTATTTTATCGGCCTCATTACCGGATTCGGCTGCCGAGCAATTATTTTATGGTTACGCGAAAAAATCGGTTTTATGAGCGGTCGACTGCTACGTAATCATATCCGTCAAAAAATTCTTACTAGGATTCATCACGTCGGCCCTGCCGTAATCAAGCAAAAACCTGCCGGCAGCTGGGCTGCGATAATGTTGGAACAAGTAGAAAACCTACATAATTTTTACGCCCGTTTCTTGCCTCAGCAACGTCTTTCGACGATTGTGCCGATCATTATTTTAATTGCCGTTTTCCCACTAAATTGGATGGCGGGGTTGATTCTTACGATTACCGCACCGCTTGTACCGATTTTTATGATTTTAGTTGGTATGGCCGCAGCGGACAGTAGCCAGAAAAATATGAACGCCTTAGCCCGTTTAAGTGCCCAATTTTTGGATCGTTTGCGCGGTTTGGAAACCCTACGTCTTTTTGACCGCACTTCGGAGCAAACAGAACACATCGAACAAAGCACCGAAGCGTTCCGCAAAACGACTATGGACGTATTAAAACGTGCCTTTTTATCCTCTGCCGTACTAGAATTTTTTACCTCGATTTCCATTGCCTTAATGGCGGTTTATTTCGGTTTTAGTTATTTAGGACAAATCGAATTCGGTGCCTACAGTACGCCGATTAGCTTATTTGCCGGTTTTTTCTGCTTAATCCTCGCCCCTGAATTTTACCAGCCGCTACGCGATTTAGGCGCCTATTATCACGACCGTGCAGCGGCTATCGGCGCAGCCGACGCAATTGTGGATTTTTTCGAAGCCACCGATTCCGTCGAACAAATCGATGACGCAGTAAGTGCGGTCAATCATTTGAATAAAAATTTCCTTGATATTTGCGCTGAAAATTTAGTCGTTCTTTCGCCGAAAGGAACCCCATTAACCAAACCGCTGAACTTTCATTTTTCCGCGTTTCAACATGTGGCATTAGTGGGACAAAGCGGCGCCGGTAAAACCTCATTGATGAATGTGTTGTTAGGCTTTTTGCCCTATCAAGGGAGTTTGAAAATCAACGGCAATGAGTTGAATAGGCTTGATTTAAAACAATGGCGCCGTCAGATTGCCTGGGTCGGACAAAATCCATTGCTCCTACAAGGCACAATAAAAGAAAATTTGCTTTTGGGTGATATTCAAGCGAATGATGACGAAATTGATGCTGCTTTGGCACAAGCGCAAGCGAAGGATTTTACCGACAAACTCGGTTTGGATTATGAAATTAAAGATGGCGGGCTGGGTATTTCCGTCGGACAGGCACAGCGTTTGGCCATCGCACGGGCACTACTGCGAAAAGGCAAACTTCTATTACTTGACGAACCGACTGCAAGTCTTGATGCGCTATCGGAAAATTCGGTGCTTAATACGCTAAATCAGATAAGCGGGCGGCAAATGACGCTGATGATTACCCATCGAATTGAAGATTTAAGACAATGTGATGAAATTCTCGTCATGCGGGAAGGCGAAATTGTGCAGCAAGGGACATTTAACCAATTAAAAGAGCAAGGCTTTTTTGCCGA
>ERZ772967.1042-NODE-1042-length-19716-cov-2.808046_pt1 | contig 19716 bp, 16 predicted proteins | sample MGYA00511677_ERZ772967 | MGnify/ENA primary metagenome ERZ772967 (study PRJEB29015, sample SAMEA2737931) | human oral metagenome | biome: human oral; feature: human-associated habitat; material: dental | place: China | collected 2146 ...
CCGCAGGAGTTGCCTGAGGATGCGTTAGTGATTAGCGATACTTCAGGCTTACCTTTCACTCAAACGGCAAATTTGTTAGGACAGGAATTTTCTCATATTTTATTTGACGCACGCGACGGTATTCATCTTGAAAGCCTCGCTATCGCAGCGGGAACGTTACGCGCAGGCGGCACTTTACTGATTTTATTGCCTGCCTGGCAAGGGCTAGAAACTTTGCCGGAACAAGATAGTTTGCGCTGGGCGGGCGAATCCGAGCCCATCGCGACGCCTAATTTTATCCGTTATTTTCAATCATTAGTCGAGCATTTTCATTTTCCCGTTTTTTATGACGCAAGTGCGGTTGAATTTGCTCAAGTTTCTGCGCCGTCCGTTCTTCGTTCTAAGCTACGCGCCACAGCCGATCAGCGTCAAATCATTGAACAGATTTTAGCCGCAGAAACCGACTGCTATTTTCTTTCGGCAAAGCGCGGTCGCGGTAAATCGATTTTAGCGGCTTTATTGTCTACACGGCTGAACGCCCCGATTTATCTTACGGCACAGAATAAAAGTGCGGTCAAAAATTTGCTTGATTTTAGTGCGGCGCATATTCGCTTTATGGCGCCGGACGACTTAATTCAAACGTTACATCGCCATCCTGATTTTGGCAGCGAAGCCTGGCTGTTCGTGGATGAAGCGGCCACCTTGCCCTTAGCGCAATTACAGCAATTCAGCCGCTCTTTTAAACATATTTTATTTATGACGACGGTTCATGGCTATGAAGGCACCGGACGTGGCTTTGAACTCAAATTCAGTCGAAAAATCGACCGCACTTTTACCCGTTTTGAATTAACGGAGCCGCTGCGTTGGCCGTTAAACGATAAATTAGAAGCCTTTATTGACGAATTATTGTTGCTTGAGGCGGAAGATAAATTCGATTTAAATGTGCCGATGTGGCGTGATATTCAAAATTCGATACATATTCAAACAATTTCTCAGCAAAATCTTGCACAATCGCCGCATGATTTTTATGGGTTGTTAACATTGGCGCATTATCGTACCTCCGTGTCGGATTTACGCCGTTTATTTGATGCGAAACATCAGCGATTTTATGCCGCTTATTTGTCGCCCTCTTCCGAGCGGTTGATGGGGGCGGTTTGGGGCTTGGAAGAAGGCGGCATAGCGGACGAGGAATTGATTTTGGCGATTAGCCGCGGCCAGCGCCGTCCGCGTGGAAATCTTGTGCCGCAGGCACTATGTGTTCAACAGAATAATACGCAAGTATGCCGATTGCGTTCGTTACGTCTTTCCCGCATTGCCGTCCATCCGAATTGGCAACATCGAGGAATAGGTTCTCGACTCGTTGAATTTATTGCAAAAAAAGAAAAAGTCGATTTTCTTTCCGTGAGTTTTGGTTATACCGCTGAATTGGCGCGGTTTTGGCAAAAAAATGGGTTCCGCATCGTGCATTTGGCGACCAAATTAGAAGCAAGTAGCGGTTGTTATTCGGTTATTGCGCTGCGCGGAATCAGTGCGCAGGGAAACGCTTTAGTCGATGCTACACAACGCTCTTTTGAACGTAACATCGGTTTATCTTTTCATCCGTTAGCCGATATTTTTGCCGCACCAGAAAACGATTGGCGGCTTACTCGGGAAGATTGGCTCAGTTTAAAAAACTTCGCCGATTTTAACCGCACTTTGAATGCGACGATCCCGGCGTTGCGTCGTTTGTTGCTGCTGCATGATAACCTGATTGATTTTCCGTTATTGAGGGATTATCTTATCACAAAGCGGGTGCCGATTTATAAAAAAAATTGGTTAAAATTGATTCGCGCCGAAGTGCAGCAAATGATATCTCAAACTTGTTTATTGGAGGCTTTATGAGCGAACAAGTGAAAAAAAGTTGGTTTAAAAAAGCGATCGAAAAATATAACGATTTTTGTAAAGAAATCGGCATAGATCAGGGGGCTTGTCGAAGCTGTGTTCCTGTTGTTAAAGCCGATGAAAATGGAAATTTGAAAAAAGAAGAGTCTCAATCGAAATAAGACTGTATTTATATACAGATAATTATTTGGATAAAATCCGATTTTTGCGCTAAACTATGCGGCAATTTTTCATGATTGTTTGCATTTTATGAGTTCGTCTTTTTTTTCACTTGATATTCCGAGCGAGCCTCGTGACCACAAAATTTTAGCCAATGTTATCCCCGGTGCCGATGTGTTGGCTATTAGTGAGATGGCGCAACAACACCGGGGATTGCTTGTCGTCGTCACACCGGATGCGCGAAGTGCGGTACGTTTGGCGGACGTTTTAAGCGGGTTTTGTGCGGTGCCGGTGAATTTATTTCCCGATTGGGAAACCTTGCCTTACGATTATTTTTCACCTCATCAGGAAATCATTTCTTCACGCCTCAGTGCGTTGTTTCATTTACAACAAGCTCGCCACGGCATTTTTATTTTATCGATTAATACATTAATGCAGCGTCTGTGTCCGACATCCTACCTGCAGCATAATGTTTTATTGATTAAAAAAGGCGATCGCCTTGTCATTGATAAATTGCGTTTGCAATTGGAATCCGCCGGCTATCGTGCCGTAGAGCAGGTGTTGGAGCATGGCGAATATGCCGTGCGGGGTTCTTTGCTTGATCTGTTCCCGATGGGAAGTGCGGTTCCTTTTCGATTGGATTTTTTCGATGATGAAATTGATTCCATCCGTACTTTTGACGTGGATACGCAACGTACGCTTGATGAAATTCAATTCATCAATCTTTTGCCCGCGCATGAATTCCCGACAGATGAAAAAGGCATTGAGCTATTCCGTAGTCGATTTCGGGAAATTTTTGGTGAAATTCGTCGCGATCCGGAACATATTTATCAGCAAATCAGCAAAGGCACCTTAGTTGCCGGAATTGAGTACTGGCAACCGCTGTTTTTTAGCGAGACGGCAACGCTTTTTGATTATTTACCGGATTCGGTTTTGCTGGTGGATTCGGAGGAAAATCAAGCGTCGGCACAGCGTTTTTCTGCCGATGTAAAACAACGTTACGAGCAGCGTAAGAAGGATCCGATGCGACCGCTTTTGCCGCCGGAGGCCTTATGGCTCAGCGTTGAGGAAACCAATCGCCTTTTAAAAAATTATGCGCGATTGACGCTAAAACAGGAAAAAGTGCGGTCGTCCGTGCGACAAAAAAATCTACCGGTAGCGCCTTTGCCGCCGTTAACCATGCAATCGCAGCAAAAAGAGCCGCTCGGTCAGCTTCGCCGATTTATTGAAGAATTTAAAGGCCATGTAGTGTTTTCCGTCGAAACGGAAGGGCGGCGTGAAACCTTGTTGGATTTGTTGGCGGCATTGAAATTGAAACCGCAGCAAATTCGTCATTTATCACAGGCGAAAGAACAAAAATACAGTTTATTAATCAGTGGATTAGCGCACGGTTTTGTTCTGGAAAAGGATGTTTCCTTGGCGCTAATTACGGAAAACGAATTGCTGGGTGAGCGAATTCAGCAGCGTCAACAAAGCAAACGAAAATCGATCAATCCGGACACGTTAGTGCGAAATTTGGCCGAATTAAAAATTGGTCAGCCTGTGGTGCATTTGGATCATGGCGTCGGGCGTTATGGCGGTTTGGTCACATTGGATACGGGCGGTATCAAAGCGGAATATTTATTGTTAAATTATGCCAATACCGCCAAACTTTATGTGCCGGTAACGTCGTTGCATTTGATTAGCCGTTATGTCGGCGGCGCCGATGAAAATGCGCCGTTACATAAATTAGGTAACGAGGCTTGGGCAAAAACACGTCAAAAAGCGGCGGAAAAAATTCGTGATGTGGCCGCCGAACTGCTGGATGTTTATGCGCAGCGTGAAGCTAAACAAGGTTTTGCATTTCGTTATGAACGCGAAGCGTTACAACAATTTGCGGCGTCTTTTCCTTTTGAGGAAACGCACGATCAAATGATGGCGATTAATGCTGTGATGAGTGATATGTGCCGACCGAAACCGATGGATCGTTTGGTTTGTGGCGATGTCGGATTTGGTAAAACCGAAGTGGCGATGCGGGCGGCTTTTTTGGCCGTGATGAACCATAAGCAGGTGGCCGTGTTGGTGCCGACCACATTGCTGGCGCAGCAGCACTATGAAAATTTTAAAGATCGTTTTGCCAATTGGCCTGTCAATGTCGACATGCTTTCTCGTTTTAAAACGGCAAAAGAACAAAAGCAAATTTTACAACGGCTGGCCGAAGGAAAGGTCGATATTGTTATCGGCACACATAAATTATTGCAAACCGACGTGACGTTCCATGATTTGGGCTTGCTGATTATTGATGAAGAGCATCGTTTTGGCGTCGCGCAAAAGGAAAAAATGAAACAATGGCGTGCGGATATTGATATTTTGACGTTAACGGCAACGCCGATTCCGCGTACATTAAATATGGCCATGAACGGCATTCGTGATTTGTCGATCATTTCTACGCCGCCGGCGCGGCGTTTAACGATTAAAACCTTTGTTCGACAAACGGACGATTTGATTATCCGTGAAGCTATTTTGCGTGAAATTTTGCGTGGCGGACAAGTTTATTATCTGCACAATGATGTGGCAAGTATTGAAAATACGGCAGAAAAGTTGACCGCACTTGTGCCGGAAGCGCGTGTGATTGTGGGGCATGGGCAGATGCGCGAACGCGAACTTGAACATGTAATGAACGATTTTTACCATCAACGTTATAATATTTTGGTCTGTTCGACCATTATTGAAACCGGCATTGATGTCCCGACGGCAAATACGATTATTATTGAACGTGCCGATCATTTCGGGCTGGCGCAGTTACATCAATTGCGCGGTCGGGTCGGTCGTTCCCATCACCAGGCTTATGCTTATTTGTTAACCCCCCCGCCGAAATTAATGACAAAAGATGCGCAACGTCGTTTGGAAGCCTTAGAAAGTTTAGATAATTTGGGCGCCGGCTTCATTTTGGCTACCCATGATTTAGAAATTCGTGGCGCGGGCGAATTGTTAGGTAATGAGCAAAGCGGGCAGATCGAATCGATTGGTTTTTCTTTGTATATGGAATTGCTGGAAGCCGCCGTAAGCGCTTTAAAGAGCGGTCGCGAGCCATCCTTGGAGGAGTTGACCCAACAACAAACGGAAATTGAATTGCGCATTCCGGCTTTGTTACCTGATGATTATTTAGGCGACGTAAATATGCGGCTGTCTTTTTATAAACGAATTGCGGCGGCGGAAAATAAAACGGTACTAAATGAATTGAAAGTTGAGCTAATTGATCGCTTCGGATTGTTGCCTGAAGCGACAAAAAATTTATTTTGTATCACAGCATTACGTTTGGCCGTAAAACCATTGGGTATTTTGCGTATTGATGCCGGAATGCAAGGCGGTTTTCTTGAATTTTCACCGCATGCGGATATTTGCCCGGATAACTTTATCCGATTAATCCGACAACAGCCGACCGTTTACCGCTTTGATGGACCATTAAAATTTAAATTTGTAAAGAATTTACCGACGAATCAAGATCGTGTTGAATTTGTTGAAAATTTAATTAATGCATTAGGCGGAGAAGGAAAAGGAGAATAGAGATTTATGTCAACGATTGCACAAATAAAAGATAAAATTACCCAAGATCCCGAAAATCAATTTTTTACGGAAAGAGGGATTATGCCGTTATTTGCCGCGCCTGCCAAGGCACGTATCAACATTGTCGGTCAGGCTCCGGGTATCAAAGCGCAAGAAACGCGATTATATTGGAACGACAAAAGCGGTGAGCGTTTACGGGAATGGCTCGGCGTGGACCGCGATATGTTTTATCATTCCGGCCTGTTTGCCGTTATTCCGATGGATTTTTATTATCCCGGAAAAGGAAAATCAGGGGATTTGCCGCCGCGTAAAGGGTTTGCAGAAAAATGGCATCCGCAAATTTTAGCCTGTTTGCCTGATATTGAATTAACGGTGGTCATCGGGCAATACGCTCAACATTATTATTTGTCGCAGAATAAATTTAATGTCACGGAAACCGTGAAAAACTACCGCCGATTTCTACCGCACTTTTTTCCGTTGGTTCATCCTTCTCCACGTAATCAACTTTGGCTGGCTAAAAATACTTGGTTTCTTCAAGAAGTCATTCCGGCGCTACGGCGCAGAGTGAACGACATTCTTATGCGAAAATCTGCTCACTCAAAATAATTGACGATTTTTGACCGCACTTTGTTTTTGATACTAATCAATTTTTAGTATGGTTCGCATTTCTGAAAAAATGCATCTGTGCTACAATTCGTCCGTTTTTTGATATACAGGAGTCCTTATGCAGCAGGCACCCGTTACCACAGATTCGCCGGCGCGAGCGGGAGGAAACAGAAAGGCCGTTATTTTTATTGTTGATGTTATTATTTTTTTTGCTTTATTAATGGCGCTGCCTTTTGAGCCCGCCGCGAATAAAGGATTGGCGTTGTTGGCTTTCGTTGCAATTTTGTGGTTAACCGAGGCGATTAATATCACGGTGACGGCGCTTTTTGTACCGCTGCTGGCGGTCTTACTTGGGTTGGTCAATAGCCGTCAAGCGCTGGTTGCTTTTGCCGATCCGACGATTTTCCTGTTTTTCAGCGGTTTTGCTATTGCTACGGCATTAAATGTACAGAAAATAGACAAGATGATCGCAAACAAAATTATGCAATGGGCTAAAGGTCGCTTGTTTGTTGCTGTGTTATATCTTTTTTTAGCCACGGCCTTTTTTTCTATGTGGATGAGTAACACGGCAACGGCGGCTATGATGATTCCACTTTCTATGACGATTCTAAGTCAGCTGGATCGAACCCGAGAGCATAATACTTATGTGTTTGTGCTATTAGGTATTGCTTACAGCGCAACCATCGGTGGAATGGGAACGTTGGTCGGAAGCCCGCCGAACGCTATAGTCGCTTCTCAGCTTCATTTGAATTTTGCCGATTGGCTAAAATACGGCTTTCCCGTTATGTTGTTGCTGTTTCCGATAATCATTGGCTGGTTGTATTTAATTTTTAAACCGAAACTTAATTTACGCTTTGATGCGGAGTTTTGCAAAGTGAAGCTGAATAATAAGCGTATTTTGACATTAATTATTTTTGTTTCCGTGGCATTTCTCTGGGTTTTTGGGAGTTATATTAATTCGATTATTTCTCATTATTTAGGTTTGCCTGACCAAATAGGTAGCTTTGACAGTATGGTCGCATTAGGGGCGGCTATTGTCATTTGCCTTACCGGGATTGCATCGTGGCGCGAAATACAAAACAATACGGAATGGGGCATCTTGTTCCTCTTTGGTGGCGGATTAACCCTGAGTTCAGTGTTGGAAAGTTCCGGCGCCAGTAAAATTATGGCCGACGGTATTGTTTTTCTGATTGAAGGCGGACATTATTATGTGATGGCGTTGATTGTCGCTGTCTTTATCGTCTCATTGACCGAATTCACCTCTAATACAGCGAGCGCCGCTTTATTAGTGCCGATTTTCATTTCTATTGCGCGCGCCTTAAACATGCCGCCACTCGGCTTTGCGATGATTATCGGACTTGGCGCCTCTTGTGCATTTATGATGCCGGTGGGGACACCGCCGAATGCCATTGTTTATGCGACGGGTTATATTAAACAAAGCGAAATGGTTCGGGTCGGTAAGTTTATTGATTTAACCTGTATGATTGTTATTGCGACGATCGCCTACTTATTTTGGATGTAGGTGTCCGCGCTATTTTGTCTAGAGAGATTGTGGTTTCCCTTTTATTTTTAAAGTGCGGTCAAATTATAGCAAGTTTATTGATTGACTATCTTAGCGGCTTCTTTTGTGACATAATTCCAACAATTTGGTGATTAAGTGAGGATAAAAATGCGAATTTTACATACCATGCTGCGTGTTGGCGATCTGGCACGCTCAATTAAATTTTATCAGGAAATATTAGGAATGCGCCTGCTGCGTACCAGCGAAAATCCTGAATATCAATATTCGTTGGCATTTTTAGGCTATGACGACGAAGATAGTGGTGCGGTGATTGAGTTAACTTATAACTGGGGCGTAAGCGAGTATGAGTTGGGAACGGCGTACGGACATATTGCTATTGGCGTGGAGGATATTTATTCTACGTGTGAGTCGGTTCGTGCAAACGGCGGAAAAGTTACCCGCGAACCGGGGCCGGTTAAAGGCGGCACTACGGTTATCGCGTTTGTAGAAGATCCGGACGGTTATAAGATCGAGTTTATTGAAAATAAACAGGCTAAAGCGGCATTGGGTAATTAAGCGTTATGATTGAAAATTCAATTTATTTTGACCGTACTTTATCTCGCCGAAAAGGATGTTTTCGTGTCTGATGACGCCTCGGTTGCCCCGTTTAATTTATTAAAAAATCGGTTTCGCGGCTATTTTCCGGTTGTCATTGATGTCGAAACCGCCGGCTTTGATGCGAAAAGAGATGCTTTGCTGGAATTGGCTGCCGTGACATTTAAAATGGGGGAGGACGGTTTGTTGGCGCCTGATCAAAAATGTCATTTTCATATCGCGCCTTTTGCCGGCGCAAATATTAATGCCGATTCGTTAAAGTTTAATGGTATTGATATTGACAATCCTCTTCGTGACGCCGTGTCCGAACTGGATGCAATAACCGGATTGTTTCAAATGGTACGTCGTGGGCAAAAAGAGGCTGATTGTCAACGCTCGATTATTGTTGCCCATAATGCTGCATTTGATCAAAGTTTTATTATGGCGGCGGCGGCGCGAACAGGAGTGAAACGAAATCCGTTTCATCCTTTCGGTATGTTTGATACGGCGACATTGGCGGGTTTTATGTTCGGTCAAACCGTGTTAATTAAAGCCTGCCAAGCGGCAAATATTTCCTTCGATCATAAACAGGCGCATTCTGCACTGTATGACACGGAACGTACGGCAGAATTGTTTTGCTACATGGTGAATCATCTGAAACAATTGGGCGGTTTCCCGCATTCAGCGGTAATTGCTCAATAAAGTTAAATTACTAAATTATTTTAAAGTGCGGTAGATTTTTTCCTCATTTTCGAGTACATTCAAATATCCACCTAAAAACTAAGGACAATTATCATGTTGACTAATCCTGTGGTTATTTCCATTATTGTTTTATTGGCACTCAGCTTATTAAGAATAAATGTTGTTATCGCCGTTATTATTTCCGCTTTAACAGCCGGCGTGCTTGCCGACGGCTTTACATTAGAAAATATTAAAGCGACTATTTCGACATTTATCAGCGGATTGGGCGGCGGTGCCGAAGTGGCGATGAATTATGCTTTACTCGGCGCTTTCGCCATCGCGATTTCTCGTTCGGGCATTACCGATTTACTAGCGCTAAAAATTATTAAATTATTAGGCAAAGCGCCGACACAGCGCGCTGTAACAGGCTTTAAATATTTAATGTTTTCCGTGCTCGGTCTGTTTGCCATTTCATCACAAAATATTTTGCCGATTCATATTGCTTTTATTCCGATTGTGATTCCCCCGTTACTTGGCGTATTTAATCAGCTAAAAATCGATCGGCGAGCCATTGCCTGTATTCTGACCTTCGGTTTAACCGCAACTTATATGTCGTTGCCGATTGGCTTTGGGAAAATTTTTATTGAAGATATTTTAGTGGGAAATATTAATAAAGTGGGCGCGGCTTATGGATTAACGACGACGACGGCTGAAATGTCGAAAGCCATGTTGGTGCCGATTAGCGGGATGGTTATCGGGCTGCTTATCGCGGTGTTTGTAACTTATCGTAAACCGAGAGAATATCCGAATCATCCGATTCATTCGAATCTTGAACAGCTTGAGCAAAGTACGGCAAAATTAAATCCCTACTATATTTGCGTATGTATTTTAGGTATTGCCGCTGCCTTTGCAGCACAAATTGCAGTCGGTTCCATTGCTATGGGTGGTTTGGCCGGATTGATCGTTTTTGCCTTAGGCGGTGTTTTTAAACTGCGCGAAAGTAATGATATTTTTCAACAAGGTCTGCGTTTAATGGCCATGATCGGATTTGTGATGATTGCTGCCTCAGGTTATGCGGAAGTCATTAATAAAACGAATAGTGTAACGGATTTAGTTAATTCGTTCAGCCAATCCATCGGCCCTGATAGTAAAGGTTTAGCGGCGCTTTTAATGCTCTTGGTCGGTTTGTGGGTAACCATGGGAATCGGTTCCTCATTTTCTACTGTGCCGATTATTGCCTCAATTTATGTGCCGTTGTGTTTAGCATTAGGATTTACGCCGTTTCAAACATTGGCGCTGGTAGGCGCTTCTGCCGCATTGGGTGATGCCGGTTCGCCAACATCGGATTCAATTTTGGGGACGACATCTGGGCTAAATGCGGATGGAGAGCATGATCATATTTGGGATTCCACAATTCCGACATTTATCCACTTCAACATTCCGCTTATTATTTCCGGCTGGATTGCCGCAATGTATTTCTAATCATTTATCCCCCTTTTAGGGGGATTTTACTATGCGAATTCAAGAACTTATTCAACAGCTCGAAATAAAAGTAAAAAACTTGCACGAGCAATATCAAGAAAAAGGCGAGCAAAAAATTGTGGTGAAATTTGACCGCACTTTGTTTTGCGAGGATTTTCAATCGGTAAATTTTTATTTAGAGGAAATTAATCAAACGCTGGATAAAATTAAACGATTAGAGGCTAAAACAACGGAATATTATGTTTACTTAACCGAACGCCTTGTCGCTCAATGTACAGTACTATCTGATGCGCTACGGTTAAATCACGGTGATAAAACGTATAATGATAGAAAAGTTGTCTGGCAAAAAAAGGTACAGGATAAAAAATCCCATGCCATTCACCGTCTTCCGCCAAGGGAACGATTGGATAAATATTATGAGGCGCTACAAAAGTTAACAGATAAATTGCTTAAGTTTCAAGATCTTGAATCCTCTGCGGAAGCGGATTTAAAACTTCACTATGCTACTCAAATTTCAAAATTACAACAGCGCAGACAAAAAGCATTGGAAGCAATTGAGTTACTTGAAGACTATTTAGCATTTAAAAACGGGCAGGAGAATCGTTTTTAGCTTCGCATAAAGTAAAAGCCCTAAAAATTATTTTAGGGCTTTGAAAATTGATGGCGAAAAATAAGCGCCAAACGTGGAATCAGTGTCGTTTATTTCAGTACGGCTAAAGCGGCGTCGTAATTTGGCTCGTTTTTGATTTCCGAAACAAGTTCACTGTAAAGAACGATATTATTTTCATCCAGTACGATAACGGCTCGAGCGGCCAAACCTTTCAACGGACCCGATGTGATATTTACTCCTAGGATATCGTGAACGTTTTTATGCCGGAAAGTGGAAAGCGTTTGTACATTTTCGATACCTTCGGCACCACAAAAACGCGTCTGCGCAAAAGGGAGGTCGGCTGAAATGCAAAGTACGACGGTATTAAGTAAATTTGCCGCTTTTTGATTAAATACGCGTACAGAAGTTGCGCAAACGCTCGTGTCTATACTCGGAAAAATATTGAGAACTTTGCGTTTGCCGACGAAGGTTTCTAAATTAATGTCGGTTAATTCATTCGTGGTAAACCCAATGTCGGGAATTGTTTTACCGATTAACGGGAAATCGCCGGAAACCTCAATTGGGCTGCCGGAAAGGGTGATTGTGCTCATGTTGTCTCCTATTTCAGATCTCATGTTGTCTCCTATTTCAGATTAAGTATGTGGCTAAGTGCGGTAAAAAATCGATCGTTTTCTGAGGGTAAACCAATACTAACCCGTAAATGATTCGGCATACCGTAACCGGCAATTGGCCGCACGATAACGCCTTGATGCAATAAGGCGGTATAAATCGGTTCGGCAGGCTGTTTAAAATCAATTGTAATAAAGTTGCCTTTTGAAGGGATATATTGCAGCTGATGTTTTTGGCAAAAGGCTTCATAACGCTTCATTTCAGTACGGTTGTTTTTTGCAACTCGCTCAATAAAGGCATCATCATTTAAGACGGCAACGGCTGCCGCTAATGCCAGACTGTTACAATTGAAAGGTTGACGTACGCGATTAAGCAAGTCGGTTATTTCCGAATTAGCGACCGCATAGCCGATGCGTAATCCGGCCAGTCCATAAGCTTTTGATAATGAACGTGAAACGATTAGATTAGGATATTTTTTTAATAAGCCGAAAGAATTGACTCGTTCGTTTTGTTCAGTGAATTCGGTATAGGCCTCATCTAAAACAACAATAATATGCTGCGGCACCTTGGATAAAAACACATCAATTTCTTCTTCTGTCAGGAAGTTGCCGGTGGGATTATTCGGGTTGGCGATGTAGATTAATTTCGTTTTTGGGGTAATTGCAGCTAAAAATCCCGCTAAATCATGTCCCCAATTTCTTGCCGGAATTTCACGCGCGACGGCATTAATGGCCTTTGTCACCAGCGGATAGACGATAAAGGCATATTGTGAATAGATAATTTCATCCCGTTCCGAAGCGAAAGTATGGGCGAAAAGCTCAAGTAAATCATTTGATCCATTGCCTAAAGTTATCTGATTCTGGGTTAAACCATATTTGTTGGCTATGGCTTGTTTTAGCTCAAAACCATTGGCATCAGGGTAGCGGGTGAGTTGGTTTAACCGGTTGATAATGGCTTGTTTGGCGCTTTCCGGAAATTCAAAAGGATTTTCATTCGAGGCAAGTTTAACAATATTACTGATGCCAAGCTCGCGTTCCAGTTCTTCAATAGGTTTTCCGGCTTGATATGGGGAAAGTGATTTTACGCCTTCATTGGCAAGATCAAGATACTGCATGATTAGGTCCTTAAAACGACGGATGTTGCCATCCGTCAGAAAAGATAGGGTTATAGATTTTCGGCTTCGAATTTTTTCATAAATTCAATGAGGGCATTAATCCCTTCCAATGGCATTGCATTGTAAATAGAGGCACGCATGCCGCCCAAAACTTTATGCCCCTTAAGCGCTTGCAATCCGGCTTTAGTCGCTTCGCTAACAAATTTTGCATCCAGTTCCGGATTGCCTGTGACAAATGTGATATTCATTGTAGAGCGATTTTCGGGAGCAACGACATTGCGATAGAGTTTGCTACTATCAATATAATCATAAAGCGTTTTGGCTTTGATTGCGTTGCGTTGTGCAACAACGTCTAACCCACCTTCTGCCAACATATGTTTGAATACAAGCGAACATAAATACCAAGCGAATGTCGGCGGCGTATTGATCATAGAATCGGCATTGGATTGGGTTTCGTAATTCCAAATTGACGGCGTAGCTTTGCGCGCTTTACCGAGTAAGTCTTCTCTGATAATCACTAATGTAATGCCTGCCGGACCGAGGTTTTTTTGTGCACCGGCATAAATGACGCCGAATTTATTGATGTCGATTTTTCGGGAGAGAATATTAGAGGACATATCGGCCACCAAAACGGCATTGCCTACTTTTGGAATATCGAAAATTTCAACACCGCTGATGGTTTCGTTCGGACAATAATGAACATAGTCGTATTGGTCGGCAATATCGCTAAAATCCAGATTCGTGACATGCCATTTGCCGTCTTTATTTTCAACAATATTAATTTCATCAATTTCGGTAAAATTACGTGCTTCTTTAGCGGCTGTTGCCGACCAATGCCCGGTATTTAAATAAAGGGCTTTACCTTTTTCACCAATTAAATTCATCGGTAAGGCGGCAAATTGTCCGCGTGCCCCACCTTGTAAAAATAACACTTTGTAATTGTCCGGAATGCTATAAAGGGCGCGTAAATCTTTTTCGGCTTGTGCGGTCATTTCTGTAAAGTATTTTCCGCGATGGCTCACTTCCATAACGGAAACGCCTTGCTCAAGCCAATTGATTAATTCGGCTTGAGCTTGTTTTAACACAGCAGGCGGCATCATGGCCGGGCCGGCACTAAAATTAAATACTTTTGGCATGATATATTCCTTGATTCTGGCAAATAAGGTTTTTATTTTTACCACCGCCGCTTTTGATAATCAACGAATTTTAATTAAATTCACTGAAATTTTGATATAGCCCATAAATCTTTTTGCTAGATTTTGACGAAAGAGAAAAAAATCGTTACAGTAAAAAGACGTTTAATTTTGAGAGTGATTAGTATGGAAAATATAAATAAAAAATCATTTCAGGATGTTTTAGAATATGTGCGCTTATATCGTTTAAAAAATAAGCTAAAACGGGATATTGAAGATAATGAACGTAAAATTCGTGATAATAAAAAGCGGGTTTTGTTATTAGATAACTTAAATCAATATATTACGGACGATATGAGTATTAGTGATGTGCGTGAAATCATTGAAAATATGCGTGACGACTATGAAGTACGGGTCGACGATTATACTATTCGTAGCGCCGAGCTTTCACAACAACGCCGTGATATCGGTAATAAAATGAAAGCGCAGCGAAAAGATCATGCTTCGTTAGCAAAAAATAAAATCACGGCGTAATTAAAACCGAGCTGCCATTAATAATGTGGTAGGGAGTGATTGACGCGTGATGTAAAAGTCAGGATTTTATGACCGCACTTAGGTTTTGAGATAATGAAGTGCGGTCCTTTTTTAAGGAGTTTTTAATTTAATCATTTGATGAGGTTCAAATCGGCGAGCAAGATCGGCGATTTTTTTTCCGGAGGGAAGAATCAAATCGGGCGCAATTTCGGCCAGAGGAATAATCACAAATTCGCGCTTTTCCATATCATAATGAGGAAGCGTGAGGCGTTCGGTTTGCATAATTTGCTGATCGTATAGGAGAATATCGAGATCTAACGTTCGTTCGCCCCAGTGACGTAATCGTTTACGCCCGTGCATCCGTTCAATATTTTGTAGTGCGTCGAGTAGCTGAAGCGGCGGCAAATTCGTTCTAATTTGAGCCACCGCATTGATATAATCCGGTTGATCCTGAGGACCAAGCGGTTTACTTTGATAAAAGGCACTATACCCGACTAATTCGGTATTTGGCAGCCCGCTAATTGCCGCTAAGGCCGAATTTAATTGCTCAATCGGTTTATTTAAATTGCTGCCAAGGGCAATATATGCTACCGTCATTATTCTGCCGCCTTCGGTTTACGGCGTCGGTAGCGACGACGATAATTTTTTTTCTTCGGTTTTTCCTTATCTTGTTCTTTCACCAATAAATCACGCTGATTGAGATTACTCAATTGATATTCATGCCACCACTGGGCCAACTCAATTGTTTCCCCTCCTTCAATTTCGGCACGCATGGCCAATAGATCAAAGGCTGCGCGGAATTTCGGTTGTTCAATTAAGCGTGACGGCGCCGAGCCGGAACGCTTTAACAATTGAAGTTGAAGCGACCAAATTTCACGAATTGTCGCTGTGTGGCGACGAGGGATAGCCAATGTGCGGCATAACTGAGCGAGAATATCGTTTGCCGCTAAAGAGTAGGCATCATGATTACTTAATCCTCCTTCATTTTTTAAGGTATCAACTTTTTCACGGAACGGATACCAAAAAAAGGCGGCGAATAAAAAAGCGGGGTTAATCGGTAAATTATCGGTGATGCGTTCATCGGTAGAGGTTAACGATGTGATAATCATCTTTTCTGCATAGCTGTCGCCTGCTTTGGTGAAATAGGCGGATAAGGTTGGAAAAAGTTGGGCAAACAGCCCATATTGCCGTAATAGGCGATAGGTTTTAAGACCGTGACCGGTTTGCAATAATTTTAAACTTTCGTCAAACAAACGCGCAGGCGGAATATTTTTTAATAAATGGACCAATTCTCGAATAGGCGTCTCGCTTGGTTTTTCCAGAAACATATCCAGTTTTGCCATAAAGCGAATTGAGCGCAGCATTCTAACAGGATCTTCCTGATAGCGCACTGTCGGATCGCCGATAAGGCGTAATTTACCCTCTTTTAAGTCATTAATACCATTGAAGTAATCGTATAAGCTGTTATCCCGAGGATTGTAATAAAAGGCATTAACGGTAAAATCCCGTCGTTGCGCATCTTGCTCCATTGTGCCGTAAACATTGTCACGCAGTAATATGCCTTCTTCGCTTTGTTTTGCTTGCTGCTCGTTTTGCGCCGCCTGATGATGTCCGCGAAATGTAGCCACTTCAATAATATCGCGGCCGAACATGATATGTGCAAGGCGAAAACGTCGGCCGACCAAACGGCATTGGCGTTGAAAAATCGCTTGAATTTGTTCCGGTCTGGCATTCGTCGCCACATCAAAATCTTTCGGTTGACGTTGAATCAATAAATCGCGAATGCAGCCACCGACAATATAGGCTTCGAAGCCTTGCTGCTGTAGTTTTTCTACAACGGTCAATGCATGACGTCCGAACATTCGCGGCGTAAGATTTAACTGTGAAGCGTCAATTCGATATTTGGTTGCGGCGGCATTATGCCGTACGCGTTTTTTTGCCAAAGACGTGTTTGAACGACCGTCAGACATCGCTTTTGTCGTCTTTTTTGGCTTTTGCGGTAAGCGTTCGGAGACGGCTTTATAGTCTTCCGAATTATCCGCCGATTCAGTTTTTTTAATTCTTGATTTACTGAATAAGTTTTTAATGTAATTAAAAATAATAAGCTCCGTTCATTTAGGGTTAAATAAGGAATGGAATAACAAAAGTGCGGTTGATTTGACCGCACTTTTCATTTCGTAATATTAGCCGACTAATTGTTTTTCACGAATTTCGGCTAATGTTTTACAATCAATGCAAAGATCGGCGGTAGGACGCGCTTCCAAACGACGAATACCGATTTCTTCACCGCAGGAATCACAATAGCCGAAATCATCGGATTCCAGTTTTTTTAAAGTATATTCAATTTTTTTCATTAATTTGCGTTCGCGATCGCGATTGCGTAATTCAAGGCTAAATTCTTCTTCCTGAGTAGCGCGATCGGCCGGATCGGGGAAGTTGGCGGCTTCGTCCTGCATATGTGCAACAGTACGTGAGGCTTCTTCCATAATTTGTTCATGCCAAGCATTTAAAATCTTTTTAAAGTGAAGAATTTGCTGTTCGTTCATATATTCTTCGTTTTTAGCCGGTTGATAAGGCTTTACACCGGCTAATTCCAATATACTTAGAGAGGCTTTAGACATGTTTAACTCCTTGTCTTTACTTATCGCCCGCATCACACGCGGAGGTTTTTTCTTTTGTTATCAGGGGATTTTTTAAAGGCGCTATAAATAGCAGAAGTTTTCTTTTTTAGCAAATAAATTCATGTAAAGATCATTATTTTTCGATATTGATCACAAAAATTATTCCTTTTGTTTGCATCAAATTTATTTTCAATAGATTTTTAAATCTTTGTTTGGCCATTTCTTTTTCTTTATGCCGTTTACGTTATTTTATTTTGCCGGTACATTGATTATTGCGGCGCTTTCGTTGCTATTTCTGCCCGATTTTTTATTACTTTCATGGATGAACGGTATCGCCATTATGGCAGCTTTAGCACTTATTGCATGCCTGTTTCAACGGGTTAAAAAAGTCGTTCATGTTTGTTATGCATTGATTATTTTAACATTTTGCTTAAGCTACGCTCATGCTGGCGCGATTAATTTGTTACAACAAGCGGATTCGATAGAAAAAAATAGCCGTCGCGTCGCCCTTTTTTTGCGAATCGAAAGTTTGCTACATCAACAAGGATATCAAACGCTTATTGCCAAAGCCCGATTAAAAGAAAATGGCGCGGAACAACGTTTGTTTATCAATTGGAAAAGCGATGAACGACCGAAAATCGGTGAGATCTGGCAGGCGGATATCCAGCTTCGTCCGTTATCGTCACGGTTGAATTTCGGCGGGTTCGATCGTCAACAATGGTATTTTTCGCAGAATATTACGGCGATTGGTTATGTGAAAAGTGCGGTCAAAATCGGCGATGATTTTTCCTTGCGCGAACAAAGGTTGCAACAGGCGTTAATTCAGACAGACGGATTGGCGAATCAGGGTTTATTGTTGGCGTTAGGATTCGGTGAGCGTGCTTGGCTTGAACCGAAAACCTGGCGAATTTATCAGCAAACCAATACCGCACATTTAATTGCGATTTCCGGTTTGCATATCGGTTTGGCTATGGCACTCGGCTTTTGGCTGGCGCGGGCGGTTCAACTGGTTTTTTCGACAAGCCGGATCGAACCGAAATTTCCGTTATTGATTGGATTGTTATTCGCCTTATTTTACGCCTACTTAGCCGGATTCAGTATACCCACTTTACGTGCGGCGGGGGCATTGTGTTTGGTCTCGCTTATTCGTCTAAAACGGTATTATTATCCCCCTTTTCGGTTATTGTGGCTGGTTGTTGCCTTTTTATTATTGTGTGATCCGCTGATGCCGCTGTCGATGAGTTTTTGGCTATCCATTGGCGCCGTGACTGCGCTGATTGTTTGGTATCAATATTTTCCGCTTGCGTTATTTCAATGGCGCCATAAACCGCTCGACAAAAAAGTGCGGTGGATTTTTTCGTTGTTTCATTTGCAATTCGGTTTATTGTTGCTTTTTACGCCGATTCAATTGCTCAATTTTAGCGGTTCTTCTTTACATAACATGGCGGCGAATCTGATTGCCGTGCCGTTATATAGTTTTATTTTAGTTCCGCTCGTATTGTTTGCCGTGATGACCGAAGGGGCGCTACATGCTTGGTACGGCGCTGATTTTTTGGCCGAGCGAATTACGCGCCTTATCGCTTTTTTTGACCAACAATGGATTCCGTTTTCATGGGATGATTCGCTTTGGCTTACGGCAATTTGCGCGATAATTTTTTTAGGTTTATTGCATGTCATTTATCGTCCGATGCGTGTGAATGCGGATAATTGGAAATTAAAACCCGCTCGGTTTTTTTCGCTCAATCGGGCGGTTGAACCGCCCGTGTTTTTGCGCCGCCGAGCGCAGTATGTTGCGCTGGCGTTGATATTGTTCTGTTTAGGATCGATCGGCTGGCGCGGCTATAACAAACCGCAGTGGCAGGCGGATATGTTGGATATTGGTCAAGGATTGGCCATATTAATTGTTAAAAACGGCAAAGGGGTTTTGTATGATACCGGCGCAGGTTGGGCCGGCGGTTCGATGGCGGAATTAGAAATTTTACCTTATTTGCGACGGGAAGGGATTCGCCTCGAACAATTGATTTTAAGCCACGATGACAATGATCATGCGGGCGGGAGCAAAGCGATTTTACAGGCTTATCCAACCCTTAAATTAATTAGCTCATCGATGAAAAACTACGGTGAAATCGACCGCACTTTTTGTCAAAAAGATCTCACTTGGACATGGCAAGGGCTTAATTTTAAGGTTTTATCGCCGTCGACCGTCGTTGAACGGGCGGACAATGTCCATTCTTGCGTCGTTTTAGTGAGTGACGGAACCTATCGTTTATTGTTGACCGGCGATGCGGACAGCGCAACGGAACGGCAGTTTGCACGTGATTTAGGCAAAATTGAGGTTTTACAGGTCGGTCATCACGGCAGCAAAACGTCAACATCGGATTTTTTATTACAACGAATTTGGCCCCGTATTGCGTTAATTTCAAGCGGCCGTTATAACCCTTGGCATTTTCCTCATCCGACCGTGGTTGAACGATTGCAGCGTTATCAAAGTGCGGTTGAAAATACGGCCGTTTCGGGTCAGGTTCGGTTAACGTTTAATCGCGACGGCATTGCCGTTGAGCGGGCGAGAAGCGATTTTAGCCCTTGGTATCGTAGATTAGTTGGCTTCTCTACGAAATAAAAGGTAAAATGCGTCCGATTTTTTACTTAAAGAAGACGTGAATTAT
>ERZ772967.1049-NODE-1049-length-19668-cov-9.845970_pt1 | contig 19668 bp, 14 predicted proteins | sample MGYA00511677_ERZ772967 | MGnify/ENA primary metagenome ERZ772967 (study PRJEB29015, sample SAMEA2737931) | human oral metagenome | biome: human oral; feature: human-associated habitat; material: dental | place: China | collected 2146 ...
ACTTCCACCTGGCGGCCTACGGGGAACAGACGGTCAACTACAACCGCGACATCGAGATCTTCCCCGTGCTGAAACGCCTGTTCGAACAGCTCCTCGACGAATCCCCGTACCAGTCGCCCACCGACATGGGCGTCAACATGGCAGGCATGTGCATCAGCGACGACGAGGTGTGCCGGGAGGCCTCCCGGCAGGAGGTGATCCGCCGCTACTTCAAGGCCCTGGCAGCAGAGCACCGGGACCAGTCGGAACCGATCCAGTCGGATCGCATCGCCTTGCTGATGAGCAAGCTGCAGATCTCCCGCGAGGACCGGCCCGTGGTGCTGCCCGCGTTGGAGAAGCAGAAGGCCACCAAGGGACCGGCCGCAGCCATCCAGCTTCCCGACGGCCAGATCATCGTGGGCAAGACCTCACCGCTGCTGGGAGCCTGTTCCGCGATGCTCCTGGACGCCCTGAAGGCCCTGGCCGGCATCGACCCGGATGTGAAACTGCTGGCCACCGAGACCATCGAACCCATCCAGACGCTGAAAACGAAACATCTGGGCAGCCGGAATCCCCGGCTCCACACCGACGAGGTCCTGATCGCCCTGTCCGTGAGCGCCACCCACAGCGACTTCGCCCGCCGCGCGCTGGCGGAGCTTCACAACATCCGGGGCTGTGACGTTCACTCGACCGTGATCCTCGGCCCCGTGGACGAGGCCATCCTGCGCAGCCTGGGGGCCTATGTCACCTGCGAGCCGGTGTTCCAGACCAAGAGGCTGTACCGGAAACACTGAACCCGCGAGGTTTCAGGTTCGTTTCTGCCGGAGGACGCCGAGCACCATGCGTTCAAGCGCGTAGTCCGGGTTGGTTGCCGCACCCTTGACATCCGCGTCGGCCCGGGCGATGATCCCGATGGCCGCGGCCACCCCGGCCGGCTGCCAGTTCCGGGAGGTGCGCTGGTACTCCTTCAGTTTGAACGGCGGCACCCCGATTCGCCGGGCCAGATCGGCGCCGCTCCCCCGCGCCTCCAAGTACTTGCCCATGCCGCGGAACGCACCGGCCATGGCGGATGTGATCAGCACGGGGGCAACGCCAGACCCGAGGGCCCAGCGGAGACGCTCCAGCGCCAGCGACGCGTCACCGGCCAGCACGGCATCGGATACCGCGAACGAGGTGACCTCCGCCCGGCCCGCGAAGTACTTTCGCACCAGGGTCTCGTCCACCGGCTCACCGCCGGCGTCGGAGGCGAGCTGTGCGACCGCCGAGGTGAGTGCCCTCAGGTCGTTCCCGACCGCCGCCACGAGCGCCCCGGCCGCATCCTGGGAGAGTTTCACCTTCCGGGACCGCGCCTCCTCCACGCAGAACTTCGGCAGCTCCCAGGGCTTGGGGGCCGCCACGGCGATCGTCTCGATCCTGGCCTTCTTCAGTTTGTCGATCAGACCCCTGCCCTTGTTCCCGCCCTCGTGCGACAGGATCAGGCACAGCTCGTCGCCGGGGTTCTTCGCCAGGGCCACCAGGGTGTCGACGACATCGGGTGGGGTGGAGCCGACGTCGTCGATGATGGCGACGATGTGGTTCGAGAACAGGGAACCCCCCGTCACCTCCGAGAGCATGGAATCGGCCAGTTCCGCCCCACAGACCCGGTTGACCTCGGCGTCGGGTTCCTCCGCCAGGGCGGCCCGGCGCCTGCCGTCGATGGCACGAGCAGCCAGCAGCGATTCCGAACCGGTGACGAGCAGGGTGCGTCCGAAACTGTTCACGCGCCCAGCATGCCAGCTGGCCCCGACATCAGCCACGCCAGCGACGCACCCCGATTCGCCCGTCCTCACCCGAGGAGACCGCGATGCTGCCCTCCGTGTCGGTGCGTGCCACCGCCATGCCCAGCGAGGTCACCCTGCTCAAGGTTTTGGGGCTCGGGTGCCCGTAGTCGTTGCCCAGCCCGCAACTCGCCACCGCCAGCTGAGCTGACGAGGCCTCCAGGAATTCTGGTTCCTGCCGGGAGGAGCCGTGGTGAGGGATCTTCAGGACGTGCACGGAAAGCGGGATGCCCAGATTCCGGGCCCGCCGGATCGCCTGTTCCTGGCCGCCGGGTTCCGCGTCCCCCGGTAGCAGGATCCGCAGGCCCGAGATCTCCGCGATTCCCACGACGGAGGAGTCGTTCTGGACCGAGCTCTCACTCTCCCCTGCGACGGACGCCCCGCCCGGCTGCCAGGCCGAGACCGTGACCCAGTCCACGTCCTCCACCTTCATGCGCTGCCCCGGTTCCGCCACCAGCAGTCGCGCCCCGTGGGCCTCTGCCGCGGCCTCGACGGATGCCGCCGCGAAACCGGGGGAACGCAGCGGACTGACCAGCACCAGTTCCGGATGGAACCGGGACAAAACGGCTTCCGTTCCCCCGATGTGATCCGCGTGGAAGTGGGTCAGGACCAGCAGCGGGACGCGTTCGATGCCCAAGGATTCCAGGCAGGCTATGGTGGGGCCGGGTTCCGGTCCGGTGTCCACCAGGACCGCCGTTGTTTCGTCTGCCCGCAGCACCGTCGCGTCCCCCTGTCCGACATCGCAGAAAACCGCCTGCCAACGTCCCGGCCAGTCCAACGGGACCGGGCGGATCCACCCCGCGAGCAGCAGCCCGAGGGCCAGCAGCAGGAAACCTGCCCGTCGCCGGAGCCCGGCCCGGGCCAGCACCGCGGCCACCCCCGCCAGCAGGGCGCTGGTGAGCATCCCGAGCGGGGTGGTGGGCCATTCGAGGACGGCCCCCGGCATGGCCGCGCCGAGATGCGCGATCCAGAGGATGGGTTGCACCACCCAACCGGCCACCCAGGCCACCGCGGCAGCGACCGGTGGGACCCAGATCAAGACGGTGGCGGCCAGTCCGAGCACGGTGGCGGGGCCGACGAAGGGGCCGGCCAGGGCATTGGCCATCACCCCGACCACGGACACCTGACCGGACAGCGCCGTCGTCAGGGGGACCGTGGCCAGCTGGGCGGCCAGGGGCACCGCAACGGCCTCGGCGAACCAGGCGGGAGCCCAGCCCGCCATGATTCCGGCAAGCGGTTCCGCTCCCAGGCTGATGCCGAGACAGGCCGCTGCGGAGAGCGCGAATCCCCAGGAACGCGCCAGCCAGGGATCCAGGGGGAGCAGCACGAGGACCGCGATACTCAGATTGCGGATGCTGCTCCTGCCGCGCCCGATTCCTGTGGCGGGCAGGACGACGAGTCCCATGGCGGCCGCCCGCAGCACGGAGGGTTCGGCCCTGCACACCAGCACGAACAGCGCCACTCCCCCGGCGGCGACGCCCCGGATCGCCCAGCCGCGAACCCCCAGGGACCTCACGACGAACAACAGCACACCCAGCAGCAGCGTCAGGTTCGAGCCGCTGACGGCGAGCAGATGGCTCAGTGATGTGGCGCGAAAGATTTCGGTGAGTTCCTTGGTGATCCCGCTGCGGTCCCCGACCACCAGCGAAGGCACCAGGGCGGCCTGCTCGGGCGGCGAATGGGAGGCCGCCTCACGCAGCCCCGCGTGGATCGTGCTGACGAAGGCGTTGAACACGTCCGGGGCCCGCACCTGGCCGGAGATCCTGCTCACCCGCACGACGAACGCTTCCTGGGAGTCCGGGTCCGAGGCGCCGAGCCGCCCCAGGACCCGGTGGACCGCGCCGGGCGCAACGCCGGCCAGTTCGGTGGCCAGTTGGTCCCCGGCCAGCAGCAGAACCGGCTGCGAGGTGTTGAGGCTCTTCTTCTTCACCTCCAGCTGCAGCAGCGTGGCCCGGACGATCGCGAGGCTGCGCCCCGAGTGTTTCACCAGGGTTGGCTCTCCCTCCAGGCGAACCAGCGCGGAGGCCAGCGGTTCCTCCGCGGCCCACCTGGCGGGCACGCCGTCGTGAAGCCCCGCGGAACGCATCCCAGAGGTGAGAACGGCAACCACCAAGGTGCAGGCGGCGAGCCCCACCCAGACGCGCCGCGCCAGCAGGACGCACACCGCCAGGAGCCCCGCGCACCCGAGAAGCACCCCCGGTTCGGGGCGCCATCCCGAGGTCCCCGCCCAGCAACCAACCCAGGCAACGACCGCCAGCGGGACGAGCCGCCAGTCGTGTTTCCTCACAAGGTCACCAGCGGCGACAGTTTCTCGAACAGCTTCGGCCCGATCCCCGAGACCTGCCGCAGCTGCGAGACGTCGGTGAAGGAACCGTTGTCGGTGCGCCACTTGATGATGGCCTCGGCCAGGACGGGACCGACCCCCGGGAGTTCCTGAAGCTGCTGCGAGGTGGCCCTGTTGAGGTTCACGAGCCCCGCCCCGGAGGTCGTCACCGGCCCCGCCGCAGGGCTGCCTCCACCGGGATCCACGACCTCCCCGCGCGGCGATTCCGAGGTCCCCACTATGACCTGTTGTCCGTCCCCAACCGGGGCCGCGAGGTTCAGTTCCCCGGGATCGGCTCCCGGGGCCAGTCCTCCGGCGGCCTCGATCACGTCCTGCACGATGGCCCCCTCCGGAACCGACACCACCCCGGGCCTGACCACCGCCCCGAGGACGTGAACCCGCACCGGTCCGCGGCTCGCGGAGGCCACTGGACCGGGTGGAGCGGCCGCGGTCGGGACGGAGACCACGCCGGGCGACGCGGCAGGCAGTTCCGTCGCGGAGCTCTGCCCCAAGGCGTAGATGGTTACCAACACCACGCCGACCAGCAGGGCTACCACCACGATGATGTGCTCACGACCGAGCATCACCACCCGCCGCCATCCCTTGGGGGCCTCCTGCCCGGGGGGTGTAGGAGGCTCTTCCTTCCCGGGTCCGTCACTCCCGGGCGGGACGTCGTCCGCTCGGCGCGCTGCACCGAGCGGGGTCTGCCCCGACGCGACGAGCGCCAACCGTGCCCGTTCGATCTGCTGCTGCTCCGTAAGACTCCCCATGCCGACACTCTGGGCATCTTGGGACCGGATCCTCCACCGGTTCTCGAACCTGTTGGAAACTCCGAGAAAGATTACTAATGAACAAACTTTGGATTAACAAAGGATTAACTCCTTGACTGGGCCGGGGCCCGCGCCGGAAGGTGACCTCGGAGAGATCGACAACAGCGTCGACCGGAGAACACCTGGAGTTGCTCATGATTCCGCTCAGGAAACGTTTCGCCGCCGGGCTGACAGCCCTGTGCCTGGGGCTCGGAACACATCTCATGGCACAGCCCCGCGCGACGGCCGACCCGGCCGACTGCACACCCACCAGTACCGTCTCGGTGTTCACCTACAACGACTTCCACGGCCGATTGGCGAACGCCGCGGCCCTGTTCACCCCCGTGGAGAAGGCCCGCGCCTCCCAGGGGGATGCGAACGTCGCGCTCATCAGCAGCGGGGACGACATCGGAGGTTCCACGTTTGAATCCATGGCCGACGACGACAACCCCACCCTGAAGGTGATGGCCGCTGCCAATCTCAGCGCACGAACCGTGGGCAACCACGAGTTCGACAAGGGCTGGGCCGACCTCGCGGGTCGCGTGAACCCCGCGGTGCCCGGGGTGGATCAGCTCGGGGCGAATGTCTACCTCAAGGGAACCAGGCAGGTGGCCTCCCCACTCAAGGCGTACACGACCTTCAAAGTCGGGGAACTCGACGTCGCAGTGATCGGCGCCGTCACCGGGGATCTGCCCTCCCTCGTCTCCCCCGCCGGGATCTCGGACCTGACCATCGGTGACCCCGTGGATGCCGTGAACGAGACCGTTTCCCAGCTTCCCGAGGGAGTCGACCTGGTGATCGCGTCCATCCACGAAGGGGCACCGAGCGGAAACGGCACCGGTGACGAGCAGGCCGCAGCCAACCCGAACTTCCGGAGGATGTGGACGGGAATCGACCCGAGGATTCGCGTGGTGCTGGGCGGGCACACCCACCAGACCTATTCGTGGACCAACGACAAGGGGCAGCTGTTCACCCAGGCCGGTTCCTACGCGGCGGCCCTGAACGAACTCAAGGCCGGGGTCACCGGCGACGGCACCCTGTGCGGGATCTCCAACACCACCACCAAGATCGATGCCAAGGCATTCGACACGAGCCTGCCACGCATCCGGGAGATCACCGACATCGTCTCCGCCGCCGTCACCAAGGCCGATGAGATCGGCGCCCAGGTGATCGGCCGGGCAAGCGAGGCCATCTCGACACCGACCGGCAACTCCGATGTCCGGGACGTGGAGTCCCCCATGAGCAACATGGTGGCCCAGATGTTCCGAGAGGTGCTGGGCGGCAACGATCCGTATTTCATCGGTGTCCAGAACCCGGGCGGCACCCGCGACAGCTTCGATTCCGGGGAGATCACCTACAAGGAGGCCGCGCTCGCGCTGCCGTTCGCCAACACCTTGATGACCACCCGGCTCACCGGGACCCAGTTCAAGACGGTCCTGGAGCAGCAGTGGCAGCGCAACGACAAGGGCGAGATCCCCTCACGCCCGTTCCTGCGCCTGGGCCTGTCCAGCAACGTCTCCTACACCTATGACGAGTCCCGCCCGGAGGGGAACCGGATCACATCGGTCTTCGTCGGGGACTCCCCGCTCGATCCGGAGCGGCTATACACCGTCGGTTCCACTTCCTTCCTGATCGCGGGCGGGGACAATTTCCGGGAGTTCGCGAAGGGCACCGGGACCCGGGACACGGGGCGCGTCGATCTGGAGGCCTGGACCGATTGGGTGAAGACCCAGCAGACGCTCTCCCCCAGCTACGTCAAGCGCGGCCTGTCGCTGGTCAACGCCCCCACCGAAATCAACCGGAACGGCGGGACCGCCACCTTCAACTTCGATGTGCCGGGTGACGACGCAAAGGCACGGGAAGGCATCGATTTCCTGCTGGGTGAGGCGGCCGGTGCCTCCCCGAAGGACCCGGCCAAGGTCAGCCCGGCGCTCGCGAACAATGGCGTCGAGGTTTTCCTGGGCGGGACCAGCGTCGGCGGCGGTGCCGTGACCGACGGCAGGGCGAAGGTCGATGTCACGCTGCCCGGCGGCTGCTCCGCACCTACCGGAACCCAGACGTTGACCTTCAGGTTCGCTCCTTCGGGGACCCTCGCCCACCGGCAGGTGAACATCACCGGGGACGATTCATCGTGCACCCCGGCCCCGCCGAAACCGGATCCGACGGGGACGTCGTCGCCAGCCCCCGTCAGGCCCGGGCTCCCCAGGACCGGTTCGTGACGAAGCGTGAGGGGACGGGAGAAATCCCGTCCCCTCACCCTCACCGCCCGATCAGCGCGCCCGGCGCGGGTAGCGCCTGCCGTTGAGCCAGGCACCCAGCCAGGTGTGCCGGACCAGCAGTTCGTAGGTGATCAGCAGAACCGCGGTGGTGACGGCCCACGTGACCAGGAGCTTCACCAGGATCGGCCATCCCAGGTCAGCCAGCGGAATCTCGAACAGCACCAGCAGCGGCAGGTGAACCAGGTACATCCAGTAGGAGGCGTCCGCGAGGTAGCGGATCCAGGTGTGTTCCCGGTCCAGGAACCGCACCGCGGCGCCCAGTAGACCGAAACCGAGCAGCCAGCCCGCCAGAGAGACGGCGACCATCAGCGCTTCCCGCGGCACGCCCGGGAGCCACACGACCACCGTCGCGACGAGACCCAGCACGAGCGTCGGGAGCCAGTTCCCGGCGATCCGTCGCATGGACCCCGGGGATGCGTGCAGGAACCAGCCGGTCAGGAACGCCCCCAGGTAACCGAGCGTCGATGCCGCTTCCGGGACGATGGTGGTCGGGGCGATGATCCCACCCGCCGGTTCGCCGCCCTGGAGCAGCAACGCTGCCACGAAGACCAGGGCCGGGAGGAGGACACCGGCCGGGTGGGACAGGACCTCACCTATCCGGGTGGCGGCCCGCCCGGCGCGCTCCGCACCCAGGAACCGGAGCAGCGCGGCCCGGGCGAGAAGCACCAGGGTGGCGAGCTCGAACAGCACCAGTAGGAACCAGAGCTGCCCCGGGGTGAACATCATCAGGGGTGAGGTCGGCTCCGAGGCCATCGGTGCAGGCAGACCCCGGACCGAGGCCCCGTACATCGCGAGGAGACCGAGTGGGATGACCGTGAACGGCCAGAAGACGACGGCGGGCAGCAGGATCCGCTTCGCGCGATCCCGGAAGTAGCTGCCGGGCCCGCGCCGCAGGGTGACCATTCGCCCGAAATAGCCCGCCAACAGCATGAACAACGCCATCCGGAACAGGTGGATCGTGCCGGATATCCACAGGGCGACGATGCTGCGCTCGGAATCGTTGATCATCCAGACGATGTCGGTGAAGGGCAGCAACGAGTGCAGGACTATGCCGAGCAACAGGGCGCCGGAACGAACGGCGTCAAGGCCGTGGAGGCGTTGCGGGAGGGCATCGCGACGAGCGGTGCCGGGTTCGTGAAGGCATTTTTCGGTGGTCATGATTCGAAGTTACGATTCCGGACTCGCCTCCACCATCGTCCGATCGGTGGATGGCGGTTCCCTCCACCGGACCGGGACAATGGTCCGGTGGAACGCTACGAGAGCCCGATCGCGATCCGGGCGGCACACTGGGGGCCCTTCGTGCTGCTCGCCGTGTCGGTGATCATCGGCTGGGCCCTGACGGGCCCGCTCATCGAGCCCGGGGGCATGCTCGTCTCCCTGTGCCCCGCCGTCCTGATCCTGCTCGGCCGCGTGCTCGTGGCGGTCCGGCCGCCGTCCGGGGGAAGCCGTGCGGCACTCGCTTTCGTGGCGGGCAATCTGCTGCTCGCCCTCGCGGCCTCCCTGTTCAACCCGTTCATGTGCATCTACGTGTTCTCGAGCTATCCGGATGTCGAACGCCTGGCCACGGGCTCCTTCCGGGTGCCCGCCACCATCGCCACGGGGCTGGTGATCGCGGTCGGGCAGGCCGGTGGAATCCCCGGGGCCTCGGCGACTCCTTGGCTTTTCCCGCTGCTGGCCCTGGTGAACATCGGGGTGGCCTTCCTCATGCTGACCCTGAGCCGGGAACGCGAACGTCAGGTGCGGATCCGGGAGGAGACCGCCGAGCGGCTGGCGAAGGCCAACGCGGCCAACCTGGCCCTGCACGAGGAACTGATGGCGCAGGCCCGCCAGATGGGTATCGACCAGGAACGGGCGAGATTGTCGCGGGAGATCCACGACACCGTGGCGCAGGGATTGATCGGCGTGATCCGCCAACTGGAGGCGCTCCCCTCATCCTTGGACGACCCCGCCCGGGAAAGAGTCCGGCGAGCCGAACAGGTGGCACGGGACTGCCTCACGGAGGCCCGGCGGGCGGTGCAGGCCCTGGCGCCACGCCAGTTGGATGACGATCCCCTGGCCGATGCCCTGCACGAGATCGTCAGGGGTTGGGGACGGATGAACCGCATCGTCACCGAACTGGATGCCGACGACGCCCCGGCCACCTCGCCACACGACGGGGTGCTGGTCCGCGTCGCCCAGGAGTCCCTGGCCAACATCGCCCGGCACAGTGGCGCCAGCCAGGTGTGGGTGCGCCTCGACGGCACACCCACCGGGCCGCGGATCCGCATCACCGACGACGGTGTCGGCTTCACGCCCGTCTTCGCAGCCGGACACGGGCTTTCCGGTATGCGTGATCGCCTGACAGAGATCGGCGGCAGTCTGAGAGTGGACAGCGCGCCGGGGAAAGGATGCACGGTGACAGCAGTGGTTCCCTCATGACCCTCCGTCTGGTGGTGGTGGACGACCACCCGATCGTCAGGGACGGCCTCGCCGGGATCTTCGCCCTGGAGGAGGACATCGACGTGGTCGGGCAGGCCGGGAGCGGCCCCGAGGCCCTGGCCGTCGTGGCCGAGCGCGATCCCGACCTGGTGCTGATGGACCTCCGGATGCCCGGCGGCGACGGATTCGCGGCCATCAGGCAGCTGCGGGAACGGGGCGGGCGTCCCCGCGTTCTCGTACTCACCACCTACGACACGGAGCGCGACGTCCGCAGGGCGATGGCGGCGGGGGCCGACGGATACCTGCTGAAGGACCTGCCCCGCGACCAACTCGTGGCGGCCGTCCGGGAACTGATGAGCGGTTCCCCCCGGACACACGTCAATGCCCCCCACGGGTCGCAGCTGTCGCTCACCGACCGAGAGACCGAGGTGTTGGCGCTGGTCGCGGACGGCCTGACCAACCGGGCCGTCGCGAGACGACTCGGGATCAGCGAGGCCACCGTGAAGACCCACCTGGCCCACGTCTACACCAAGCTGGGGGTGCTCGACCGGGCCGCCGCGGTACGGGAGGCCTGGGAGCGGGGGCTGGTCTGAGAACCCGCCCCCGCGCCGGGTTCAGGGACGCGTGGCCTGCTCCACGAGTTCGAGGATGTGGACGTAGGGTTTGCCCGTCGCCCTGCCGATGCCAATCTCACAGGTGCGGTTGAGTGAGGCGTAGGCGTCGAAGTGACGGGAGTTGATCTCCGCGGCCTCTCGCTTCGCAGCCGATGCGTTCAGCTCCGGGTGGAGCATTCCGCGGTCACCGGCGAAAGCGCAGCAACCCCAGTCCAGCGGGACGTAGGCCTCGTCCGCGATCGCCTCCGCCAAGCCCTTCAAGGCGTCGTTCAACCCGAGGTGGGTGGACGAGCAGGTGGGGTGCAGGGCGATGGATCCCAGGCGGTGGGTCACCGTCAGATGCGGCAGGAGCCATTCGTGAGCGAACTTGACCACGTCGACTATCTGGACGGCCTTGAACTCCTCGCTGGAGGATTTCGACTGCATGACGTGGAAACCCTCGGTGCAGCTGGCAGCATCCACCACGATGGGAACCGGGCTGCCTGCAAGACGCTCCTCGGCCCGTTTGAGCTGGGTCTCGTAGCCCTTCAGGAAACCCTTCGACTTCCACGGGGTGCCGCAGCACAGGCTGCCGGTGTTCAGCGTGGTCACCGGCACCCCGGCGCGTTCACACAGAGCGGTGAACGCCCTGGGAACACCGCTGGAGAACATGGTCTGGATGCAGGCCGGGAGATAGAAGGCCACCGGATCGGCCACTTCCCGGGCCTTGGGGCGTTTGCCTCCCTTGGGGAGGTCCCTCGAGTACTGGGGCATGACGTCCGGGCTGATGATCTTGCGCGCCACCTTGGTGATGCCCGAGGCGGCCGGTGCAACGGCGTGCGCCGTGGTCATCGCGACGCTGGCGCCCTTCGTGAATGGCCCCCACGCCTTGGCGGCGGCCCCCCACACCCCGCCGAGCACGCGATTGGCCTGCTCGGCGCGCAGCCTGCGCACCAGGTCGCCGGTGTTGATGTGGAGGGGGCAGACTTCCCCGCACATGCCGTCGACGGCGCAGGTCTGGATGGCGTAGTAGTCGTAGTCCTTGTCGAGGTCCTTCAGGAGCCGCTCGTCAAGCTGGTTGGAGGCCAGTTCCCGACGCAGCGCTATCCGCTGCCGCGGCGTGAGGGTGAGTTCGCGGGAGGGGCAGACAGGTTCGCAGAAACCGCACTCCACGCAGCGGTTCACCTCGTCCTCGACGCTGGGCACCAGCTTGAGGTTCTTCAAGTAGCCCTGCGGGTCGTCGGTCAGCACCACACCGGGGTTCAGGATTCCCGCCGGATCGAACAGGCGCTTGATCTCGCGCATCACCTGGTGGAGTTCATCCCCGTACTGGCGGGCCACGAACGGAGCCATGATGCGTCCGGTGCCGTGCTCGGCCTTGAGGTTCCCGCCGTGCCCGATCACCAGATCGACCATGTCCTCGGTGAAGTGGATGTAGCGCTCCATGCACGCTGGATCCGTGAAGTTCTCGTTGAGCATGAAGTGGACGTTGCCGTCCTTGGCGTGACCGAAGATGACGGAGTTTTCGTACTGGTGCTGCCCGAACAGCTTGATGAGCTCGGTGCAGGTGTCCAACAGCGTCGGCACGGGCACCACGATGTCCTCGAGCAGGGCGGTCGCGCCGGGATTGCGATGTCCGGCGACCGTGGTGTACAAGCCCTTGCGGATGTGCCACAGCCGGGCACGCGTGGGCCCGTGGCTGGTGGCCTGGGTGGGGCTCGTCAACGGCAGCGAGGCCAGCAGCGGCGCCACGGCCTCGATCTTGCCCCCTACCCCCTCGGCGGTGGCGTCCTGAAGTTCCAAGAGCAACGCGGCCTGGCCGGCCACGTCCAGTTCCAGGATCTCGGGGGTGGCCTCGGGAAGCGTCTGCGCCACCCTGAGCGACTGCGCATCCATCAGCTCGACGGCCGCGAAACCGGCGGCCACCAGATCGGGGAGCGCGGCCGTGGCCTCCCGAAGGGTCGGGAAGATGGCCAGGGCGGAGGCCGCGTGGGGCGCCACCGGAATGGTCCGGAAGGTGGCGGAGGCCACGAACCCAAGGGTCCCCTCGGAACCGATCATCAGGTGCCTGGCGATCTCAAGAGGGGTTTCGAAGTCCAGCAGGGAGTTGATCCCGTAACCCATGGTGTTCTTCATCGCGAACTGGCGGCGGATGATGCTCACGGAGTCCGGGTTGTCCAGGATTCGTTGACGCAGCCTCATCAACCCCGAGACGAGTTCGGGTTCGGCCTCGGCGAATTGCCGGGCGGCGTCCGGGTGAGCCGTGTCTATCCGGGTGCCGGAGGCCAGGATGAACTCCAGCGAATCCAGGGTGGCGTACGAGTTCTCGGTGGTGCCGCACTGCATGCCGGAGGAGTTGTTGGCGACCATGCCGCCGATGGTGCAGGCGATCTCGCTCGCCGGATCGGGACCTAGTTTGTACCCGTACCGGGCCAGACGGGTGTTGACGGCACGGATGGTCTCCCCCGGGGAGACCTTCACCCGACGTCCCTCGTCGAGAATCTGGATCCCGCGGAACCCGCGTCGCGAATCGACGAGGATGCCGTCGCCGGCGGATTGCCCGGACAAACTGGAACCGCCGGCCCTGAAGGTCAGCGGGGAACCCTCACGGCGAGCGTGGGCGAACAGGTCCAGGATGTCGTTGACGCTCTGGGGCCTCGAAATCTGCACCGGTGTGAAGGCGTAGTGAGAAGCATCGTGCGCCATTGCGAGACGATCTATCGCTTTGGAAGAGAGCATCGTTGCCATGCAAAAAGACTAATCCTCCCAGATGCACCCGAGAGGCAAAAATTAGGTTTCCCTAACCAATCTTTTTCTTGGGGGCGGACAGGAACCTCTCCAGCTCAGCCCGTGTCGGCGGGTTCGCCCCCTGCCTGACACAGACCAGCGCAGATGCCCCTGCTCCCCAACGGAGTGCTCTTTCCACGTCATCCGGTCTCCTCGCGTAAGAAGCCAGGAAACCCGCCATGAAAGTGTCCCCGGCCCCCACCGTGTCGACCAGTTCAACGGCATGACCCGGAACACGAACCTGCCGTCCATCGGGTTTGATGGCTACGGCACCATCGGGGCCGAGCGTGACGACGCACAGCGCAAGACCGTATTCGATGCACCATGCCTCCGCGTAGGGCAGCGGATCCGGGTCGTCCACGAGCCAGCAGATGTCCTCGTCGCTGGCCTTGACGATTCCGCCGCCGGCCCCTACGGCAGCGATCAGCTGCTCGACGCGCTGGAAATACTCCACTCGGTCGGACAGCACGGTCGAGCGTACGTTGATGTCGTAGCTGAGCGAAGCGGGGGTGGAGCGCACAAAATTCAGGACGGCCCGCGCACCCGGCCCGGAGATGGTTCCGATCGATCCGAAATGCAGCCAGTCATTCTCCCTCAGCTCGGGGAACTCACCTGCCCGCCAGCCGAAATTCGAGGTGTCCTGGAAGTGGAAGGTGTAGGACGCCCTACCCTCGGCATCGAGTGAAACAACCGCTACAGATGTGGGCTCCCCCGTCCTGATCGCCAGGTCGGTCGCGACACCGTTGCCCTGGAGATAGCGTTCAAGCTGGCGCCCGAAGGCATCACCTCCCAGTCGTCCTAGAAAGTGACTGTCCTCCCCAAGCCTCGCAAGCCCGAGGGCCGTGTTCATTGGACCGCCACCGCACAGTGCCGACCAGCGTGTCTCAGACAAGGACACTTGTTCTCCGGGCAGCAGATCGATGAGAGCTTCTCCGCACACAACGAAACGCATGTACTTACTCTAGTGGTCCTTCAGGCCGGTGGGAAGGAAATTGGAGGTTTGACGGCCAGAGCCCTCAGCCCCCGCAGCAACGGCAGAAGCCGGTGCCGCGGGGCAAGCTTTTCCAACTGATCCAGACATTCCGTCTGCTGCGCTCCCTGATTGTCGTACCAGCAGATCAGAGACAGCAACGCAAGTACCTCGGAGGCCTGCGCATCGCTGCACATGCGTCTGGCGTAAGCGATCCTGAGACGTAGTCTGGCTGCACTTTCACGATCGAGACGGGCCACCACCTCCCCCGCCAGCCTGGGGTCACCCACCAGAACCGCCAGCTGCGCTCCCTCGACGGGGAGCAGCGGTTCTCCACCAGCCAGCAACTTCTCCATGAGTTCTCTGCGTTGCCCCTGTCCAAGCTCAGCAATGTACTCGAGGGCCGATTCCGTGAGGAACTCCGCTTCCGCGGGCTCCCCGGAGGGGCACACCTCAGCGATCACTTCCGCCCGATTCGGGGCTACTTGGATCCCCAGATAGACGGCCTCAGCGAAAAGAGCCGTCGCTGCGGGATCCCACGCGCACCCCTCAGGAGGTGTCAAACCCAGGGGAGTGACGATCCAGTAACGATCCGATGCGGCCATGAGTACATCGGTCACCCTGCCCCTGATCTCCGAGGCGAGACGTACCAGTCGCTCGCTGTGCTCGTCCGGGTTCTCCGTGTACCCGAGGACCACAAAACTGCTGGACTCCACGGCCCGCGCCGCGGCCTCAACCTGCTTGACCAGAGCGGCTCCGCCCTCGTCAAGCCAGTCGAGGTCCGCACGTACACAGAACTCCACGTGGTTCTCCGAGATCCCCAGTACCACGCAGGACTCCGTCGGGCGGAAGCCGAGACAAATCCCGGGGACGCAGAGGAGATCTTCGTCGGTGGAACTGTGCAAGGTGGTTTCAAAAGTATTCACACCACCGTTATGGAGGGTTGCGAACCGGATTCTCCGTTTTCGCTTGAACCGTCGCGATTGTTGACAAGCTGGGCAGGTATGGTGTGAGCCACCATGAACCTTCCACAGTGGCAGAACACTCCTCAGCAGAATCCTCCCTCCCGACAGGGGCGGGATCCACGGGTGCCCTTTGGCACCCCTGTGTCCAGCACCTTGAACACTCCCAAGCGAATCGAGGCCTACCAACAGCCGCGTGGCGGTGCGGCACGCAGCATACTGATCGGGGTCGTGGCCCTTGCCGTGGTCGCTGCTGTTCTGTTGGGCTTGCAGTTCCTCGGATCGAGCCAAGGTGGGGCCGCCGGAGGCCCCAGCACTGTAGCGCCGTCCGTGGACATGTCATCGCTGGGTGCGGAGGAGAGCAAAGCACCCTTCGATGCGAATGGTGGAGGAACTTTCGAGCTTCTCTCCTCCAACTGGACCAGCGACAATGCCGTCGAGGTTCAGGTTCGCATCACCTTGAACGAGGGCTCGGCGTCCTTCGACATCTACCTGCTGTCAAGCAAGACCATGAAAAGTTACCAACCGATAAACGCGCCATCCATGCGGGCCCGATCCGGACAGCCCACGGAAATCTCCCTCAAGTTCGCGGCACCGAAGGAGATGAGCACCATTGTTCTCTCGGCCGAAAACGGGAACGGCCGAGGCCTAGCCGCTCTAAAGGTCACCCCTTGACAACGGTGTCGGACTCCTTGGCCGCCTTCTCGCGCTCCGCCACCGCGTCGGGGTGGTCCTTGGAAAGCATCACCACCCCGTACACCGCCACCGCGCCAGAGACGATCATGCCGGTTGCAGGACCGATCCCCATTCCGGCCCCTTCACCGAGGACGAACAACCCGAACAGGACAGCGACGAAGGGATCCACCGTGGTCATGGTCCCCACCGTGATCTCCGCGGGACCGGATGCGTAGCCCTGCTGGATCATCCAGACCCCGAGACCGTAGCAGGCGAGCATGTATCCAATGACCACGAGGGTCGTGGGGTGAAGCAGGTGGAATTCCCCGGACTGGACCATGTTCATGGCGGCCTTCATCATGCCGGATGCCAAGCCGTAGAAAATTGCTCCGACCGATGACCACATCACCGCCTTTGCCCAAGGAACGGCCTTCTTGGCGGCGAAGAAGGAGAGCACTGCGCAGATCACGCAGACCACGATGAAGGACCACGTGATCGGCATGAAACCGAACTGCTTCTCCCCATTCACGAACAGGGACGAGAACACCGTGAATCCGACCACTCCGATCACGGTCACCAGGACGGCCCGCCACACCTGAAAGGAGATCCGATGGCCATGGATACGGGAGGCGAGGACCACCGACCACGGGACCGCCAGGATTCCGACCGGCTGAACGACCGCAACGGGGGCCATGGTCAACGCCCACAGGTGCAAACCGGCTCCGGCGAAAACGCAGAGCAGGCCGAGCAGCCACTTGGGGATAAAGAGCAGTTTCAGCATCCCCGTCAGGGTGAGACGGTTGGAGGATGCCGTGGCGTTTGGGTCGAACGTGGACTTCACGCCGAGGTGCTGCAGGGTCGCTCCGCTGGCGAACAGGAAGGAGGAGATCACCTGCAACGTGATGGCAAGGGGAATGCCCACGCGCGTCACCTTTCACTAGTTGGCAAGAACTGCAAGGGACACCCTAGTGGGTGATTCTTCCCGAACCATCAGACCTGAGGCTGGTCTCCCCCTGGGACCTCAGTCCGCGTAAACCACGACCTTGTCCCCGGTCCCGACCTGGTCGAACAGGGATGCGATGGCTCCCTTGTCGCGCACGTTGACACAACCGTGGGAGGCGCCGTTGTAGCCGTTCTTGGCGAAGTCGGCGGAGTAGTGGACGGCCTGCCCTCCCGAGAAGAACATGGCATAGGGCATGGGGGTGTGGTAAATCGTCGAGACGTGGTCACGAGACTTCCAGCCGATGGAGAAGACCCCGTTACGGGTGGGGGTCTCATCCGAACCGAATCTCACGGAGAGCGTCATCTGGACCTGACCGTCGATCACCCAGGCGAGCTTTCGCTGCGCCTTCGAGATGCACAACACCCGCCCCTGGAGACAGCGGTCGTCAAGCGTCATCCCGTTTTCCTCAGGCTTCTGGGTGGGTTTGACGTTGTTCAGCTCGTCCGGGGTGGGTTTGCGGGTCATGGAATTGACCCGATCCAGCGTGCGCTGATCCACCTCGCCCGTGACGGGGAGCTGCCGCTTGCCCTGGAACCCCTTCACGGACTCGACCGTGGCATCGTCATAGTCACCGTTGACGTCCGGGCCGTACCAGCCGATCTGCTTCAGCCGGGCCTGGAGATCCTTGACGTTGTCCCCCTTGTCACCTTTCGCCATCAAGGCGGGGCCGGGTTTCAGGACGTTGTTCATCTCGTCCTCGGTGGGTTTCCGGGTCATCGAGGTCAGGTTGTCCATCGTCGCCTGATCCACGAAACCGAGAACCGGAAGACCACGCTTGGCCTGGAAGCCTTCTACACCGAGCTTGGTCTTGTCATCGAAGCTTCCCGAAATTTGCCCCTCGAACCATCCGATCTGGAGGAGCCGGTGCTGAAGTTCCCGGACCTTGTCACCGCTGTCTCCCGGAGAGAGCAGGGCGGCCACGGATGCTGTTGCGGGTGGCGTCGACTGCGATGCGGGGCTGGGGGACTCGCTGGGCTCGGCCGATGCAGGAGTCGGCTCCACTGGACTGGAAACGACAGAACTGCTTGAAACTTCACCCGGAGAGTCGCTCGGGTTGGTGCTTGCAGGGACTTCCTGAGTACATCCTGAAAGAAATAGAAGCGAAATCACAGGGACGACTGCAAAACGTCTCACCACCGGGCTCCTGCTTGACTTTGGACTCACGTCCCACCTTTGCTAACGGAAATCATCGTACAGCATGAGACTCACATCGTGTAGGTGTTGAGATGCCTTCTCCGTTCAAGATGATCTGGGATGGCTGCCGCAACCAAAGACCAGAATTCCTTGCCGTGGCCGGCATGTTTCAGGTGAGCCAGCTCATGCACGACCACATACTCGAGAGCGGCTACGGGAAACCTCACCAAGGCCATGTTGAGAGTGATCGCCCTGGTTCGGTGATTGCACGAACCCCATCTGGTACGCATAGCGCGATATCGGATCAGGGCTGGTTGCGGCACCCTCATGACCGGCACCCACGAGTCGAGCAGTGGCCGGGAAACGCGTTCTATTTCACTGCGTCGGAACATGGCGATGGCTCGTTCCCTGGCCACTTCACCCGCCCCCGTAATTATGAGCCGATGGCCGGCAACCCAGGCACGAGCCCGGCCTCCTCGCCCGTGCTCCACGTCGTACCATCTGCCCCACAACCTGGCCCTCCCCCCGTCCTCGAGCCGGTCGGCCTCACGGGCCGTTTCTCGCAGCTGCTCGCGCTTCCGATCTACCCAGGGCCGCTGCTACAAAACCCCGCTTTATATCATGGTATAAACGCAGGCGGCGCAAAAGCCGAGCGTCCGACTTTTACCGCGGTTTTTGCCGAAGCGATTGTCCGTGCGGCAAAAAAAGACAAACGTATTGTTGCCGTAACGGCTGCTATGACCGACGGCACCGGTTTAACCGAATTTGAAAAATGTTTTCCCGAGCGCTTTTTTGACGTCGGCATTGCCGAACAGCACGCCGTAACCTTTGCAGGCGGTTTAGCCCGTGCAGGCTTAAAACCGGTGGTGGCTATTTATTCTACGTTTATTCAGCGCGCCGTCGATCAGCTTATTCATGATATCGCTTTACAAAACATTCCCGCAGTATTTATGCTCGATCGTTCCGGTCCCGTTCCCGACGACGGTGAAACACACCAAGGTGTGTTCGACATATCGCTTTTGCGTCCCGTACCGAACGTATCGCTTTTAGCGCCGGCTACGCAGCGGGAATTAGAACTGTGTTTTGAATGGGCGCTCGCACAAAAAACTCCCACGGTTATACGCTATTCCAAAGGCGAATGTCCGGAACAAACCGACGCATGTTCTCAAAATGTTTGCACGGGGCGCGGCGTACTGCTTACGGACGGCGCGCCGGCAAAAGACAAAGTGCTGCTTGTGTGCACCGGCGGTATTTTTTCCGAAACAAAACAAGCTGCCGACGAATTAAAAAAATACGGCAAAAGCGCCGATATCTACAATTTGCGTTTTTTAAAACCGCTCGATAAAGATTGGTTTTTGTCCGTAGCCGCGCCCTATGAGCGCGTGCTTTTTATAGAAGACGGTATACGGATCGGCGGCATAGGAACATATTTAGAATCTTTGCTTGACCGCCGGCTTCCGGGGAAAAAAACGGGAGTAAGCGGTTTCCCCGACCGTTTTTTTGCGCAAGGAAGCCGCAATCAAATTTTATGCGATGTGCATTTGGACGGTGTTTCTTTGGCCCAAAAAGCGCTGCGTTTGTGGGAGTAACCGATGGCAGAAATTGTGAATACAGCAAACAGCATATATGGACAAACTGAAATTCTCGGTGGCCATGTCGGTCTATAAAAAGTTTTTCCCCGCTTCCTTTAGTACTTGCCGACCGCACGATTACAACAAAGCGCAGCGCGTATGTTATGTCTATCGTTAATTGTACTCCGGATTCTTTTTGGAAAGACTCACGCTGTTTTGAAACTCATAAAGCGGCGGAACGCGTTCTTGAACATTTTGAACAGGGGGCAGACATCGTCGATATCGGCGGCGAATCAACCCGGCCGCATTCGGTATACGTAAGCGAAGACGAGCAAATACAGCGTGTCG
>ERZ772967.1050-NODE-1050-length-19666-cov-9.194585_pt1 | contig 19666 bp, 18 predicted proteins | sample MGYA00511677_ERZ772967 | MGnify/ENA primary metagenome ERZ772967 (study PRJEB29015, sample SAMEA2737931) | human oral metagenome | biome: human oral; feature: human-associated habitat; material: dental | place: China | collected 2146 ...
TCCCGAATTAACGGGATTTTTTTTTTACTCTTTCTTTACATTAAACTCAAAATCAAGTTTTTGTTCATTGCCGAAGGAGTCACTTATCCAAACGGAGAAAGACTGGCTAGCTTCTGAAGCAGAAGTGTAGTAAAGCCTAAACGCTCCTTTGGAGGCAAGTGGATAGATATCATTAACAAGTAAGACTTCTCCTTGTGGAGAGGTACGCAAACTTCCTTTTCCCTCATACTGAAAGTAACGAATAAAATAGCGGTTCTCATCGTATTGGTAGGAAGAACGCAACTCACAGCGTATTTCTACCGTATCTGTTTTACCTATGCTTTTAGGCACAGGTAGTACCTTTACCTCAAAAGGAAAGTTTTGTTGTACGTCCAACTCTTTTTTACAAGAGGTGAATAGGCTCACACATAGCATTGCGATGAGTCCTATTACAATTTTCTGATTTATTTTCTTCATCGTATTGTCTTTTTAAAGGTTAAAACATATAACGCAGTCCTACAGTAGCACAGGGGCGCAGTAGCTCAAAGGAACTTCCCCACAGAGCTGCTACCTTGCCAGAGCAAAGCACTAAAAAGTGATCACTTAGGTAAGTCTCTACCTGCAAGCCAATTTGTGCGCCATAGAGAAAATGGTTTTCATTCTTTAGCAAAGCCCCATCAGGAAGGAGGCTTTTGCTGTGATTGACTACCTCATAGCCCAAAAGAGCTTCTGCTCCCAAGTTCAAAGCTACCGTTTTACTACTGTCACTGACTAAGGCAAAGCTATAGCCTCCCGCGCCTATATACCTCTCAACGGGTATATTCAGACTCTTGTAAGGGTACAATCGCCTTTGATATTCAAGGGCAAAATGCTTGTAGTTACCCCTCTTAGCATTGATACTATAGCCCAACTGTACCCCAAAATCATCAGAAAAGGAGGAAGTAAAAGCCTCTGCAGGTGCAACCCAAGAGAGCGAGATACCTTTTTGCTTGGGTAACAATCGCTGTGCCTGGGCAATGGAGCCTCCTAAAAAGCACAGACAAATACAAGTGATAATTCTTACCATTGGCATTAAAATTTAAGGTTAAACTGTTCGATAGGGCGAGCGGCTATAATCTCCTCGTTAGTGATGAGGAACGATTGGTAGCGAGAGCCGTTCTTTTCAAAGATTTCTACCCGCAAAACCTTGTCATCAGAGAGGGTGAGTTGGTCTAACATATACACCGAGCGGGCTTCTTTATGAGCCTTTAGTAGCGATATAGGTTGGTATACGCGCAAGGGCTCAACGGGCACTTCCTGTACAATGCTCTTTTTGGTGGTCTTCTTATCAATGATTTTAAAGGTGATAAAATCTACTTCAAAAGGCAGATTAGAGCGATTAGACAATTGCACATCTATATAGAGCTTGCTATTGTGTACATAGATGCCTTTTAGTAGCCATTGTATACCTGCATTCTCCGAACCTATATGCTTGATGTAATTCTTCTTCTGATGGTAGATAGACGACATAATAATTTGTGCCACCGCAGGTGATTCCCAGCCTGTATCAGAGAAGAGAATATCCGATTTCACATTGTTGCCTTGGGGCATTCCTCTACCAAAATCAATAGTAAGAGGTTGTGGCGTGGAGTGATAACTTACCTCAAAGCTATAAAAGCCTCCGTCTTGAGTGATAACCGATAGGTTGGTGCTATCGGTAAAGTCTGTTTTAGCTGCCTTTACCCTTAGTACATTCTCAGCATCTTTCACCTTGTCAGCTACTAAGTTTTCACTGCCTAAATCCACATAGCGGATAGAAGCAGGAAAGATAAGATGGGTTGTTTGATCATAAGCCACCTGCAAAGGATAAGGCACTACCTTTCCTGATTGTGCTAAAAGTTCCTTTTTCTCAGTACTGAGGGCTGTGTTTTCCTTTGCCTCATTCTGGGCTTGCACGGTAACAGTAAGCATTGTTACCGATAAAAATAAGTGTAATTTACGCATAAATAAAATGATATTAAGTGTGTTTAATAGGTTGAAAAATAAATAATTGTGTTGTTTTGTGCTTTGTGCTTTGTTGTGTGTTTATGGGTTTGTCTGAAAGGCTATTTCTTAGAGATAAGCAGGAGCTGATAACCTGCTTTAACCCTTATGGAAGGCTGTGCAATCTTTTTAGAAAGATAGGACGTACCTCCTTGCACGACCCCCTTGCTCAGCTCAGAGACAATTTGGTCTTTGGCGGAAGAGCTAAAGGTAAAGCTACTCCCTGAACTTTTGCTCATTCCTGCTGCTATCTCTCTAAAGGCATTGGCATCGGAAGAAGCGGGCAGGTATAACCCTTGTTGCCCATCGATGTCGTAGGCAGCTATAGAGACAGGAATTACCTTGCCCTTGTATTCTAAGGATTTTACGGTGAGTAACAATCTATCTCCACTCACTTTAGCAGAGGCTGTAAGCAGTTCTCCTTTGGGAATGAGTATGCCTGCTACTCGTATAGGCTCTAAAAGTCTTAGCTGCACCCTCGAGTTTTCTCCTAATAGCTGTTCGATATGTGTACAAGCGCGAATGCTATTCTTTAGGATACTGCCTTGTGGCTTAAAGCTCTCGCCATTGAAAAAAGAGGTCTGTTGCTCCTTTACCCATTCTTGCAGAGCCTCCTTCTCGGACTGCTAGCGGGGCAAACGACTGACGACCTTTTCCTCTGGAGTATAGACAGGAGCAATGTTTTTACTCTGTTCTGCATTGTCAGCTTCGCTACTATTGTTTCCCTCGCCCTCTTGCGAGCCTGCACCCCCCATCATTGAAGGGTTTTGTTGTCCTTTAGGCAAATATCTTGAAGCCATTTCATAAGACTTTTCCATCAATGCCATTTGGGCATCTATAGAGGTAGGATCTTGCTTGTTGGAGAGTTGAGACTTGAGTGAGGCTATCTCTTCTTTGAGTCGTTGTTGCTCCTCGTAAGCACTATTGTCTTGGTAGAAACTGCCTAAAGTCTGGTGAATATCGCGATAAGACTGAGCAGAACGCTCAAAGGCATTAGGGGTAGCCTTGCGATAACGTGGGGAGGGTTCCTCTTCCTCTTCGATAGCTTCAGGATACTCCTCGCCTTCGTCTTCTTGCCAATAGTCCGACAGCGCATTGAGAGAGGCTTTTTTATCAGCTTCTTTTTCTTCTAAGAGGGCTTCTTCGTAGGCTTTTTCCTTGTCAGAAGGCAAGAGGGTTTCGGTAGCTTGTGGTATTGCCTCATTGATACCTACTTGTGTTTGTTCTTGCTCACTTCCGCCACCAAAAAGCAGATACATACAAGCGAGGAAGATTATCCCCATTAGGGCATAGATGACAATTTTCTTGAGTTGTTGTTTTTTAGCAAGGGCTTTTTCCTCATTGCGCTCTTGGAGGGCTTTTTCCTCTTCTTCACTGACCAAGAAACTTGGTGTAGAAGAAGGAGCGTTAGCCTTATCTGAGGCAGGGGTATTACCGTTTTGCTCTGGAAGGGGTGTGTTCTTTTCCATTATTAAGTTGTTTAAAAATTAACGAATCCTTTTTTGGGGTATTCCCCTCTGTAGGTACAATAGCCTTGTTGTCAATATGCTGTATGGCAGGGGCTTCGCCTTGGTGGTACTCTTGGTAAGCGTGCCATAGTATAAAAAGAGTAAGTAGCGAGTAGACTGCAAAAGCTAAGAGTACCAAGCGTTTTCTTTGTGAGGGTGAAAGTCCCTGACAATAGCTTTGGGTTTGCTTTTTTAGAGAATGTATCTCTCTTTGGATTTTGGCTATCATCTCTCTACGGTTCTAAGGTCTTTGTTTTCTATTACATTGAACTGTTCGATGATAAATCCTTGAGGGTTGTTATCAGAACGCACGGAGTTAATCAACCTGCAGGAGGTAATAAGACTCCTTTCGGTGATGTTGCTGGCACGAGTGATGAACTGCTTGGCAAAGGTTTCCACCTGATAAGGATAGCTATTAAAGTTACAGCGCACGCTATCGATGACTACCCTTTGGAGGATATTACCAGAGATGATGCGGTTGTAATAACCTTTTTCAGCCAAATCTTTATAGTAGTTAAAGGCAGATTTATCAGCCATAAAAAAGGCACGTTTGGTATTGTCTTCAATTGCTTTTTTATCGGGGGCTAAGTTGAAGAAGAGTTCGTGAAACCTGCGCACGTGTTCTTTAGCCTCGACAGGGCGATTGATTTTCTCATCTTGAGAGAGTGCCAGCATTAGTGATTTACCGTTGTCTAACACATAGATTTTCTCGCGCTGTTTCTCAGCAAAGTAATAGGCATAGCCTACAGCGAAGATACTCACGCCTGAGCAGAGCACTGCAAAGGCTATAGCATACATACGGATTTGTTTGAATCCGTTTTCGATGTTTCTAAAGATTTTAAATTCCATTAATTTTAGTATTCAATTAGACTTGTTTTTACTTCATTAACCTACCTGTAATATTACCTGAAAGAGAGCCAGCTCCTGCACCTGCTATATTACCTGCATTGGAGGTAGCTTGGTTTACATTTCTACCATAATTACCCATACCTCCTGCTTGTATAATCCAACCTGCTACAGTAGGAATGGTAAAATAGCCTATGATACCAATGACCATAAAGATAATGTAGGCTGTGTTGGTAGTATCAGGAATGAAACTTGGGTCGGAGAGTTGCTCGATGTCTCGTTGTAAGATAAGGGATTGGATACGTGCTAAAATAGCACTGAACAAATCGGATACAGGAAGCCATAGATAGACGCTTACATAGCGGGTAACCCATTGTAGTAAGGTAGATTGAAATCCATCCCATACCGAAATGGCAAAGGCTATAGGTCCTAAAATAGACATCACCACAAGAAAGAAAGTGCGTATGGTGTCAATCACTAAAGCGGCTGCTTGAAAGAGCATTTCGAGTAGTTCACGAAACCACGATCGGATGCTTTGCTTGAGGTCATACATCCCTCTTTCAATGTACATTCCTGCCATTACAGCCATATCTTCGGGCATCCAACCTAATTCATCAATCTTTTTGTCAAACTCTTCATCCGAGACGAGATAGGCAGTTTCGGGGTTGCGCAATTGTGCTTCTCGCTCTAATCGGTCTTTTTGCTCTTGTAGTTTGTGCAAATCGAGTGTTTGTCCTTCTAAGATGCTATGGGTACCTGTTACCACAGGGCTTAACACTGTATTCATTGTTCCTAACACCAGAGTAGGGAAAAATATCACACACAGCCCTATGGCAAAGGGACGGAGCAAGGGATACACATCCACAGGTTCGGCACGGGCTAAGGCTTGCCATATACGCATTGCCACATAGAACAGTGCCCCTAAGCCTGCCAAGCCTTTGGCTATGGCAGACATCTGAGCTGTTAGGGGCATCATCTCATCGTATAAAGTACGGAGTATTTGGTGTAGATTTTCCATTTATCAGTTTTTACCAGTATTTGAGTTCTGTTCCATAGAGTGAGAGTACCTTTTGCGCATCGTTTTGCTTCTTAGCACGTAGGTAGCTTACCGAGATGTTTTTCTGGGTGTAGTAGCGTACTAAGTTATAGTACTCTTTCACTTCCTTATGCACCTTGTCGATAATGTCCATACGCTCTTTGTCGTTCATAGAGAGTGAGGAGCTATTGACAATTTGTTGCAGGTCTTTGAGTAGCTTAGAACTTTCACCCAAGAGCTTGGAGTAGCCATTGGCAATAGCCGACAACTCTTGAGAGGAGAAGTTAGGGTCTTGGCTCATCTTCTTGAAGTTGGTTACATACATCTTGGAGATGTCGCCCACCAGTAGCACTGTTTCTTGTACCTTGCGGGCATCTTTTACCAAGTTATTTACCTTTTTCAGAGCATCATAATACTCCTTGCCTTGGTTGTAGAGCTTCTCCACCTCACGGAAGTTGTTGAGCATATTCTTAGCTGTTGAGGAGGTTTGCACTATCTGCTGGGTAGTGTTGATAATGCTCTGAGCAAAATTAGTCGGGTCAGTTACTACCCATTGTGCGCTTAGTTTGGGGCTTGCCAGCATAGCTATAGCAAAAAGCCCCGTTAATAACATTTTCTTCATTGACTTTAATTATTATGATTTACGTATGATTATTAGTTTATTACAGTCTATTAGCCATTTGTACAATGGCTTTTTCCAAATTGCCGTCTAACTTCTCGGAGAGTTCCATCACTTGGTGTTTTTCGCTCTCTTCAGTGGTGTAGGCAAAGTATTCTTCTCGGCTTACTTCTGTAGCATACACCGCAGAGTGTGTACCTCCTAAGCCTATCCACACTTCTTTGTATTTGCGACGAGAGTCGTTGGAGAGATTGATAGATAGGATTTGCGACTTCTCTTTCTCGGTAAGTCCTAACATCGCTTGGATAGCATCGAACTTGTTCATATACTTACGCTGGTCAAGCAATATCTTGCAATCGGAGTTGTTGATGATAGATTCTTTCACGATAGGTGAATGGATAATATCATCTACCTCTTGGGTTACAATCACTGCCTCTCCAAAGAACTTACGTACGGTTTTGAATAGGTACTTGATGTACTCCGCCATTCCTTCTTTGGCAATCGCTTTCCACGCTTCTTCGATGAGAATCATCTTGCGAATACCCTTCAGGCGTCTCATCTTGTTGATAAACACCTCCATAATGATGATCGTAACCACAGGAAAGAGTATCGGGTGGTCTTTAATCGCATCAATTTCAAAGACGATAAAGCGTTTGGACAGCAGGTCTAACTCCTTGTCAGAATTGAGCAGATAGTCGTATTCACCTCCTTTGTAATAAGGCTCTAACACATTGAGGAAGTTAGCCAAGTCAAAGTCCTTTTCTCTTACCTGCTTCTCTTGTAGTATGGCTCGGTAGTCATTCTTGATATACTCATAAAAGCCATTGAAAGAGGGTGTGTGCGAGGGATTGTCTTTTACCAATTGTAGGTAAAGGTTCACTGCATTGGAAAGGGCTACCTCTTCCGCACGTGTAGGAGGTTCATTGTCTCGCTTCCAAAGGGTGAGTATCAGTGTTTTGATACTCTCTCGCTTTTCAATGTCAAACACCCCATCATCGGTGTAGAAAGGGTTAAAGGCAATGGGATTGTCCTCGGTATAAGTAAAGTAAATCCCATCCTTTCCTTTAGTCTTATGGTGAATAAGTTCACAGACCCCTTGGTAGGAGTTCCCTGTATCTACTAAAACGATATGTGTTCCTTGTTCGTAATATTGCCTTACTAAGTGGTTCGTGAAGAAGGATTTGCCACTACCCGAAGGTCCTAAGACGAACTTATTGCGGTTGGTGATAATCCCTTTCTTCATAGGTTCATCAGAGATATCCAAGTGGATAGGCTTGCCTGTGAGCCTGTCGGCCATCTTAATGCCGAAAGGACTGGAAGAACTTTGATAGTTGGTCTCCTGAGTGAAAAAGCACAGAGCAGGCTCTATAAAAGTATAGAAAGTCTCTTCACTGGGAAAGTCGGCTGCATTGCCAGCTATACCTGCCCAATAGAGAGTTGCCGTATCGATAGTGTTATGGCGAGGCTTGCACTCCATTGACGCTAAAGCACTCCCCACATCGTTTTTAATACTCCTAAGCTCTTGTGGGTTGTCCGACCACGCCATCACATTAAAGTGCGCTCTGATAGAGGAAAGTCCGTAAGAGTGTGCCTCATTGAGGTATTGCTCTATCCATTCTTTGTTGATTTGGTTGCTACGGCTGTACCTTGAAAGCGAGTGCATATTGCGTGCTGACTTCTCAAACTGTCTGAGGTTCTCATCGGAATTGTCCAAGAACAGATATTGGTTGTAGATATGGTTACAACTCAGTAGCAAGCCCACAGGGGCTGCAAACGACAAACGGCAATCGCTCTTATCGGTAGAGAGTCGCTCGTAACGGCTATCGGCTTGTACCTTAGAAGGCAAGTCTTCTGTATCTGATAAGGTATGCACACAGAGTCTTTGGTTACCAATGCGCATTTGCTCGGCGGAGAGACATATATCTTGCAGGCTCTCTTTCTCATTAGTGGAAAGACTCAGGTACTGCTCAAAGAGTCCCTTTTTGTGGGGAGTGCCTATATAGTCCTCTGTTTTTAGCTGACGGAGTTTTATCAGGTTAGAGTCGTTTAAGATACGTTCAAGCTGTGCTACCGCTTCCAAGAATTGAGTGGCGTGTTCTCGGTTAGTGAGCTCCTTAGGCAAGAAGTTTCCTTTGCAAAGGGAGGAAAAGTTGCTTTGGGCTCTCATTCGGTTTTTAGTGGTTTGGGTGATAAACAGATAGCATCTGTGATTTAAGAACGGACGTTCGTTAAAATGCTTTTCGTACGAATGAGAGAGAAAACTCAGGTTCTCACCTTGTAGTTCAGGTTCGTATTGTTCCTTGATAAACCAGTCCTGTTTGTGGATAACGGTATACTGTGGCAATACTTTGATAGCCTTATGCCAAAGTGAGTGGAGTATCTCATAGTCCTCACCCGAAATGGTAAAGAGCTCTGGAAGCTGCACCTCGAAGCCGACGCTGATGTCGGCTTCTTTGGTGAGCAAACAGTCTTGTTCTATGGCAAGAATAGGAAACTTACTCTCTAAGGTGTTGATTTTAGAACTATTTCTCATTGAGGGTTGTTTTAGGTTTAGGGTAACGAATAAATTGGCGTGGTGATCTTTGGTGGCGTAGGTATTTGGGGTGGCGTTTGCGAGCTGCTTGTTTCATCAGGCCGTGTTCACCGTATTTTTGGTTCAGTGAAAAAGTCTGCCAAACCACAAGGCTGACCATACTAACGCCTACCCCCAAGCATACAAAAGAATTGACCCCTACCGTGTAGAGGATCATCACCAAGATGAGCACCGAGAGCAGTCCCCCTGCAAAGATGAAGAGGTACTGCGCTTTAAGTCCTTTGAACTCTACACTTCTGCCGATGCCTTTGTTGATAGAATAGCTGTTTTTTGTCTCCATAAGTTTATAAGAAGAACGAACGCAAGATAGTAGCCGCTACAATTAGGAAGATACAAGCCCCAAACCAACTGGCAGCCGTTTTGCTGGTATCGGGGTCGCCGCTACTAAACTTGTTATATACCTTCACCCCACCGATGAGTCCCACCACAGCCCCTATGGCATAGATGAGCTTGGTAGCTGGGTCAAAATACGAGGTAACCATACGGGTAGCTTCGTTGATACCTCCTACGCCATTGCCCTGAGCAATGGAAAATTGTGTAACTCCTATCATCGTGAGCAGAAGGAGCCGTTTTAGAATTGATTTTCGCTTCATTGATAATCTGTTATTTTAAAATTTGGTGCAAAAGTAAGGGAAGATAAAGAGCAGGGAGCAAATGTGGTAGCAGGTGGCAGAAAATGGCGGGGGATGGCTTGTCGTTTAAGATTTTTTTGTAGCTTTGCAACGTGAATTAAAAAAGAATAAACAATGACTACTAATATAGCAGTAAATAGAGGTTCTGAATGGAGAAAATGGGATTTGCACATACATACTCCTCTTTCAATTTGTCAGGAATATGGAGGAGATAAAGAAGATGTATGGGAAAAATTTATTACTTCACTTGAACAATTACCTCCTGATGTTAAAGTCATAGGAATAACTGATTATTACTTCATTGATGGTTATGAAAAGGTTATGGAATATAAATCCAAAGGGAGACTTTCGAATATTTCTAAGATATTCCCTATATTAGAGTTTAGGATAGACACTTTTGGAAGTGGTAATGAAAACAATCTACAAAAAATAAATCTTCATATTTTATTCAATGTTGATGAAAATGATATAGTTAATGAATTAAAAACTATTCGGGAGGAATTTATATATCAAATAAAGATTTCATCATTGGAAACTCATAAAACAAAAAAGTTATCAAAAGAAAACTTCATTAATATAGCAGGTAATTTACAGGCAGGATTTAATTCATTAATTCCTTCAACAAAAGAAGTTTTAAATATAATCAAATCTGATACTTGGAAAAATAAAGTTTTTCTTTTTTTAGGATATAAAGAATGGAGTAATCTTGAAAAAAAACAACAAATCAAGCCTTTAAAGGAAGATTTATATTCTAAGGTAGATGCTTTTTTTAGTAGTAATACTAATAATATTGAGAAAAACCAACAATGGTTAAATGAATTTGGGAATAAGAGCCTACTACACTCACTAGATATTCATAGTTTTAATAATCTGAAGAAAGAAAACTATCTCTGCCACACTTGGATAAAAGCAGATCCTACTTTTGAAGGGTTAAAGCAAATTATTTATGAACCAATAGAAAGAGTAAAAATACAAGAGAATAAACCTGAAGAAAAATCAGGTTATCAAGTTATTGATAGGATAGAAATTTACCATCAAGACTTTCAAGAGAAAAGAGAGGAAAAAGAAAACGAAGAGACTATAGAAAAAAAGGAGGAATTTAAAACTATTTTCTTAAATCCCAACTTAAACACGATCATAGGAGGAAGATCTACTGGCAAATCTATATTACTTGGCGCTATTGCTAAAAAACTTAATTCAGATAAAGAAGTAAAATCTGATAATCCAGAATATTCTCAATACATAGATAAAATAGTCTCGGAGATGAAAATTTTTTGGAAAGATGGTGATGAGAGTAGTACACGCGATATTGAATATTTCCCACAAAGCTATATGTACCAGTTAGCTAGAAACTCCGATGAATTGAATAAATTGGTAGAAAACATTATTACACAAGATATCAATAAGAAAACAAAAATAGAAGCATATCAAGCATTTAGCTCAGATAACAATAGTGAAATAATAGAAGATATTAATAAACTATTTAAAACTAAAGCTAGTATTGATAATATTCAAAAGAGTATAACAGAAATAGGTGATGAAGAAGGCATTATCAAAGAAAAGGGAAAATTATCCAAAGATTTAGAGGACTTAAAGACTAAAATACAGATTACAGAAGAGCAATGGAGTAGTTACTCTAATTTAAAAGATGAATATGATAAAAACAATCGTTCTATTCAAGAAATAGAACGACAAAAAATATCTCTTTCTGCATTAAAATCTATTTCAATAATAAATGATATAACCCACAATCTTATAAACTTAACCGAAGATATTAGAGAAAAAGTTAATACAATATTCTCGGGTTTAAAGCAAAGATATTATGAAGAATGGAATGGACAAATACAAACTATTCTATTAGAAAAAGAAACTGAAATACAAAAAATAAAAGAAAGGAATGAAAGTATAGAAAAAGATGAGTCATATTTAAAAGGTAAGTCCGTTATTGATAGTAACCAACAGTATAAAGAAAAGGAAGAAAAGTATAAAATAGAAAATGGTAAACTCGAAGAAATAACAGAACTAAAAAAACAAAAGGCTGAATATGAAAAACACATTAATTCACTAAAAAACTCTATTATAGAGAATTCAAAAAAATATTGCACAGAATTACAACAAATGCAAAACGAATTATCTGTTTCTTCTGGGAAGTTAAAAATAACAGCCACAATAAATACAGATTTTTCAAAATACAAGGACATCTTGTATAGTAGTATAAATCAACAAGGTAGTCAAAAAAAGGAAATTATTGAAAAATCAATAAAAACAACTCAAGAGCTATTCGATGATATGTCTAATATGTTTGAGTTATTACTATCTGATTCTATAACATTAAAAGGAGGATATGACAATCAAAAACTCATAAAAGAACTATTAGGAACTAATTTCTTTAATATTTCTTATGAGATAGAATATGACACAGATAAATTTAAGGCTATGTCAGAAGGAAAGAAAGCTTTTATCATCTTAATGTTACTATTAGACTTCAGCAATAAGCAATGTCCTATATTGATTGATCAACCTGAAGATGACTTAGACAATAGAGCTATCTATAATGAATTAGTAACTTATATAAAAAACAAAAAAAAGAAAGGCAAATTATTATAGTTACACATAATTCTAATATTGTCATCGGAGCTGATAGTGAATTAGTAATAGTTTCTAATCAGCAAGGAGTAAACTCTCCCAATAGGAATAATAAAAAATTTGATTATATTTTTGGAAGTATAGAATCTTCAATGGAAAAAGATAATGATATAAGAGAAATTCTATATAGCCAAGGTATTAGACAACATATCTGTGAAATACTCGAAGGAGGAGAAATAGCCTTTAAAAATAGAGAAAGAAAATACGGATTTTAAACTAATAACCAATGTCCCCCACTCCCCAAACAAAAAGAGTATAAAATCTTGCCGATGTTATTGTGGCGTTTTACCGATTATGTTGCTCAGCTTACTTATATATTGTTTCTGAAAAAGGGTGACAGCAGCCACCGCACTGTATACTAATACCGTATCTCGAAGAGCAGGCGCACAGCTTTGCTTGCTGCCATAGCATTGGGATTGATGCCCAACTCTCCTTCGGGGATAGTGCTCCCATGTCGGTCGAAATACTCTACCCACGTGGGGTCAAACGCTCCCGTCGAAGCGTTTTTGAATGTCATTACATTAGGCGAAAAAGCGTCACGCTGACCCGCTGCCACAAACATCTTGTAAACCAACTCGGAGCAATACATCGCCGAGTCGTTCCAATCGAAGTCATAGTCGTAAGGCTTGTTTAGCTGCTGTCGTCCGTACGCTTTCAGACGTTTCACGTCGAACTTATACCTCTTGTCGAGCCGCCCGAGCACCACTCTTACCGTTTCCCCTTTGGCCGGTAGTCCGAACAACTCTATGGGTGTCAGGCACACACCTTTTCCGTGCGTTGCCTCTACGACCATCCACCGCCTGCCCTCTTTTATCAACACTCCCACGTGCGAAAAACGGAGATTACCCGTCGAGTCCGTTACATCGCTGATAGCATCGGACAAAGCGTTGTTGCGTGTTTCACGAAACAGTATATCGCCCTCACGAAGCTTATGAGCACTATTGGCGTTACAGGTATTGAGCAGTATTACGATAATAACGGCAAGGTATTTCATCTTACATTCTGAGGTATTTGGAATATTCTAAAAAATCGTATCTATTTACACAACCGATACACGCAGAGACCGATAGCAGACGCAAGCGTGTTCTTAAAACTCGCTCGAGAAGTGGAACTTGATGTTTTTGAACTCCTCCTGTGCCATTTGCAGTATATATCCACTCTCGGCGAGGAATACGTCGCGGTCGTGGATGTCTTTTGCCATATACTGAAACTTACGGCGGCGGAATTGTTCGAGCTCCTTCGGGTCGTCGCACTCTATCCAGCAAGCCTTGTAGAGCGACAGCGGCTCCCAACGACACTGTGCTCCGTATTCGTGCAGCAGGCGGTACTCGATGACCTCAAACTGCAACTGTCCGACGGTGCCGATGATCTTACGACCGTTGTTTTGATGAACGAAGAGCTGTGCCACGCCTTCGCCCATCAGTTGCTCTATTCCTTTGTTAAGCTGCTTGCTCTTCATCGGGTCTGAGTTTTCGATATACTTGAACATCTCGGGCGAGAACGACGGCAACCCCTTGAAGTGCAGGTTTTCGCCCTCGGTGAGCGTATCGCCTATCTTGAAATTGCCCGAATCGGGCAGACCCACTATGTCGCCTGCGAAGGCTTCGTCGACGGTCTCTTTTTTCTGTGCCATAAAAGCCGTGGGCGACGAGAATTTTAGCTGTTTGCCGAGCCTTACGTGGAGGTACGTAGCGTTGCGTTCGAACCGCCCCGAACATATCTTGACGAAAGCGATACTCGACCTGTGGTTCGGGTCCATATTGGCGTGTATCTTGAAGACAAAGCCGCTAAAACCCTCATCTGTCGGTACTACCGTGCGTTCGACGGCAACCGTGGGCAACGGACTGGGGGCTATCTGCACGAAACAGTCGAGCAGTTCGCGGATACCGAAGTTGTTCAGTGCCGAGCCGAAAAAGACGGGTGCAACCTTGGCGTCGAGATACCGACGGCGGTCGAACTCGTCGTACACTCCGCCGATGAGTTCCAAGTCTTGCCTGAGCTGTGCCGCCTGCCCGCCGATGTGCTCTTCGAGGTCGAGCGAAGCGATGTCGGTGAACTTTATCGACTCTCCGACGGTCTGCTTGGCAGGCTTATACAGGTTGAGATTTTTTTCGTAAATATTATAAACGCCTTTGAACGTCTGCCCGATACCGATGGGGAAGCTCAGCGGACAAACGCCTATCTGCAGCTCGCGTTCGAGTTCGTCGAGCAGGTCGAAAGGGTTTTTGCCCTCACGGTCCATCTTATTGACGAAAATCATTATCGGCGTCTTACGCATACGGCACACCTGCATCAGTCGGCGGGTCTGCATCTCCACACCCTTGGCGCAATCGACCACTATTATGACGCTATCGACAGCCGTCAGCGTACGAAATGTATCTTCGGCAAAGTCTTGGTGTCCGGGGGTGTCGAGGATATTTATCTTGTAACCGGCGTAGTCGAAGCCCATCACCGAGGTAGCCACCGATATGCCGCGTTGCTTCTCTATCTCCATCCAGTCGGAGGTGGCGGTCTTTTTTATCTTGTTAGACTTGACGGCTCCCGCCACGTGTATGGCTCCGCCGAACAGCAACATCTTTTCGGTGAGCGTAGTTTTCCCCGCGTCGGGGTGCGATATTATGGCAAAAGTCCGCCTTTTGTGTATCTCTTCTTCGTACATTCTCTGTTTTTTATATTTATAAAAGATAAATTTTCAAACGGGGTGGCAAAGGTAATAATTAATTACGAATTAGGAATTAGCAATTACGTAGAGGTGTTTTGGTTTTTTGCAGAATGTAAAAATTTGTACTATCTTTGTAGCCGTCGGGGGAATGACCTCAAAACGAAAAGAATAGCTACGGCAACAAAGGTAAAAACCATACTATCGTTGCTATACGAGACCGTAGGCAGCCCCTGCGGGCGTGTCTTCGGATTGGTTTACTTCCACACAAATCCCTGACTGAAGTTGGGTTTTGGGTATTGGGTACAATGATAAAAAACTAAAACCATCGGTTTCCGCCTTCGCACATCGCAAGAAGCAAATCGCCTGTCAATCAAAGACAAAAAGCGTAAAGTACATAAGAGTGCCTTACACCATATCTCGACAATCATAACCATATCGCAGCAGCCGAGCGGTTGCCTACGGCTGTGATTTTTCGGAAAACACGTAGAAAAACACGTAGATTCTTGCAAAAAAAACTTCGGAATATACTGATAAAAATACGTGTTTTTGCGTATTGCACAGTGTGTTTGTTTATATTAATTTTGCCAAAAATTAATAAGACATACGGCATTGATTAAATCAATATAGTCTATTGGGTTTTATAATATCCCAAGAAATATAGCAACTTAGCAATGCCGACAAAACATTGTTTAACTAAAAAATGATCATTCTATGAGAAAAGTATTTTTGATGGTAGCTGCCGCAGCAGCAATGTTAATAGCAACAGGCTTCACTGCCTGTAAACCGAACTCAACGCCCAAGGAGATAGACATATATGTGTCAGGCTCTGAGAGAAACGGCACAAAAGTGGTCGCTAAGGTGTGGAAAAACGGTAAAGAGCTTTACGACCTTACCGATGGCTCTAAACGAGCCTTCGGCAACTCCGTATTCGTAGTAGGCGGAGATGTATATACCGCAGGCTTTGAGGACAACGGCACAAACAATGTCCCCAAGGTGTGGAAAAACGACAAAGAGCTATACGACCTTACCGATGGTTCTAAGAATGGCTCTGCCAGAGCCATATTCGTAGCGGATGATAAGGTATATACCGCAGGGTACGAAGACGGAGTTGCCAAATTTTGGAAAAACAAAACTGGCACCAACCTTACAAACAGTTCTAATAGTGCCGTGGCCGAAGCCATATTCGTAGCGGGTAGCAACGTATATACCGCAGGCCGTGAAATAGTAGGCTCAAAAACAATAGTTAAGGTATGGAAAAAAGACAAAGAACTCTTTGCCCTTACCAATACCTCTAATAATGCCAATGCCTACTCCGTATTCGTGGTAGGCGATGATGTATATACCGCAGGGTATGAGAACAACGGCACAAAACAGATAGCCAAGGTGTGGAAAAACAAAAAGGAGATATTCCATACAGACGGCACCGAACATGCCTTAGCCTACTCCGTATATGTGGTCGGAGATGATGTATATGTGGCAGGGTATGAAGGAAATCCCGCTAAAGTATGGAAAAACGGTGAGGAACTCTACGAGCTTACCAATGAAGGCAACGCCTATTCCATGGTGGTACACAACGGCGATGTATATGTGACAGGGTACGAAAGAGAGGTCTCAGGCAATGTACCCAAGGTGTGGAAAAACGGCAAAGAGCTATACTCGCTTGACGACAAGGGCGAAGGCAACTCCATATTCATAGTCGAGAGATAGTAAGATACCGATACGAAAAAAGAGATAAAACAGAAAGAGCAAACCGGATGTGGTTTGCTCTTTCTGTTTTGCCTGTTGTTTGTAATTGTCCGAATCAGGATTTGCAGTAGGGGCAATCCTTGTGATTGCCCCTACTGTGTGGTTACCCTTTTACATACGTCGACCCAAGACCCAAAACCTTTTTTTAAACAATTAAACGTTTAAATGATTACACGTAATCAATAGATGTCGATTCCCGAAGGATTAGAGTTTCAGATTTTTTCTATCGAAACTCTAACTACGTAGTCGTCGAAGTCGAGCTCTTCGGCTCGGTCGAGCCTGTCGACCACCTCGAGGCTGCTTGCCAATACCTGCGTAGAGATGTACGAGGCAAACTCTCCGACTGCCGAAGCTATATTTTCGTTACGCTCTATGCGTATCGATATTTTGTCGGTTATCTCGTAATTGTTAGCCTTCCTGATATTCTGTATACGGTTTACCAACTCGCGAGCAATACCTTCGCGCTCCAGCTCGGGCGTAACGGTAATATCGAGTGCCACGGTGAGTTTGCCCTCGCTTGCCATAAGCCAGCCGGGCATATCTTCGGTGGTGATTTCTACGTCAGCCTCGAGGATGTCTACCTCCTCTCCGCTCGGCAGCGAGAAGGTGTATCGTCCGCTCTTCTCTATCTCGTTTATCTCTCTATTGCCGAAGGCGGCGAAAGCAGCGGCTATCTCTTTCATCAGCTTGCCGTAACGCTTGCCGAGTGTCTTGAAGTTGGGTTTTATCTTCTTGACGATATTGTCCATCTCCGTATCGGGCGATAGCACTTCGAGGTTTTTGATGTTTACCTCCGTCTTTATGAGCTCTGCCACGTACTTTATCTGCTCGAAGGTCTCCGCATCGTTCGTAGGCACAACGGCTTTGAGCAGCGGCTGCCTTACCTTTTTGTCTGCCTTGCGACGCAGTGCAAGTATCATCGACGATATCTGCTGAGCGTACTGCATACAGGCTTCGAGGTTTCGGTCTATCAGACCTTCGTCGGCTTTGGGGAAGTCTTGTAGATGTACAGACTCGCCTTTTTTCGGTGAACCGTTGAGGTCGAGCCAGAGACGCTCGGCATAGAATGGAGCTATCGGAGCCATAAGCTTAGCCACTGTCAGCAGACAGGTATACAGTGTCTGATAAGCGGCTATCTTGTCGCTGTCGTACTCACCGCCCCAGAACCGCTTGCGATTGAGACGCACATACCAGTTCGACAGATTGTCGTTGACGAAGTCCTGAATGGCACGCCCCGCACGAGTCGGCTCGTAGTGTTCGTAGTGCTCGGCGACCTCTTTTACCAAAGAGTTGAGCAACGACACTATCCAACGGTCTATCTCGGGACGCTCCGAGAGCGGTATCTCCTTTTCGGCGGGCGTGAATCCGTCTACATTTGCGTAGAGAGCAAAAAACGAATAGGTGTTGTACAGCGTACCGAAAAACTTACGGCGAACCTCTTCGACACCTTCGACATCGAATTTCAGGTTGTCCCAAGGCGACGAATTGGTCATCATATACCAGCGTAGCGGGTCGGAACCGAAGGTCTCTATCGTAGAGAAAGGGTCGACGGCATTGCCGAGACGTTTCGACATCTTATTGCCGTTTTTATCGAGCACCAGACCGTTGGAAATAACGTTCTTGAACGCCACACTGCCTTTTATCATCGTGCTTATGGCGTGGAGCGTAAAAAACCAACCGCGTGTCTGGTCTACCCCCTCCGATATGAAGTCGGCAGGGAATACTTCTTTGAAATCGGGTTTATTGTTCATTTTACAATGAAATATATTCTAAATGAATTGTTTATTTATAGTACAATATTATTTTCTTTTGGCTGAAAAAAGGCTCTAAACCAATAAGAATCACCTGCCTTCTACCAACTCTTCGGTATCGATAGCGATTGCCAGCTCTTCGTTCGTAGGAATGACTGCAACGCGTACTTTGGAGTTCGGGAAAGTCAGCTCCGTCTCACGCCCTTTTATACGGTCATTAAGCTCATTGTTGAAATCCACGCCCAAGAACGCAAGGCTGTCGCAGACATATTTACGCATAATAGGCTGATTTTCGCCCACACCGCCGGTAAATATTATGGCGTCTACACCGCCGAGTACGGCAATATAACCGCTAACATATTTCAGTATGTAATAGAAATACATATCCATAGCGAGTCGGGCACGTTCGTTGCCCTGCTCTATGGCGTTCTCTATGTCGCGCATATCGGACGATACGCCAGAGACACCCACAAGTCCGCTCTTTTTGTTGATAATATCGTTTATCTGCCGTGTGCTGAGGTTCTCTTTCTCCATAAGATAGGTGAGCACACCCGGGTCGACACTACCGCTTCGAGAGCCCATCATAAGCCCTTCGACAGGCGTCATACCCATCGACGTATCGATAGACTTACCGTTTTTGATAGCGGTGATAGAGCCGCCGTTGCCGATGTGTGCGGTGATAATACGCGAGTTTTCGAGGTCGAGACCCAGAAATTCGCAGCCGCGTTTTGCCACATAGCGATGCGACGTACCGTGGAAGCCATAGCGACGGACACCGTATTTTTCGTAGTAGTCGTACGGAAGTGCATATATATATGCATACGATGGCATCGTCTGGTGGAACGACGTATCGAATACAGCCACCTGAGGCACTTTGGGCAATATCTTTTGTATGGCGAATATACCTTTCAGGTTGGCAGGATTGTGCAGCGGAGCGAGGTCGACGCACTCCTCTATCTTGTCTATCACCTCTTGGTTGATGACAACCGACGAACAGAATTTGTCGCCTCCGTGAACCACCCTGTGTCCGACGGCATCTATCTGGTCGAGCGATTTTATGACTCCATACTTGGCGTCGGTCAATGTTTTGAGTATTAGCTCTATACCTGCGGTATGTTCTTTTATCTCCTGTGTGATGACCTGCTTGCTGCCATCGCTAAGGGTAAATTTGAGGAACGAGTCGGGCAAACCGATTTTTTCTATTCCGCCCGAGGCGAGCTCTTTTTGTCCGTTCATATCGTACAGTTTGTACTTGATAGACGAACTTCCACAGTTCAAAACTAAAACTTTCATTGCATTTACTTTTTTTATTTATTTAAACTTCAATATATTACATCAATAGAAATAACTTTGCAAAATTACAAATATTTTGGCTACTAAAAAACATTCACGCAAATTAATACAACCGTTTATTTACTTTCGCAGATAATTTTTATTATTCGGGAGACTGTCGTTTGGTCTTGAAACTCAATATATAAGCCGTAACTATTGTGGCTATCGATACCATAACTATCTTTACCCATAATATTTTTACAGCAAATACCACAGATATCCCTATCGAAACCCAAATCATAGAAATGGCAAAAATTTTCGTCGGCATAGGTATGGAACGATGCTCTCTGAAAT
>ERZ772967.1052-NODE-1052-length-19626-cov-3.805171_pt1 | contig 19626 bp, 15 predicted proteins | sample MGYA00511677_ERZ772967 | MGnify/ENA primary metagenome ERZ772967 (study PRJEB29015, sample SAMEA2737931) | human oral metagenome | biome: human oral; feature: human-associated habitat; material: dental | place: China | collected 2146 ...
AGCAGCTGCTCATATTCGTAACGCCTTGCGGTATTACCGGAGCTTGCGTGAGACAGGCGCACTGTGCAAAGCAGTAGCGCATATTCGTAACCCCCTGCGGTATTGCTGTCACTTGTACAAGATTTGTGCAGTCACGAAAGCAAAAACTCATATCCGTAAGACCTGCTATGTCACCGCCTAACTTAAGTGCAACTTTTTTATCATTGTTGTCCTTTAGGATTTTTCCGAGCGGACTTATTTCTCCTGAGCCGCCCTTTAAGTCCGCAGCCGTAAGACCGGTTACTTCGATTTTGTGTACTGCCGCGCCGGCAGGCAGTTTTTGCAGGTACTCTGCAAGCTTTGCATAGGCGACGGGGGTATACTCAGGTAGTACGCTGTCCGCTGACGGTTTATAGCTGCTCAATAGCAGTGCCGCCGTTAAAATTGCGGCTGTGATAAACGCCACCGCTCCTGCTTGTTCCAAAGCAAATACCTTAGTCTTTAAATTACTTATTTTCATAGGAATCACTCCTTAAAAATATGTTTTTATCCTACATCAATTTTAGTATATTATCCATAAAAAAGAGCTTGTACGGGTAAAAAGAACCAAAGTTACCAAAAAAGAACTTTGGTTACCTGATCAAAATCGGTCATCTTGAGTTCGATTGGGAAAAATTCTTCTTTACGACACAAACGCCGCAAAGCATAAAGACAGCACCTATTGACCATAAAACAAATTTACCGCTATGCTGTTGCTATGAAAGCGGTTTTTAAAGCAGTATGTCTTTTTTTTCTTTGTTGTTCCGCTTATACCTTAAAAGCACAAGTCAGCCAGCCCATACAAAATACGCAAAACATTCAAACGGAAAGTGCCGCAATTACAAAAAGCGATACGGCACGATTTTCAGACTCTTTATACGAAGAGCTTACAAAAAACGGCTTTACTGCGGAAAAACAGCTTTTGCAAAATACGCTGTCTTCTGATTTTCCGTACAACGTAATTATCCCCATACAGCCGCCGTCACCCGCTGCCGCACAAACGGCAAATAAGGCAGAAACGGCTTCAAACGAAAAAAAATTCATACCTTTGCGCCCGTAAAATCAAGGCAAAAAGATTAAACATGAAGCGTATTATCATGGTTTCAACAATGATCGCAAGCATATTATCGGTATGCGTATCATGCGCTACCCCTTGTGGCTGTTGAACAGAAAAGTCAAAAAAGCATTATATTTCAAACTTTTTTAAAAACTATACAACAATGACAAAAGTAGGTATTAACGGATTTGGCCGTATCGGACGTTTTGTGTTCCGTGCCGCCCAAACAAGAAATGACATTGAAATCGTTGGAATTAACGACCTCTGTCCGGTAGATTACATGGCTTATATGCTCAAGTACGATACCATGCACGGTCGCTTCAAAGGAACCGTTGAATACAGCGTGGAAAAAAGCCAGTTGATCGTCAATGGGAAAGCGATTCGCGTCACCGCAGAAAAAGACCCGGCCAACCTGAAATGGAACGAAGTAGGTGCCGAATATGTAGTAGAGTCTACCGGGCTGTTTCTGACAAAAGAAAAAGCTCAGGGACATATTGATGCAGGCGCAAAGTATGTCGTGATGTCGGCTCCGTCGAAGGATGATACGCCCATGTTTGTTTGTGGGGTGAACCACAACGCATACGAGAAAGGAACGAAATTCGTATCGAATGCTTCTTGTACGACCAACTGTCTGGCTCCTATTGCCAAAGTGTTGAACGACAAGTTCGGGATCAAAGAAGGCTTGATGACGACCGTCCACTCGACCACAGCAACCCAGAAGACCGTAGACGGTCCTTCGATGAAAGACTGGAGAGGCGGACGTGCTGCTTCAGGCAACATCATCCCGTCTTCGACCGGTGCGGCTAAAGCCGTAGGAAAAGTCATTCCGTCGTTGAACGGTAAATTGACAGGTATTTCCATGCGTGTGCCGACCTTGGACGTTTCGGTTGTTGACCTGACGGCCAACCTCGAAAAACCGGCTACGAAAGAAGCCATCTGCCGGGCTATGAAAGAAGCTGCGGAAGGTGAACTGAAAGGGATTCTGGGATACACGGAAGACGCTGTCGTTTCTTCCGATTTCCTTGGCTGCGAACTGACATCGATCTTCGACGCCAATGCCGGAGTATATCTGACAGATACCTTCGTGAAGGTGATTGCATGGTACGATAACGAAATCGGCTACTCGAACAAAGTGCTCGATTTGATTGCCCACATGGCCAAAGTAAACGGATAACCCGTTTTCGATTTATCGCAGAGGAGGGTGTGTCTGAACGCAAGGTTTGGGCATGCCCTCTCTATGTATAAGAATACGAGCAATGAAAGCCATACCGAAAAAACTGAAGCAAATCCGTAAATTCACCGATTGGTCAACAAATTTCCTCCCCGGATAAAAAAAAATAGAAAGTTAAATAAATATAAAAACAGGATTCCGGAGAAACCAATCCGGCTTTTTTATGTTATCTTTATAGCGATGTTAGGATTTTCGCATCCCTTTCATCTTTATGTCTAATTTAAAATCAGGAGCGATGAAAGCATTTTTTTCGAAGAGTCTTCTAAAGACCCAAACAGGGAACAATGACATCGCAAAGAATGACCTCTATGCGAACAGGGATTATTATTGCGAAGGTCAGGAAGTTCGGATTGAAGTATCCGAAAGCGGCGCAAACGTCCGGGAAGGCAGCGCAGGTGTAAAAGTAAAAAAACAAAAGTTTTCCGCCTGCTATAACATGTTCTTTTAGTGACGGTCAACTCACTTAATGGAAGGTTCGTCCGATTTGGGCATTTTCCGTTTTCTTCTTACATTTGTACGACTGAAAAATGGGAACGTACGAACTGATTACGATCTTAGGGCCAACCGCATGCGGCAAAACAAGCTTTGCCGCAGCATTGGCCGCGGATTTGAATACTGAAATCATCAGTGCCGATTCGCGCCAGGTTTACCGTCGAATGGACATCGGGACCGGCAAAGATACGGAGGACTATACGGTCGGAAAGAAAAACATTCCGTATCATCTGATCGATCTTTGCGAACCTGGCACGAGATACAATGTCTTCCGCTATCAACACGATTTTTTCCATATATTCGATAATCTCAGACGGAAAGGTATTACCCCGATTTTGTGTGGAGGGACGGGCATGTATATCGAAGCCGTACTCAAAGGTTACAAGCTGCTCGATGTGCCGCCCAATCCGGAACTGCGCGAATCGCTCAGAGGCAAGTCGCTCCGAGAGCTTGAAACGATGCTGTCTTCGTACAAAACGCTGCATAATAAAACGGATGTAGACAGCGCCCAGCGAGCCATTCGAGCCATCGAAATCGAAGAATTTTATCAAACACAGGCGCCCGACCGGAACGAATTTACACCGATAAACAGTCTGATCATCGGTCTTAACATTGATCGCGAACAACGACGCCAACGTATCACCCGACGGCTTCATGTACGCCTCGAACACGGAATGATCGAAGAAGTGCAGTCACTTCTTGATTCGGGTATCGCACCGGACGACCTGATTTACTACGGTCTCGAATATAAATTTATCACTCTGCATCTGATCGGCAAGCTGACTTACCGCGAAATGGTCGAACAATTAGAGATAGCCATTCATCAGTTTGCCAAGCGACAAATGACCTGGTTTCGCGGTATGGAACGACGCGGATTTACGATTCACTGGATCGATCAGGCATGGTCGACGGAAGAGAAAATAACCCGATGCAAGGCGCTACTTATGGCATGAATTGACTTATTAAACATCATATCACAATGACTATTGAACGATTAACAAACTCGGAGAATTTCTTTTTATTAGCCGGTCCCTGCGTTATCGAAGGGGAAGAGATGGCATTACGTATCGCAGAAAAAATCGTCGGGATCACTCGAGAGCTTCATATACCATACGTTTTCAAAGGCTCGTATCGTAAAGCCAACCGTTCGCGCATCGATTCGTTTACGGGTATCGGCGACGAGAAAGCGTTGCGCATCCTGCGTAAGGTGGGCGAAACTTTCGACATTCCAATCGTTACGGACATCCATGAGACGTATGAAGCCGCTTTATCCGCCAACTACGTGGATATGTTACAGATTCCCGCATTCCTCTGTCGTCAGACCGATCTGCTCGTTGCCGCGGCAAAGACCGGAAAGATCGTCAACATCAAAAAAGGACAGTTTCTTGCGCCTGAGTCAATGCGGTATGCGGCACAGAAAGTGGTGGATGCAGGCAATCCGAACGTGGTCCTTACCGAGCGCGGCACGACTTTCGGCTATACCGACTTAGTTGTCGATTTTCGCAGTATCCCCAAGATGCGGCAATACGGCTTCCCCGTGATTACGGACATCACCCACTCGTTGCAGCAGCCCAACCAAGCATCGGGCGTTTCGGGCGGGCTGCCCGAAATGATCGAGACGATCGGGAAAGCCGCCGTGGCGGTAGGTACAGATGGGTTGTTTATCGAGACGCATCCTAATCCTTCACAAGCCAAGTCGGACGCAACCAATATGCTTCCGCTCGATCTGTTGGAGGGCCTTCTGACAAAACTGGTACGGGTACGTCAAGCGGTACAGTATCCGTAAAAATAAAAAAAAGGAAAATTTTCTTTTCTCCCGCTGAGTATTCCTTTGTAACAACTTCATTTTTTGCGATTGATTAAACAGCATCCCCCAAAATGAAATGCTCTTAAAAGTTTCAGGGTTGGACTCCGGAAGACCAAAATAGCGATTAAAAACTCAATGCGAAATAATGTCTTGCCTCTTTGTGAACAGAGAACTTTACATGCGTCGAAGATATGCACAAAAACGGATCGGATGTGCATTTTCTTATTTAAAAACATTGAAATCCGAAATCATTCACTACTTTTGCAAGCGATAACGCAGAGATGAAAACAGGTCGAAACTGTTTGCAACGGGCACTTTAACATGTTTCCGAGGCTGTTCCAAAACATATAACGACTTTCTATATATTCGCAAGCGATTATTTACATAAAATAATATATACGAATGAAAATTATTGTATTGGCCAAACAAGTGCCAGACACTCGCAACGTCGGGAAAGACGCCATGAAAGAAGACGGCACGATTAATCGCGCCGTGCTCCCCGCCATCTTCAATCCGGAAGACCTCAATGCGCTGGAGCAAGCATTACGTCTCAAAGAACAACATCCGGGTACAACCGTAACGATCCTGACCATGGGGCCGGGACGTGCGGCAGAAATCATCCGCGAAGGGTTATATCGGGGAGCTGATGACGGCTATCTCCTGACCGACCGTGCTTTTGCCGGGGCGGATACGCTCGCAACATCGTATGCACTCGCCATGGCTATCCGAAAAATCGGATCGTACGATCTGATCATCGGCGGACGACAGGCTATCGACGGCGACACGGCACAGGTAGGCCCTCAGGTGGCCGAGAAACTCGGACTGACGCAAATTACGTACACCGAAGAAATTGTCAAGATCGAAAAGAACCGGATCACGGCCAAACGTAAAATACCCGGAGGCATAGAGACGGTCGAAGCGCCACTCCCCATCGTTGTAACGGTCAACGGATCGGCCGCACCGTGCAGGCCGCGTAACGCCCAATTGGTGCAGAAGTATAAACGGGCATTGGGGGCGCAGGAGAAAGCCGAGCAAACGAAAAACGGTGCAGCGCTGCCCTATGCCGAGATGTATGAGAACCGTCCGTACTTGAATATCATCGAATGGTCGGTAGCCGACGTGAACGGCGATGTGGCGCAATGCGGCTTGTCCGGCTCTCCGACGAAAGTGAAAACGGTCGAAAATATCGTTTTCCAGACGAAAGAAAATAAATCGTTTACCGAATCGGACGGTGATATCGAAGAGTTGATGAAAGAATTAATCAATAACCATACGATCGGATAAAGGGAGAGAAAAGTAGTTAGAGTAATTTAAGGTAGTAAGACAATGGCAACCAAGTCTGTTGAACAGTTAATCGTATGGCAGAAGGGGTACGAATATGTACTTAACGACACAAACTACATGAACTACACGGACTACATTAGTTACTTTAACTACTTTAGCGGCTTTAACTACATAGACTACATGGATGATATGGATTACATGGATTACATAGACTACATTCATTACATGATGACTACATTATTAAAATAAATAAGTAAATATCTGCATATGAACAACATATTTGTATATTGCGAAATAGAGGGCGGCACGATTGCCGATGTCAGCCTTGAATTGCTTACGAAAGGACGTTCGCTGGCTAATCAGTTGAACTGCGGCTTGGAGGCTGTCATGGCGGGAAACAAGCTCGACGGGGTGGAAAAACAAGTGATGCCGTACGGCGTGGATGTGCTGCATCTGTTCGACGACGAGAGACTCGACCCGTACACCTCGCTGCCCCACACGTCGATATTGATTAAGCTCTTCGAACAAGAGAAGCCGCAGATTGCTCTTATGGGAGCAACTGTCATCGGCCGAGACCTTGGACCGCGCGTATCGTCGGCACTGACAAGCGGACTGACGGCCGACTGTACTGCGCTCGAAATCGGCAAGCACGAAGACAAAAAAGCCGGCAAGACATACGAAAATCTGCTCTACCAGATACGTCCTGCGTTCGGCGGAAATATCGTCGCGACGATTATCAACCCCGAACATCGTCCGCAGATGGCGACCGTGCGCGAAGGGGTGATGAAGAAAGAAATATTCGATGCCAACTATCAGGGCAAGGTTATCAAACACGACGTATCGCAATTCGTTTCCGAGACGGATTATGTCGTGCAGGTAATCGAACGCCATGTCGAAAAGGCGAAGCACAACCTGAAAGGCTCGCCGATTGTTGTCGCCGGCGGTTACGGCGTCGGCTCGAAAGAGAACTTCAAGCTGCTGTTCGATCTTGCCAAAGAACTGCATGCCGAAGTAGGCGCATCGCGTGCTGCCGTCGATGCGGGATTCACCGATCACGACCGTCAGGTGGGACAGACCGGCGTTACCGTACGCCCCAAACTGTATATCGCCTGCGGAATCTCCGGACAGATTCAACACATCGCGGGAATGCAGGAAAGCTCGATCATCATCTCGATCAACAGCGATCCCAACGCCCCGATCAATGCGATGGCCGACTACGTGATCACCGGCACAGTCGAAAACGTGATCCCCAAAATGATTAAATACTACAAGAAGAACAGTAAATAACGATTATCATGGCAAACTTTTATTTAGATACCCCCTCGTTGCGTCATCACTTGCATCACCCGCTGATGCGGCGGATTGTGGAATTGAAAGAACGCGAATTTAGAGATAAAGACGAATACGATTATGCGCCGATCGACTTCGACGATGCGATGGACAGCTACGAGCGCGTGCTCGAGATGGTCGGCGAGATCAGCGCCGAAGTTATTGCCCCGAATGCCGAGAGCGTTGATCGGGAAGGCCCCACGGTAGCCAACGGACGAGTAACCTACGCCCGCGGCACACAGGAGAACCTTGATGCCGTGCGTAAAGCCGGGCTGATGGGCATGGCCATGCCGCGCCGTTACGGCGGGCTGAACTTCCCCATCGTGCCTTATATCATGGCTGCCGACATTGTGTCGCGTGCCGATGCCGGATTCGAAAATCTCTGGGGATTGCAGGATTGCGCCGAAACCCTTTACGAATTCGGGAACGAGGAGCAGCACAAACGCTATATCCCCCGCGTGTGCAAAGGGGAGACGATGTCAATGGATTTGACCGAACCCGATGCCGGTAGCGACCTGCAATCGGTGATGCTTAAAGCAACGTTCGACGAGAAAGAGAACTGCTGGCGGCTGAACGGCGTGAAACGCTTTATCACTAACGGCGATTCGGACATCCACCTTGTGCTTGCTCGCTCGGAAGAAGGAACAAAAGACGGACGCGGCCTTTCGATGTTTATATACGACAAACGCAATGGAGGTGTGAACGTCCGCCGTATCGAAAATAAGATGGGTATCAAAGGATCTCCTACCTGCGAATTAGTGTTTAACAATGCGAAAGCCGAACTGTGCGGTGAGCGACGGCTTGGATTGATCAAATATGTCATGGCTCTGATGAACGGCGCCCGTCTGGGTATTATGGCACAAGCCGTAGGACTGTGCGAAGCGGCCTATCAGGAAGGATACACATATGCGCAGGAACGTCGGCAGTTCGGCAAAGCCATTTTAGACTTTCCGGCCGTCTACGAGATGGTCGCCATGATGCGTGCCCGTACCGATGCCGTACGCGCCATGCTTTATGAAACGGCACGTTTTGTCGATGTCTATAAGGCGCTGGACGACATTTCGCGCGAACGCAAACTTACGCCCGAAGAGCGCCGGGAACAGAAGAAATACGCCAAGCTGGCCGATGCGTTCACCCCGATGGGCAAAGGCATGTCGACCGAATTTGCGAACCAAAACGCCTACGATGCGATACAGATTCACGGCGGGTCGGGTTTCATGAAAGATTATGCCTGCGAACGTCTCTATCGCGACGCACGTATCACGAATATTTACGAGGGAACGACACAGCTACAGGTCGTTGCGGCCATCCGCCACGTCACCACCGGCACGTACCTGTCCATACTTCGCGAATATGAGGCGATGGAATACAAGCCCGAGCTCTTGTCGCTGAAGCAAGACCTCATCGCTATGACCGATACGTACGAGCAGTTAGTCACAAAAGTGACGGGAGCGAAAGACAACGAATACCTCGATTTCCTTGCCCGGCGCCTTGTTGAAGCAGCTACCCATTGCGTGTTCGGTTACCTGTTGCTGCAGAGCACCCATACGGACAATTCGTTTCTGTCCTCTATGCAGGTCTATCTCCGCTACGGCAAAGCGGAGATGTACAAAATCCGTTCGTTTATCGAAAACTTCAGCATCGAAGATTTGAAGGCTTACCGTAGAGAGTAAAAACAAGTGGCTATATACTTAGCCATGAGAAAGGCGTGTCGGCAATTTGCCGAGCACACGACTTTTGCCCCTGTTTTTCAAGCATGGATATTAAAGAACTACTCTCTGTTTACGCTGCTCATCCGCAAATTAACGCTATCGGATCACTGTCGGGCCGGGACGAAGCGCGGAGCGTTCTGCTTACCGGATTGAACGGTTCGGGGGGAGCCGTAGCGATCGCTTCACTCTTCAGGCAGAGAGGCGGTTGCTTCCTGTGCCTGATGAATGACCTCGAAGAGGCCGGATACTTTTATAACGACCTGATGCAACTCACGGGAGGGAAGCAGGTGTATTTCTTTCCATCGGCTTATCACCGGCATATTAAATACGGTCATACGGATGCGGCGGCCGAGATTTTGCGCACCGAGGTGCTGAGCATGCTTCAGGCAGACGAACCGTCGTTTATCATCGTTTCCTATCCGGATGCGGTAGCCGAGAAAGTACTGTCGAAAAGTGTCCTTCGAGAGAATACCCTGATGATTCATGCCGGTGAAAAGCTGGACCCGATTTTTGTGGCCGATGTGCTCGATACGTATCACTTCGAGCAGACCGATTATGTGTACGAACCGGGACAATATGCGATTCGTGGCAGTATCATGGATATCTTTTCATTTTCGAACGAATATCCGTACCGTGTCGATTTCTTCGGGAACGAAGTCGATTCGATACGGGCGTTCGATGTGGAGACCCAACTGTCGAAGGAAAAGCTGAACGAGATACGGATTATTCCCGAAATAAGCCGCTACGACACGGCCAACCATCAGCTGGCCGAGTTGTTGCCTGCCGGCGCTACGCTTGTGACGCATGACATGGAGTGGTGTTGTGAACGTATCGACAGCCTTTGGGAAGAAGAGCCTGTCAACAAAGACGATGAAGGGTTTGCCGATCGCGAGGCGATGCGTCGGAAACTTGTACGGGCCGACGATTTCGTGCAAGCAACAGCATCACTGAGGCATATCCGTTTTCATGCCCGGCCGGACGATGCATCTGCAGTTCTGCGTATCGACACTTCGCCGCAGCCGCTTTTTCAAAAGAATTTCGAGCGCGTCAGCGAGGCGTTCAAACAATATATCGCCGATGGGTATACGATCTATCTGCTTAGCGACAGTGAGAAACAGATCGAACGCATCCGCGCCATTTTTGAAGACCGTGGCGAAGCGATTGCTTTCACCGCGGTCAACCGTGCGTTGCACGAAGGTTTTATAGACCATTCGTTACGCTGCTGCTTCCTGACCGATCATCAGATTTTCGGACGCTTTCATAAGTACAACCTCAAGAGCGACAAGGTGCGTAGCGGGAAAATCGTCCTCTCGCTCAAAGAACTGAGCCAGTTCACTTCCGGCGACTATATCGTGCATATCGATCATGGCGTCGGGCAGTTTGGCGGACTTGTGCGCACCGAGGTGAACGGCAAGATACAGGAAGCCGTCAAGCTGATTTACCGTAACAACGATATCCTCTTCGTCAGTATCCATGCGCTTCATAAGCTGTCGAAATACAAAGGAAAAGACGGCGAAGCGCCGGCACTGAACAAGCTGGGCAGCGGTGCATGGGAAAAGATGAAAGACCGCACGAAGAAGAAAGTCAAAGATATCGCCCGCGACTTGATCAAACTCTATGCGCAACGTCGACAGGAAAAAGGCTATGCGTTCGGTCCTGACAGCTTCATGCAGGATGAGCTTGAAGCCGGGTTTATCTACGAAGATACGCCCGATCAGATGAGGGCGACGGCCGACGTCAAAGCCGATATGGAGCGCGAACGGCCGATGGACCGGCTGATTTGCGGCGATGTCGGTTTCGGCAAGACGGAGGTCGCGATCCGTGCGGCCTTCAAGGCTGTTGCAGACAATAAGCAGGTGACTGTGCTCGTGCCTACGACGGTGCTGGCTTTTCAGCACTATCAGACGTTCAGCCGGCGACTGAAGGATTTTCCCTGCACCATCGATTATATCAGTCGTGCACGGACGACCGGCGAGATTAAAAAGACGCTGGCCCGGCTGGCGTCGGGCGAGTTGAATATCCTTATCGGCACGCACCGGTTAGTGAGCAAAGATGTTAAGTTCAAAGACCTCGGGCTGCTGATTATCGATGAGGAGCAAAAGTTCGGCGTGTCGGTCAAAGAGAAGCTGCGCCAGCTGCGAACGAATGTCGACACGCTCACCCTCACGGCCACGCCCATTCCCCGTACACTTCAGTTCTCGCTTATGGGGGCGCGCGACCTGAGCAATATCACGACCCCTCCGCCGAACCGTTACCCGATTCAGACGGAGATCGAACGTTTTCATGCGGACATCATCCGTGAGGCGGTCGAGTTCGAGATGAGTCGCAACGGACAAACGTTCATCATCAATAACCGCATCCAGAACATTTATGAGATTGAGGCGCTTGTACGCCGCGAAATACCCGGCGTGCGTGTGGCTGTCGGACACGGACAGATGGAACCCGAAAAGCTGGAACGGATCATTCTCGATTTCGTAAATTACGAGTACGACGTGCTGATCGCCACGACTATCATCGAGAATGGCATCGACGTGCCGAACGCCAATACGATCATCGTCAATAATGCCCATCAGTTCGGGCTTTCGGAGCTGCATCAGTTGCGCGGACGTGTGGGGCGAGGGAATCGCAAGGCGTTCTGTTACCTGCTTGCTCCTCCGCTCTCAACGCTGCCTCCCGAGTCGCGCCGCCGCCTGCAGGCCATCGAAAGCTTCGCCGAGCTGGGAAGCGGCATGCACATCGCCATGCAAGACCTCGACATCCGCGGGGCAGGGAATATGCTGGGGGCCGAACAGAGCGGCTTTATCGCCGATCTGGGCTATGAGACGTATCAGAAGATTCTGGAAGAAGCCGTCGACGAACTGAAAGCCGATGAGTTTGCCGAATTGTATGCGTCCGACCCTCAGGAAAACAAAGGAGACCGGTATGTTCGTGAAACGTTTGTCGAGAGTGATCTCCCTCTGATGTTTCCACCGACGTATATTCCCAACGACTCGGAACGCGTCGGTATTTACCGCGAGCTCGACTCGATCGAGAACGAGGAAAAACTGGCCGGTTTTGTCTCTTCGCTGCAAGACCGCTTCGGACGGATACCGACCGAAGGCGAGGAACTGATACGTGTTGTCGGGCTGCGATGGACAGCCCGTCGATTGGGGATCGAGAAAATCATCCTGAAAAAGGGCATGATGGCGCTCTATCTGCCGACCGACAGGGACAGTCCTTACTACCAAAGTCGTGCATTCGGTAAGCTGTTAGGCTACGTGCAACGCTATCCGCGTATATGCAACCTGCGCGAACAAAACGGGAGAAGGAGCGTGATCATCAAAAACGTTACGAACGTGGCCGCTGCCGTCCGATGCCTGAACGAGATGGAAAGCATCGTGCCTGAAGAATGAATAAACCCAGATTCCGCAATAGAAGAAATAAGAATGAATTTAATTCAGGCTTTCAGCCCTCCGAACAAGGTCCGGATGTCGATCCCCCACCCTTGCGGGATGGGGCTGAAATAATTCGGGCTTTCAGCCCTCGTAAACCCCGTAGAGGCGGTGAGTTGTTGAATTGTTGAGATGTTGATTTGTTGGCTCTGCTGATTGCTGAATGCTGACTGCTGATTGCAGAAAGAGCCCTGAAAGGGCAAGATAATTCAGCCCAATGCGAAGCGTTGGGGGAAAAGGCATCGCATCCCGGCGGAGGGCTGTAAGCCTGACGTAACCATTGTCGTGCATTCGTACGTCCATGATTAATGGTAAACGCCGAACAGTGTATCGCGTAATTTGGGATAAAGAAAGGTAACGACTTTATGAATTTACGCCCGTTACAGAAGGGAAGACCTTCCGCAACGGGCGTAAAAGTATAAGTTTCGCGTTGTGGATTTACCTTACGACGATTTTATGTCCTTCTTTGCCGACAACGACAATATAAAGCCCTTTGGGTAGAGGAATCCGATTAATGCCGGCGGCCATACGTCGCTGTTCGACTAATTGTCCTCCGAACGTATAGACAGCTACGAGAGCAGGCTGTTCGTTTTCGATTACGACAGCGCCCTCTGCCGCATAGACCTTGCCCGGTTTCTCGATCACGAGGTTCGAGTGCGGATTTCCGGCTTTGTAGGAATAGGCATATTCGTCATGCCTCAGTTTTTTCCACTTCGTCTCACCTTTTTCTTTCAGATAGGTAATCTCTTTAGACAGATAGCCCTTCTTCTGGAAAAAATAATCTGTTTTTACCCATGCGTCCGGCGCTCCCCAAATCATTTTTCCACGGTGATAATACCGCAATTCAGTATAACCGCCATCGAAATAAGAATAATAGAAATCGCCTACCCGGTATCGGTTACCTACTGAGTCGACAACATATTCATCCTTTGCTTTCAGAAACTTCAGTTTTGACAGCCGACCTTTTTTGTCAAAGATGTATTCGATGGAATCATTGGAGATATATCCGCTGTCGGTCATTACGTATGTATACGTAATAATTTTATCAAGCGATGTAGAACCTCCCTTCAATTTGTGTTTTTTATGTTTTAACAACCGTCCGTCTTCACCGTATTCGTATTCGTCAATCAGATCCTCCTTCGGTGCTGTGATATAAACACCTGTAACCGGATCTTTATGTCCCGGATAATAGCTCGACAAGGAAAGCAGCCGGCCTTTATCCGAATATTTTGAGATATACGAAGTGATCATTCCCGTTGCTGAAAAAATATAGGCCGTATCGATCAAAAGATTTTTATTGAATTTTTTAATGGAAACGGTTAGGGGATACGGTGGATCCACAATCCCTACATATTCTTTTATACGCATCGTGTCCGCTAAAATTCTCGGTTGTCCTAATTTGGGATTTAAGGGATGGCTGGGGCCTTCAGGTGATTCACCGAAACCATGTATGGTTTGTGCAAATAAGGAAGGAACCAGATATAACAGACATATCGTGATGGATAGTCGTTTTACTCGTTTGGTAATCATGTTCTTTATTATTTAATTTTTGTTAGGGCGGATATTTGTGATGATACTACAATTATATCTATATGTATATGCATCATCTTTATTATAATTAGGGTCTGTAAACATCTCACTGTTAAATACCATATATCCTGTGAACCAAGGGTCGTCGATGGATATGGAAAGGTAATTTTCATTCGTTTTCGGATACATAAAAATACCTTTCACGGTGTACGCATGTCCTCCTCCTTTTATCGATTGTCCGCTCATATACACAGGCCGCATATTTTTCAAATCATTTTTTATTTTTTCGAGATTATATTCACACAATCCGTCACAACTATATCCCATTTGCGCAAAAGCATTGGGAACATTTGTATCAAATGCATATGAACCGAAGGAGCCATCTATATGGTATTTCATTCCATACATCATCTTCACTCTGTATCCACACTCGGCAATAAGGTTAGCAACGTATTCCTTTACAGTTTTATATAGCGGTTCGTAAGGATCGCCTGGGGATATATCCCTTGCATAAATCATACGTCTGTAATCATCATCAGATAGCTTATATGATACAGTTACAGTTTGAGGTGTGTACATATTTGTATATCGTGGAAATGTACCGCTTAATGGCCATCTGTGGTGTGCCATGATTTGAGCCATTGCAACCGCCACACAACCGGCATAAAACCTGCGCCCATTAATACCTTTGGCATATCGATTGTATGGGTCTCGATTTTGCTCCCAATCACATTGCATAGGGAGAAGATAATATATACATTTATCACCAGTTTCATACCGTAAATTTACAATCTCATCCTCCTTATTGTTTAATTTACTGTATACGTATCCAGCGATGCGATCTTTAAAAAAATCTGCACTTTCCTTTGTTGTCCAGTCTTCTATGGTTTTTCCATTCATACCTAACATAAGAATTTTATCTTTTTCCGCGATTCTTTTATCTCCTACGGTTACTATAACTGCTGCATCTTTTCCTAAGTTGTCTTTGTATTGAATCGTATATATTGGTATTTTTTGAACCGTGTTAACCTTTAGCCTATCGGGGTTCGGTACAGTAATATTACATGCCTTAATTTCGGAGCTTAGCTTATTAATTTCTCCTATACGAAGTTTAATACCATCCATATCCGAGAATCGTTTAAGTAAATACTCTGCTTCAATAGCAGCTTCTTCTTGGCCCATAATAAATGGATTCTCTACAATCACTTCCGGAGATTTTTCTCCTTTTTCAACAATGTTCTGCAAATCGTCTGATTGGCATGAATTGAACACACATACTGTGCTGATGATAGCCAGCGCCATTTGATAAAAAATCTTTTTCATATTATTATAATTTAAAATTTTAACGAGGCAAAGGTAATGAATAAAGCAGATTGCTGTGCTCTGTGAAAGTTAAAAAAAAATAATAATTTAGAAAATTATAATACATCAGATAATAATATAGATAATGAAGAGTTTGTTAACAATGATAATAAACAAGAATTTCAAGATATGGACTATACTGATGCTGAATATACAGAAGAGGAATACAGGGAACTTGATGATAGGGTTGAGTTTAGTGATAATCAACAACCGAAAGATAATAAAAACTACGGTAAATTGTTCTTAACTGTCTTTGCGGCATTCGCCCTTGGTGCAACTAGTGTTTTTGGAGCACAAGCGGTAATGGGGACAGGGAAAGCTTTAACTTCTTCAGTAACAGCAACAAAAGAAGATAAAGATAATCAACAAACGACAGTTAATGCTATTTCAAAAGCTAAGGACGCTGTTGTATCTATCGTTAACTATCAGAGTGCTTCAAATAACAATTTAGACTCGATTTTAGGGGGTAATTCTTCTAAACGTTCAAAATATGGTTCTAGTAACAGTGATTCTAATAATTCTGGAGATTTAAAACCTGCATCAAGTGGGAGTGGGGTTATTTACAAAAAATCAGGGAATACAGCTTATATTGTAACTAATAATCACGTAGTCAATGGGGCTAAAAAATTGTCGGTTATTTTAAGTGATGGAACTAATGTAACTGCAGAAGTAGTGGGTATAGACGTTTGGACTGACCTTGCTGTATTGAAAATCAAAGCTGATAACGTTAAAACAACTATGGATTTCGCAGATAGCGATAAAATAGCTGTAGGGGAAACTGCCTTTGCAATAGGATCACCATTAGATGTAACTTTATCAAATACAGTAACTAAAGGTATAGTTTCAGCGGTGAATCGCCAAATACCAATGGATATTGATGGAGATGGGGTTAACGATTGGAATCAAACGGTTATTCAAACAGATGCGGCTATTAATCCTGGTAACAGTGGAGGAGCGCTGATTAATAATGAAGGTAAACTTATAGGTATTAATGAATCGAAAATTGCCAAAGCATCAAATAATGTTTCGGCAGAAGGGATAGGTTTCGGTATACCATCTAATGAAGTGAAATTAATAACAGAACAATTGGAGAAATCAGGTAAAGTTATACGACCAGCGTTAGGTGTGCAGCTTGTTTCGGTTAATACACTAGATAGTGACACAGTGCAATCTCAATTAAACTTTAATGGAAAACAAGGTGTTGTTATTCGTTCGGTTGAAAGCAATACTCCAGCAGCGCAAGCAGGTTTAGAGAAGTATGATATTATTACTAAAATAAATGGTCAAGAAATAAAAGATGTTGCGTCAGTAAGAAAATACTTATTTGAGAAAACAAAAATAGGGGATACTATTAAAGTAACATATTATAGAAATGGGAAAGAACGCACAGCTAATGTAGTTGTTCAAGCGCTGAATACGAGATAGTAAATATTGATAAAGGGATATTCTTTTGCTCTTTTCTGTTTGGAAAATGTTTGAAATTAAAATTAAATTTGATAAAAACACTTTAATAACAATGATTAAAGTAAATTAAAGAATGTGCAATAATAACTATAATGTTAGAAATATAGTTTGATTAACTTGTGAAATTTGCAAAAAAATATAAAACGTGGTATGATAAGTCTGTTAAATTTTAGAAGTATAGGTGAATAATATATGAAAAAAGTAAAAAAAGCGATAATACCAGCCGCTGGTTATGGAACAAGATTTTTACCAGCAACTAAAGCATTACCAAAAGAAATGCTACCAATAATAGATACACCTACTATTCAATATATAGTAGAAGAAGCGGTAAAAGCTGGGATTGAAGATATAATAATTGTTACAGGAAAACAAAAAAGAGCAATTGAAGATCATTTCGATAGAAACGTAGAGTTAGAAGTAGAATTAGAAAATAAAGGGAAATTAGAATTGTTGGAAAAAGTGAAATATCCAACAACATTAGCTAATATCCACTATGTTCGTCAAAAAGAAATGGCAGGATTAGGTGATGCAATTCTAACTGCGCGTAGCTTTATAGGTGAAGAACCATTTGCAGTTTTACTTGGGGATGATATTGTAATTAATGATGAAAAACCAGCGATAAAACAACTTATAGATGAAAGTGAACGTACTGGTTGCTCTGTTATTGGGGTTCAAACTGTTCCAGAAGATCAGACGCATCGCTATGGTGTTATAGCTCCTAAAGGGCAAGATGAGAAACTTTACGAAGTAGAAACTTTTGTAGAAAAACCTGCGCCAGGTACAGCGCCATCGAATCTAGCTATTATGGGGCGTTATGTTCTTAATCCAGGAATCTTCAAGCATTTAGCTAAAAAACAAGTTGGTGTCGGAGGAGAAGTTCAACTTACAGACGCTATTCAAATGTTAAATGAAGAAGAAAATGTTTATGCTTATGACTTTGAAGGAAAACGTTACGATGTAGGTGAAACTATTGGGTTTGTTAAAACTACTATTGACTTTGCGTTAAAAAGTGATTTAAAAGATGATTTAGTACCTTACTTAAAAGAAAAATTAGCAGAATTAGAATAATTAATACAAAAACCAGCTTTTGCAAATGTAACAAAAGCTGGTTTTTTAATAGTACCTACGAAAATATCGTAGGTACTATTTTACTATTTATAGTCATTTTTAGAATCTGGTTTTGAACCTTTATCTTTATTAATATCTACAGGAAGAGAACCGTCAAGTTGCCAATCGTTCCAACCTCCATCGTAGAAGTATGTATTAGCACGGCCAGTAAGTTGAGTCATAAACCATGGGATAGCGTTACGCCAACCTGTTCCACAGTAAAGAGCTATTTTATCTGTTTCAGCAATTCCCTGTCCTTTCCATAGGTTGTAGATTTCTTGAGGGTTACGCAAAGTACCGTCTGGATCCATATAGTCAGACATATCTCCTTTATTGTCACCAGCGAAACCGAAGATAGCCCCTTTAGGTTCACCAGCTTTTTCGATATAGTCGTATCCACTAGTTTTACCTAAGTGTTCATCCCAAGCACGAATACTGACAAGTTTAATTCCTTCATTTTTTACTTTCTCAGCCATTTCTTTAGCACGAGAAATATTGTATTCTGGATGAGCTGGGATATTTACACCGAAGTTAGAAGCTGCTTTTGGTGTATTTGCTGCTGTTTCAGTTTTATAACCAGCTTCTTTCCAGTTTTTAAGGCTACCATTCATAATACGAACATCTTTTACTCCAGCCCATCTAAGTGCCCAGTTAACACGGAAAGCTGCTGAAGCATCATCTGAATAAAGAATTATTGTTTTATCACTAGTAATTCCTTGTTTAAGAAGATTAGCTTTTATTTCATCCGCAGAACGTAAGTTCCAAACAGGACCATCTTCTATCCAATCTGTATTAAAGTGATAAGAGCCTTTAATATGTTCTTTATAATTAATTGCTTTATCCCCTTCTCCCCATGAAACTTCAAAGATTGAATAATTGTCTTTATTTGTGTATGTTTCAGGAGTTTTTCCATCTTTAATATTTTTTACCCATTCAGGTGAAACAAGATTTTGATATTCAGGATAAGTTACTAGATTAGATTTGTTAGCGTCATTATCAGCGAATTGTTTATATTCTTCAAATTTGTAGACATCATAACCAAGTGTTGCTAGTTTATCAGAAACTTTTGCTACATTTTCTTTGTTTGTATCATAAACAACAATTTTTTTATTTTTATCTAAAATTTTTAAATAGTATTGACAAATTTTACTTATTAAGATAGTATTTTTTTAATGTAAAGATAAGGAGAGAATAAAAAATGAATTTAGATAAAGTAAATAAATATATTAAAGAATTTGAAAAAACAATTACAAAACCAAAAACAAATTTTGATAAAAGTAAATTTTATGTTGGTGTTGACTTAGGTACTGCCAATATAGTAATAACTATTTTAGATAAAAATGGAAAACCTGTTGCTGGTGCTACCCAGCGTTCAAGAGTTGTAAGAGATGGAATAGTTGTTGATTTTATGGGTGCAATATCAATAGTTAGAAAATTAAAAGAAAACTTAGAAGAAAAGCTAGGGATAGAGATTACAGAAGCTTATACTGCTATTCCTCCTGGTGTTGAACAAGGAAGTGTTAAAGCAATAGTAAATGTAATTGAATCAGCTGGGATAGATGTATTAAAAGTTGCAGATGAACCAACTGCTGCTTCTTATGTTTTGGGAATTACTGATGGAGTTGTTGTGGACTTAGGAGGAGGAACAACTGGAATCAGTATTTTAGAAAAAGGGAAGGTTGTTTTTGTTGCAGATGAACCAACTGGTGGAACTCATATGACTTTGGTCTTAGCTGGAAGTTATGGTGTAGATTTTGAAACAGCTGAGGATATAAAAACTGATAAGAAAAAAGAAAAAGAAG
>ERZ772967.1053-NODE-1053-length-19625-cov-4.615023_pt1 | contig 19625 bp, 17 predicted proteins | sample MGYA00511677_ERZ772967 | MGnify/ENA primary metagenome ERZ772967 (study PRJEB29015, sample SAMEA2737931) | human oral metagenome | biome: human oral; feature: human-associated habitat; material: dental | place: China | collected 2146 ...
TGTTATAACCTTCTCCCAATCCCACTGATCGACGTACAGAGAGTGGATATTATCCAGCTCCTCATCACGTCTTATAGCATTCATATCCGTATAAATTCCGTGGCCGGGCTTTATTCCGTACTTACCTAGCGCCATTCTCTTCCACTTAGCGAGCGATTGCACAATCTCGACATTTTTCTCATCCATGTCCAAGATAGTAAAGCTGACTCTTCTCTCCACGCCGTTGAGATTATCATTGAGACCTGTTTCCGGTGCAACAAATAGCGGTGCTGAAACTCTTCGTAGGTTTAGACCATAAGCCAGCTCCTGCTGGAAGTAATCCTTTATCTTCTTTATAGCGCGCTGCGTTTCCATTGGGGAAATCTTAGGCGCATAGTTCTTTGGTTTAATCAATTTCGGCATATACATATACCCTTTCATATTGTTTGTCTATCTCTTTGAAAATTTGCATCCACAGTAGTTCTGTCTATAGAGATGATGTTCCTTGGAAAGCTGAATACTTCTCTGAAATCCGGCTTTCTTCTTAAAATCCATATCGAGGAAGGACACTCCGTACCTCTTCTCACATTCCTTACCTATTTCGGAAATCAAAGCATAATTCTTATGCGGACTTACGGTCAAAGTGCTTGCAAAGAAATCAAACTCGTATTTCTTAGCAGTCCTTGCTGTCTCATCCAATCTTTGCCTAAAGCAGACAGTGCATCTGGCTCCACCCTCCGGCTCAGACTCCAAACCTTTAACCAAATTGAGATATTCATCAGGTCTATATGAACCTTCCATGTATTTGACCTTTTGGTCCTCGTCCATATCATCGTTGAACTCATCAATAAAACGAATCTGCTCACTCTTACGTTTTTCGTACTCGTCGTTTTCGGTAATGCACGGATTAAAGTAGAATACCGTGATGTTATACTCACCGAAAAGCCTCTCTATGACCGCTGTACTGCAAGGTCCGCAACAGCTGTGCAAAAGTACCTTAGGCTTGACATTTGCCTTACCTAACTTGACGATTTCTCCACAAACATCATCACATTCACAGCTACATCCATCTATACTTTCCTGTATGCATCTATTCTTATTCATTGCCTGTCTTCCTGATAAATTGGTCTTCACATTTCAGTCAATATATACTAATATATTATAGCATATAGAAAGCCCAAATAAAAGGATTAACCATGAACAGCTATACCCTAAATAATGTTGATTTTACACGTTCTTCTGATAATTTTACAGAAGGCTTAATGAGAATTAACACGCTTAATCAAGCGTTAAAAAAAGAATTTGGAGAAAAAGTCGTCAAGCTTTCAATTGACGCCGGTTTTACATGCCCAAACAGAGACGGAAGCAAGGGCTTTGGCGGCTGCACTTTTTGTTCGGCAAGAGGTAGCGGAGATAAAGCCTCCACCATAGACGACCAGATTGCTTTGCTATCGAAAAAATGGCCAAATGCAAAATATCTCGCCTATTTCCAAAACTACACCGGAACCTACGCCCCTGTTTCAAAATTAAGAGAGCTTTACTACGGCGCGCTAGATGATTCTCGCATCTTAGGGCTTGCAATTGCAACAAGAAGTGACTGCATAGACGATGAATGTCTCAAACTCTTGGACGAGATAAACAAGGAACATTTTCTTTGGGTTGAACTGGGGCTTCAGACTATACACGAAGACAGCGCACGTAGACTAAATCTATGTCACACTTTAGTAGACTATGATGAAACAATATCAAAGCTAAACACACTAAATATAAGAACTGTTACTCATCTGATTTTAGGACTTCCGGGTGAATCAAAGCACGACATGAAAATGAGTGTAATGCACGCTATAAAAAGCAATACCTGGGGGTTTAAGCTTCATCTTCTCAATATGATTTCAGGAACCAAGCTGGCGGAAGAGCTTCCTGATTATCTACCATTTGAATCCATGGATGAATACGCAGAGCTCGTCTGCGACCTTCTTGAGATAATACCATACAATATAGTAATGCACAGACTTTCGGCTGATTCCCCGGCAAAAACCTTGATTGCACCGAAGTGGGCATATCGCAAGAGGCTTGTACTCAACACCATAAATCAGAAATTGAAAGATAGAGACTCATGGCAAGGAAAATTCTCAGAAAGATAAACAAGTTTTGTCCTATAAGCCTTATTGTATTGTCTTTACCCTAAATCCGAAGTAAAGCATATGCCCAAGCCAAACTATTGCTAAAACAACTCTTCCAATTGGAACTGCATGCATCATGTAGAAGCCAAATCCCATTAGTATCGTTACGATAAGCATGATTTTTATCTTTGTTGCTTTAGTCATCCCTCGTTTTTCGACATATGATTCCAGGTTGTTCTTATATAGCTTTGTTGACTTAAACCAGTTGTTTAGTCTCTCTGAGCTTGCTGTAAAACAAATTGCGGTCAGCATCAGAAATGGAAATGTTGGCAGAAAAGGTAGAACTGCACCTACTGCACCTATTCCCAAACTAATACATCCGACTACAACCAGAAATATCTTTTTGATAGTCATTTTATCCTCCTAGCTTACCCTTCCATTATCAATTTTATAAATTCTATCAGCTATCTTCATAGTTGACTCTCTGTGTGATACAAGTACAACGCTCTTACCATTTGCCTCGCTTTTTAGTACTTTTAGTATGGCGCCTTCGTTTAAGCTATCTAAATTTGATGTAGGTTCGTCCATGAGAATTAGCGGTGAATCGTGAAGGAAAGCTCTTGCAACGCCAAGTCTCTGACGCTCTCCACCTGATAGTGTATCTCCCAGCTCTCCAACCTCAGAATCATACCCCTTAGGCAGGCTCATAATAAATTCATGAACTGAAGCTTTCTTGCAAGCCTCTATAACCTCTTCACGCGTAGCATCTAACTTTGCTATCTTAATATTATTCTCAATCGTATCCCTAAATAGCTCTGTTTCCTGAGTTACAAAACTTTCAAGTTCTCTTAGATTCGATGTGTTTACCTTATCTATCTCCCTGTCCGATATATATATTTTTCCGCTATCAACTTTCCAGAATCTCATCAAAAGCTTAAGCAGTGTCGATTTACCGCTACCGCTCTTACCAATAATTCCAAGAATCTCATTTTTTTTGATTTCAAGTTTAATTCCCTCCAGTATCAAACTCTCCTGATTCCCTTCTGTATATGAGAAATTCAGGTTTTCAACTCTTACTCCCGTAAAATCAACATCATCGTTTCCGATAATATCCTCTACCACCGGGCTCTCATCGAGTATTCCAAATACTCTTCTTGCTGAAGCCAGTGTATTGTTTAATGAGCTTCCCAGGTTTGCCAAAGCGATTACCGGACCAAATGACGAGAACATAGCAAACACCGGTATTACAATGCTCTCAAGATTTCCTGTCCCACTGCTTAAATAACTTGCAATAAACAGCATTCCAAAATCAAAGAACATTATAACTCCGCTTGTCAGAGCGATATTAGTTCCGGTATTAGCCTTGAGCTTCTTTTCAGTTTCACTTAGCTTAAGTGACTTCTCCGCCAGCTGATTTATCCGCTTATTTCCGTATGAGTACTGCATTATTTCCTTGAGTCCCCTGAGGTTATCGAGCATGTTACTGCTCATGTCTCCGGATTTTTCTCTCATTTCATCGCCTATACCTGCACTGAGTTTTGACATAATCACCGGAATTACAAGACCGACGCACAGATATGCAACTGCTGACCAAAGACCAAGAATCCACCCATAGCTTCCGATAAAAACAACCATGATAATAGAGAAGATTGTTGCTATGGCAACCGGTGAAATAGTATGTGCAAAGAACACCTCAAGTAGCTCGATATCAGCTGTAATAATCGAAATAAGATTTCCTTTTCCGTGACCGTCAAGCTTTGCCGGGCAGAGCCTTCTAAGAGCTATAAATACCTTGTCTCTAATTATCGCGAGTATCTTAAAGGCGATATAGTGATTACATGTCTGCTCCCCATATCTGAGGAATCCTCTAGCAAGTGCCGAAATTCCCATAATAATGAATATAAATGTCAGACTATCTATGTCGCCATTTACATAGTTAACTATTCCAAATCCTCCGAGAATTGTAATAAACGCAGCAGCAAGATGACCAAGAGTTCCTAGTAGTATTCCCAAAAGCATTACATATTTGAGGGGATTAATCATTTTAAGAAGTCTTAACATTACTTTCATATCCTACACCCCTCTCATATTCTCCAGACTTTGCTGGGTTTGCCAAAGCATGCTGTATGTCCCGTGCATAGTCAAAAGTTCTTCGTGCGTTCCCTCTTCCTTGAGGTGTCCCTTCTCTAAAACAAATATTTTGTCTGAGCTAACGACATTCGCAAGTCTATGAGAAATCATCAAAATACCTTTTGTCTTTGCAAGTTTCTTAATCTGCCCGAGTATAATCTCTTCACTCTCAACGTCTATATTCGATGTTGATTCATCAAAGATATAAAATCTGCTGTCATGTAAAAGTCCTCTTGCAAGAGAAAGCCTCTGCTTCTGCCCTCCTGAGAGGTTTCCTCCGGCCTCTTTAATTTCAAAATCAAGACCATTATCAGCTTCAAAGAAATCCGCTAAATTTGTTTTCTTTAGTACGTCCCAAAGCTCTTCGTCCTTTGCATCAGGCTTTGCCATCAGGAGATTATCCCTAACAGTTCCCTTGAATATGTAGCTGCTATGGCTTATATACGTAATATTTTCCATCACTGATTTCTCAGAAACCTCATCAAAATCTGTATTTCCAATAACTATGCTTCCGTTATAGTTTCTACTCCTCTTCATGAGCAGTGATGCCATAGTTGACTTTCCGCTTCCACTTGCACCTACTAGTGAAACCATGCCACACTCAGCTATTTCAATTGAAATATCATTTAGTACCTTATGGCTATCATCATATGCAAAGCTTAGATTCTCAACCTTGATTGAGCCAGTCTCCGGAAGATCCAGCGTCTTCTCCTGCGGAACTTCCAAATCAAGTATCTTAAAAATCTTATCAATAGCCGCCATTCCGTTCATAGCGATGTGAAAAAAGCTTCCGAGTTGTCTCATTGGTATAAAAAAGTCAGCTGATAACAGTATGATTGCTATAGCCTGCTCAAGTCTGATATTTCCGTCCACGAACTGTCTTACAGTCAAGATTATTCCTATAGCTGCTCCGCCATATGCAACAAGATCCATGATTGTTATGGAATTAAGCTGCATTTTTAGAACCTTCATCGTAATCTTTCTGAATTCCTCAGCTTCCTCGTTCATCTTCTTATTCTTATATTCGTCCGCTTGATAAATCTTAAGCGTAGTAAGTCCCTGAAGATTCTCTAAGAAGGTATCTCCAAGTCCTGTGTATTTTCCCCAATACTTTGCCAAAAGTTTCTTTGCAAATGTCTGAACCGCTGCAATCGAAATCGGAATTAGAGGAACGCACAGCAAAAGAACTATCGCGGGCGTAAAGCTCATAAACACTATTACTGCAAACAGTGTAAGCGGGGCGAGCAGCGAGTAAAAAAGCTGCGGAAGATATAGACCAAAATATGTCTCTATCTGCTCAACACCCTCTACCGAAACCTGAACCACCTCAGAAGTTCTCACTTTCTCGTTGTAGCTGCTTCCCAGTGCAAGCATCTTCTCCATTAATTTGTGTCTGAGAACCTGTTTCACCTTCTTTGATGAGAGATAGCTCATCTTGCTGGATGCGATGTTACAAATAACCCTAGTCAAAACAGCAATTACAAGAATTACTATAAGCTTAATAAACTTAGAATCAGTAACATTGCCGTAATATGTATCACTGATAAAATTCGATATCAAAAATATCATAGCAATGTTAGCAATAAGGTTTATCCACTGAAAGAATATATTTCCATAGATATACTTCTTCCCGTCAGATAATAGCCTAACCAGTCTCTTGTTAATCATAAAATTAATTTCCCTATATTAAGCCATATACACGAATGGCTTTCCATTAACCTCTACTATATCAAGATCTACACCATACAATTTTTTAAGAAGTTCCTCGCTTATAACACTTTCCGGCGAACCCTGTGCTATGTTTTTACCATCCTTGAGTGCTATCACCTCAGTACTGTATCGCATGGCTTGATTCATATCGTGCAATACCATAATTATAGAGATTCCATGTTCTTTGTTCAGATTTTCTATTAGTTTTAATATCTCTATTTGATGTTTTATATCCAAAAAAGTCGTAGGCTCATCAAGGAGCAAGGTATCCGTATCTTGAGCCAATGACATCGCTATCCATGCACGCTGTCTCTGTCCTCCTGAAAGACGAGATAAAAGTTCTCCTTTTATATCATAAACCCCGGTAACAGACATAGCCCAAATTATTTTATCCTCATTATCCTCCTGCTTTGATGGAATACAGAGATTTTCATAAGGAATCCTCCCGTAGCCGACAAGCTTTTCCACCGTTATATCAAAAGGAATTGTATTCTGCTGATGTACTATCGCAAGCTTTTTCGCAAGCGCCCTAAGCTTTATCTTTGAAATATCCTCACCCAGAAACTTTATCTCCCCTTTATCATACCTCAGATTCTTTGTCATCAAATTGAAAAGAGTAGACTTTCCGCATCCGTTTGCCCCTATTATAGTCGTCACCCCGCCCGGTTTAATCGTCAAAGATAAATCGTCAATGACATTATCCTTATCGTAACTAAAAGACAGGTTCTTTATTTCAAATAGATTATCTGCCATATGTTTTCCCCGTCCTCCTCAGCAATATGATAAAGAAAGGCCCACCGACTACCGACATTATTATGCCCGGACTTATCTCATAAGGCGGTACTAAAGCCCTTCCCAAAGTATCAGCTAAAAGCAAACAAAACGCACCAAGTATTGCACTATAAGGAATTAAAACCTTGTGTTCTCCTCCGACAAGAAGTCGTGCTATATGTGGAACTATCAGCCCAAGAAAGCTTATTGGTCCCATAATTGAGGTGCTTATTGAAACCAGTAGCACCGCAACAGCAGAAATACCTATTCGCATTCTACTGACATTGATTCCCAGAGACCTTACCGTCTTATCCTCAAGTCCAAGCAAGTTGCACGGATTGGCAACTATCAAAGATATAAGGAGTCCCGGCACAGCGTAGATTGCTAAAGTTCTAAAATCCGTCCACGTCTTCATGCTTATGTTTGCCGTTACAATGCTTGCGGTAGACGAATAACTTCCACCGGTAAGCGAGTTTATAGCACTTATTAATCCCATAAACATAGCATTTATGGCAATTCCCACAAGTATCAATCTCAGTGGAGAAAGATCGTTTCCTGTCCACGAAAGCATATATATCAAAATGCATGCAACCACTCCACCACAAAATGCCAGTCCCGGGATAAAGAAATACATCTGTGGAAAAAATGCTGTTATCACTACAGCAACAAAGCTTGCTCCTGAGCTTATTCCAAGTATTCCCGGATCAGCCAATGGATTTTTCATAACCACCTGAAGAAGCACGCCCGAAACAGCTACGGCCGCACCTCCTATCATCGCAATAAATATCCTTGGAAACCTCAGATCATATATGGTTGCTACATTCTCATCATATTCTATGAACAATCCCCTAAGCAAAGCCTTAATGCCCACTCTAAGACTTCCCGTATTGACTGCCCAGTAGAATATGCATAAAAGCGCCATGGCTGTAATTATAAATGCTAAAAACTTTCTTGTTCTGCTTATTACCATCAGCTCTCCTAACTCATTAAAATTGTTCCAATCATTGTTTTGATTATTCGTAAAGAAGTTTCCTAAGCTCCTCTAATGCGTCCCTATAGTTGAAATTTGCACTCATATTAAACAGCGTGTTATCAAGATCATGCACCTTACCGTTCTTCACTGCATCAAAATGTTTCCATATGTCATTCTCGGCAAACTCCTTGGCAAACATACTTTTGACATCGTCCGGCATAGCGTGGGATGCTCGCAGAATTATATCAGGATTCTTTGTCTTCATATCCTCGGTATTGACAGTGAGAAAATCCTTGGAATCATCGGTATATACATTTTCCCCTCCTGCAAGCTTAACCAGACTTCCTACATAGCTTTTATCCGTAGCTATTACATAAGAACCCGGTAAGCCCATCAAAACAAGAACCTTAGGGCGTTTCTTTCCCTTGATACTGCTATTGAACTTCTTCATATACTGCTTATGCTCATCTATCAAAGCATTAGCTTCCTTTTCATGTCCAAACTTATCTCCAAGCTTTTTGATGGAATCAAACATACCGTCAACACTGCTTAGATTTATAAACTCATATTTAAGCTCTGCGTTCTTATACTTCTTTTCAAGTTCGTTCTTAAGGCTTACCGGAGATAGAACATAGTCAGGGTTAAGTGACTTAATCTTCTCTATATCAGGAGACATAGGGCTTCCAATCTTAGGTAGATCCTTGTATTCATCCGACATTGTAAAACTCGACTCCGGTACAGCAATAAGTTTAATTTTGAGCTTGTTGCAAATTTCAACAGTTGCCGGCGATGTAGCTATAATTTTCTTTTCATCCTTATTGCTGTTTTTTTTGCCTGCATGTTGATCAACGCATGAGCAGAGCGAAAGAGCGATAATTAAAGCAAAAACTAAAGTAAATATTCTCTTGTTCATTACCATACTCCACTATTTCTTTATTATTTTTTTGTATATAACAGTGCCTGCTGCAGCTAAAACAATAACTATAACAAGAGCACCATAGACGACAAACCTCTTGCTTTCACTTTTGCTTTTTCCCGTAGCTTTAGATACTTTGCTGTTCTTCTTATTCTTTGAAGTGTCGCCAGACTTTGTCTTTTTCTTTGCATCCTTCTTTGCCTTGCTCTTTTTATCGTCTTCAGCTTTCTTCTCATCGGTCTTTTTATCCTCAGCCTGCTTTGCTTCTTCCGACTTTGATGCCGTACCTTCACCACCCTGAGAAGAGCGCGCCTGTTCAGCAGATGTGTCGATTGCGCTTACAAAGTCACCCTGACCGGGTGTAAGACCTGCAGATGTCATAAAAAAAATAACCTCTCGTCCCATAGGTGCTACATATACAGAACATCTTACCGGTGCTCCTGCGTACGGAACTTTAATTCTATAGTCTGCGTAGTTTCCGGCAGATTTCGTATTCACAGCACTCACACCGTAAAAAGCACCTCCTGCCGATGTGCTGAAGCTTATTCTAGAAATGGCGCTCGCATTGTTTATTCTATATGTTGCATATACATTGCCTGATGCATCAATCTCAACAAGCCCTGCACTGCTCACTGTGCTCTGTGCCATACCCTGTCCGAGAGCTTCCTTTTCCTCGCCACCCGAGTCCTCAATTGCTCCGGTTAGAGGGTTTCTATACTGCGGACTTACGCTTGTAGTATATGTACCGGCACTGCTTGCAAAGCTATATCCAAGACCTAAAGCCATCGCCACAATTGCAACAGTCATACAGATTATAATTTTTCTCAAATTTATCGATTTTGACATCCTCTCCTCCAAATTGATTTATAAATTAACAACAAACAGCAGGTTATCGCTAATTGCAACAATCCTGCCGTCTGTTATACATAGCTGTAGCCGAAAATTCTATTTCTCGAACTTTTTCTTAAGTGTCAAAGCTATGAAAGCACTTCCAACAAGTCCTGCTAAAGCAATCGGCATAGTTGTGTTTGCATCTCCTGTATTTGGAGCTTTAGCACCAAAACCGAACTTATCTGCAATTGTGAACTTTGCAAATGCCGAACCGTTTGTAGACACGATTTCTACATTGTGAACACCGCTCGAAAGCTTATTAAGCATCTCAGGTGAAAGTGTAACCTTTGTGCTTCCTGATACAACCTGATAGTCCTTACCCTTTACGAGTTCCTTACCATCAAGAAGAACCTTTTTAAATGTGCTTATATCTGCATCGGAAACTATTACCAGCCCGAACTGACTTCCTCTTATCCATGTCTGGTTTAATCCGGATTTGATAGATGGTTTTGCCTGCTCATTAGGCTTATTACCTTGCTCAGGATTAGAAGGATTACTGCCCTGCTCAGGTGTTGAAGGATTAGGATCTACCTTTTTGCCTGAGATAACAACCTTACCGTCAAGCCAAGCATTCATTGCTTTTACATAAATCTTAATCGGGATTTCCGTTTCATTTAGACTGTTTCTTGTAAATGTAAATTGTGAAACGTATTCTCCTTCACCCTTGCTAGCTTTAATCTCCTTGCCATCAACGCTTATCTTGTCAAGCGCCTCTACAATTCCCATCATTCCGGCTTTCTTGAATGAAATAGTATATGTTGCCTTTCCATTCTCTTCAGCAATCTTTACGACAGGATTAAAGGCTTCTGTCATAAGCTTCATATCCGATCCGTTTGGCTTTAGGAATTTACCCTGTGCAATATAGAATTTCTTTGCATTCTGATTTCCAGGATTCTCTGTGCCAGGCTTTGGAGTTTCTGTACCCGGTTTTGGATTCTCTGTGCCTGGTTTTGGAGTTTCTGTGCCTGGTTTTGGGTTCTCTGTGCCTGGTTTTGGGTTCTCTGTGCCAGGCTTTTCAACTGAAGTCTTTTCCCCTGTGAATACTATGTTCATTTCATACGATGAATTCATCATCTTTGAATATACTGTAACAGGGATTTTTCCTTCATCAAGAGTGTTTCTTGTAAATGTGAACACCGATACATATGGATCTTTACCGACTTTTGCTTTGTAATCCTTGCCGTCGACAGTCAACTTCTCAAGTTTTTCTGTTACACCCATCATACCGCTTTCCTTAAATGATACGGTATATGTTGCCTTTCCATCCTTCTCTGCAATCTTCACTTCCGGATTAAACGCCTTTGTAAATACCATTGAGTCGTGTCCGTCAGGGTAAACAAGCTTTGCACTTCTTGTAAACTGCTTGGCTGATGGATCAATCTTATCTTCCTCTTCCGGCTGTGTTGATAAAGCTGCAAATTTTACTCTAAGAGCTTTGATTCTCGCTCCATATCCTGCATCGTCAAGCTTTTTCTTAGATTCTGAGCTAAGACTGCTGTAATCATTTTCCAGCTTATTTAGCGCACTTTCTGAACTCCTGTCCAGCTTCTCCTCAAGCTTTTTGATATCCGCCTTAATCTGCTCAATCAGATTGTTCTCATCAGCTTTTTTAAGCGCGTCACCGATTGCTCTCTTTGCTGCATCACTTGTGTACGTAGCATTTGATATAGCATCAACGTTCTTGTAGTTTGAAGTAGTCTTTCCTATATAGTTATAGAGTCCGCCATTTGGAAGGAATGTATCGAGCCAATAAGGCTTGTTTCTTGCAGATAGATTATCGTCAGCTTCGATACTCTTAAGAGTTCCGTTGTCTTCTATCCTGATAATCTTATCTCCGCTCAAATATACGGTTAGGCTTACATTATATCCGTAATTCTCTATAGGAGAGGAGCCTGATACCTTCTTGCAGTTGTTCTTGTAAACGAGATTGAAAATCTCATCCTCAGCCTTTAGAAGCTTCTTATAAACAGCTGTTGTTACAGCCTTCTTTCCATTTGCATCAAGTGCATTATACATCTGTCTCGCAGTCTCAACCGCTTCTTTCTTTTCTGCGTTTATGTCTCCAAGGCTCTCAATTGCATCCTTTGTCTTTTCCCCGGCAGTCTTGCTTTTATTATCTTCTTCGACCTGTGATGATGTTTTAAGCTTCTTAATCTTGTTCTCGAAGTTCAGAAAATGTCTTCTGGCATTGGATATCAACTCTTCTGAATTTATCCTTTCCTTAACTTCCTTTATGAGTTTTTCAGCTTCCGATCTGTCCTTTTCAATGTATTTGCTGGCAGGGCCATAGCTGTCAACCTCGGCGAGCAGCTCCTGCTTCTGTTCGTCTGTATCAAATGCACTGAGTATTGTATCTCTAACGCTCTTCGTACTCGTGGTAGCCTGAGAAATGGCATTTACATCTACATCCTTTAGCGTTTCCTTTGTCTTTCCCTTAAAGAGATCAAAACCCTTACCGTTTACAAATTTCTGCCAATATGGCTTGCTTTCAGGTGCAAATCTATCTATATTTGACGCTGTATCAATATCCTCAACTGATACGATTTTGCCGTCTGCATCGATTTTTACCTTGATATGAGTATAATAATCACGGTAGGTTCCGTCGTCCTCTACAACAGCTTTATTTCCATATATCGTTTTAGTATTCGAATCCCCATTTGCAAACGCAAATCCCGGGAACATTGATAATACAGTTGTAAATGATAATGAAACTGCTAAAACCTTTGCAATTCTGCTTTTCTTCATAAAGTTCCTCCTTGTTTATCTACAGCTAACTTGCATTAGTTTCGACTAACGTATTTGGTAAAAATACTGGGTCAAAATAACCCCTCCCTTAACAATTTAATTTTATATTCCAAATAAAGTAAAATAAAGTCCTATTTTGTTGCACTATTGCTACAAAGAATAATCAATTCATCCATCAAAGCTTATGATTCGAACAAATACACATGTTGCATATCTGCTACAAAATTTTGATTTAGCTAAACTATAAGTGTAAAAATAGCAGGACTTTCTGGCATATGCATACATCCAACGCTACAACCAAGTCTTATAGGTAGACTTCCGTGAAGTATCCTGTCCCTGCTCTCTCCCATAGATATAAAATTCATAGCCTCTATAGGGAATGTCACGATATCTCCTTGGCGCTCAGCTTCAACAAAGCTGGTTCCATCAAAATACTTAAAAACGCTTACTTTGCCGTTCATTTTCTTACCTGTAAGCCTTGATTTTCTGCTCATATTCTTAGCCTTAAGACTGATGAGCCCCTCACCCTTCTCCACAGTAAGTATGCAAGGATGATAAAAGCCCTCATTCGCCATGGATATATTAGTATTATTTTTGACAGAGTTTTTGTACATAACAAACTGAAGCTCAAGTGTTGCATCTCCAAGTTTGTGGCAAAGTTTTTTACCTGTAAAATTAGAATAAGAGTCTGTAACTTGCTTTATCCTCATCTTATCCTCTATCTCTTTTATTACAGAAAGCGTATCATTTGTACAATACATAGACAATAAAAAAGCATCTTGCTTTGCTGCAACCGGATTAACCCCTTCCCCCAGCAGATGATTTGCTACAACATCTATCTTATCTGCGTATTCATGTGCGAGCTTCTGCCCACGCTCAGTCAAAACAGGACACCTGTTATCGCTCCTGTCTAAAAGGCCGCAGTTTTCCAGTGACTTCATTGCCCTGCTTACCGCATATTTTTCTTCAGATAATGACTTAGCTAAGCCTGTAACATTGCAGTTCGACTTGGACATTTTAATAAAGCATGTTAAAATGCGCATCTTAAGTATTTCTATATTGTTATGCATTTTACCTCCACATATATCGAACCATCGTTAGTTATGGCTAACTCAATAGTACAAGTATATCATCTGATATTATTTTTTTCAACTTTATTTATTGCCATGTCTGCAAAGTTTTACACGATAGCTATTAGTATATAATATTTTTACCTGTATATAAGCAATTCAAGCTATCATCAATACAAAATCGGCACGGGCAATACAAATCATCCCGTGCCGACGTACACTATGTTGTGTTTATTTTATCTGTAATTTTTCAACTTCAGTCTATAGCTTATCGCAACAACTGTGCCGGCTATCGACATGAGCATAAGAACAGTCCATATAGCCACATTGCTCTCATCAGCTGTATTTGGTTTCTTGTTTGCGTTAACAATATTGGCTTTTTCTGTCTTATCTTTATTGACCTTCTGTGTTTTATCATTGTTGACAACAGGCACTGCTTTATTTATATTCAGCTCCATCTCTACCTCTCTGTCGTCAAATATTATCATGACGATATGCTTACCGACACCCAACTTCTGTAGAAAAGCCGCCTTAATGTTTATAATCGTACTGCCTGCCCTTGTATCGTAATCAACTCCCGGTATAAGTGCTTCATCATCAATCATCACACCAACGAAATAATCAAAGCATTTATGATCTGCTATGTTGCGTTTTATTACGATTTCAAAGTCCTTACCGCTATCTTTAAACCACTTTCCGTCTGCACCTGAAACTATGTCATATTTTACAGGTATTCTTTTAAAAGTTGCATCTATATTTACATTTGCAGCCGGCATCCTGAAGCTGGTAGCTGTCTCCATCGCTACGAGATTTGTTCCCTCGTCTTTTACAATTAGAGTCTCGAGCTCATACCCTTCATCAGGCATAATCATTATGTTTACAAGATCGCCCTCTGATAATCCGCTGTCCTTATCAACCGTTACCTTACCGTCTTCAATCGGATTTGCTATGGTTACGGTGTAAGAATTGCTTTCCTTAGCTTTCCACTTTGCATACAATGTAGTGTCCTTTGTTATAGCTGTATCAAAATCAAATGGATTTGAAAGAGCTTCATCAGTATACCAGCCTTCAAATTCATAAGCTTCTCTTGTAGGATTTGCGGGTTTAGTTGCTTTTTCACCATCATTTACAGATTGATCCTCTACAGCTGAACCTCCATTTGATTCGAACTTCACGGTATGCTTTGTTACAGCAATCTTCTTGAAAGTTGCATCAACATTTACGTTCGCAGCAGGCATCTTGAAACTGGTAGGAGTCTCCATAGTCACAAGATTGGTACCTTCGTCTTTTACAATTAGAGTCTCGAGTTCATAGCCTTCATCAGGCGTAACCGTTATGTTTACAAGATCTCCCTCTGACAATTCACTGTTCTTGTCAACCGTAATCTTACCGTGTTCAATCGGATTTACTATGGTTACTGTGTAGTGTTTTTCAACTGACTTTTTGAAAGTTGCTGTCACAAAAACCTCTGCGTTCGGCATCATAAACTTGTATTCTTCGCCCATATCTATTTCTTCTTCATGCCCGTCAATTACGCAGTTTGCCTTGATAGTATCCAGCTCATAGCCTTCATCAGGAGTAACCGTTAATTTTATAACCGCGCCGGCAACTGCTTTATCATAATTTGAAGTCACAGTTCCGTTTGTTGTCGGATTTATTCTTATCTTATGTTTTTCAAATCCCGGACCTTCTTTGACGGATTCGAAAAGATAAGTCACAAAACATACTCCCATATCCTTATTGACAACAATTGAATTGATCTTGAATTCACCACCTGCATCTATCATCGTATTGCCGTTCATCTTTGCCGTAATTTTTATTTGCTCATCCCATTCGTAATTCGACAAATCCTTCAGCTCAAAAGCCACAGTTGCCTCATATTTGTGCCCTGAAAAAAACGTATATCCATTCTCAATATCACTTTTATAGATATCTTTTCCGTCTGTTATATCACGCCATGTTACATATTTTGTTTTGTTGGCATTGAATTTAGACTCATCCCTCACACTATACGCTGCATCGCTCGGTGCTACAACGTCAGTATCGGGTGTTTCTCCTACGACAGGAGCCTCAAATTCAAGTGCATCAACCTCTGATACGATCTGCTTGTCATCAGCAAAGGTTCTCATCGGCATAAGCGAAACAACCATAACCAGTGACATCAAGACCGCCATCAACTCTCCTTTCATTATTTTTTTCATAATAAAATCCTCCTTATAAATTACATCGCACTAAGAACGGCGCAAATTCTGATTATTCATATAAAGTATATCAAAATGCGTTTAACTTGTCCCCCGTAAAAATACGGGGGTTTTAAAATGTACTGAAAATTCCGGGTTATAGGACAAAGTATCTTAATTTATATCATCAAAAAACCACCGAAAATCTCGGTGGTTTCAATTGTTCCTATTCTAAAATTGTATATTCTATGCTTACATCTTGTTCTTATCATACACAGGGAATCTGCTGAAATAATCCTTTACAAGTTTTATAAACGTACCACTTAACAGGAATACGCCAATCAAGTTAGGGATTAACATCAATCCATTGAATGTCTCAGCAACATCCCAAATTAGTCCAAGGTCAAGTGTAGCACCTAGAATAGCTATAAATGCATATATTACTGTAAAAGGCTTTAGAATATGGCTTCCAAAAAGATATTCTATACATCTTGATCCATATAGACCCCATCCAAGTACAGTTGAAAATGCAAAGCATATAAGAGCAACTGCTGTGAAAATTGATACCCAACCACCATAAGTATTCATAAAGCCTTTTATTGTTAAATCAGCACCTGCGTTCTGTCCGAAGTTAATATTCTCAACTCCACAGAGGATAACAAGAGCTGTAAGTGTGCATATTACAATAGTATCAATGAATACTTCGAATATACCGTATAGACCCTGTCTTACAGGCTCATCTGTATGAGCTGAAGCATGTGAAATTGATCCTGTACCAAGACCTGCTTCGTTCGAGAATATACCTCTCGATACACCCTTCTTCATGCATAGGAACATCGATCCTACTACACCACCTGTAGCTGCCGATGGGCTGAAAGCTCCTTCAAATATCATCTGGAATACATGTGGAACAGTCTTAATATTTACAAATACTACACCTAATCCGAGGATGATGTATACTCCTGCCATGAAAGGAACCAGTTTTTCTGTTACAGCACCTATTCTCTTGATTCCACCAAGTAGGATTATCAAAATGAGAATAGTTATTATAATTCCGATAACCAGATTTACTGTCTTAACTGAATTTGCTGAAACAATGTTATAGTTTAGAAGTGCTGCATCAATTGCTGTAGTTATCGTGTTAACCTGTGTAGCATTACCTGTACCAAATACAGTTAAAACTCCTAGACAGGCATATGCATAGCTGAGCCATATCCATTTTTTTGATAGACCATTCTTAATATAATACATTGGTCCACCAACCCAGTCGCCGTGTACATTTCTCTCTCTAAAGTTAACCGCTAAAGTAACCTCGGCAAACTTAGTACACATTCCCAGGAGAGCAGCTATCCACATCCAAAATACTGCACCAGGTCCACCTATTGCAATAGCGCCTGCAACACCTGCGATATTACCTGTTCCTACAGTAGCTGCAAGAGCAGTGGTAAGAGACTGAAATGGAGTTGTTGCGCCATCTGCGGATTCTGACTTAGTGAATAATTTTCCTATGGCAATCTTAACTGCATAACCCAGCTTCCTGAATTGAACAAGCTTTGATCTGAATGTCAGGAATATACCTACGCCTAGTACGCAGATAATAGCCGGAACACCCCAGACCAAGTTGTTGACAAAAGTATTAAGTGCATCAATTCTATCAATCATACTATACCTCCATAATTGATAACATAAATAACCACAATTTAAACTTAAGCAAATTTTCTAACACTTCAAATCTAATTATACTATGACAATTATTTATATTCAACAATATTACTCCAGATATTTTGTATACATCAAAAATTTAACAAAGTTCATATGATATGACGATTTTTATCAACACTTTTTGTCCTATAACCCACTTTTACCTATAATTTATAAACATAAAATTAGAAAAATCAAAAAACTTTTTCCAATACAAAACTACAATAGAAAGAATTGCCCCAAACTGGATGGACACTTGGAACATCTTCAGATATTCAGTTTCTTCCATTCCGAGCAGAGCCGCTGTAAATCCCATATGAGCCGTAGAAGAAATCGGAAGATACTCCGTAAGCCCCTCTACAATCGCTATTATAATTGCTTGTAGTAAGTCCATTAGCTTTCTTTTTCCTTTTTATCGGTGTACAAAATAGCCCATACTTCCACAGCAAAGCCCAATAGTACCAAGGCTGGGGCTAAGCTGATACGCTGAAAGTTAAAGATGTCGGGGTTGAAGACTTTCGGATCGTCACTCCCCCCGCCACTCATGGTGATAAAGCCAATGGCGATAAGGGCTAAGCCCAAGGCCATCCATAGGTAATTTTTCTTTTTGAAAACCATTATATTCTTTCTTTTCAAATTATTGTCGGTACGAAGCTACAAAATCCATCAGTTGTCGCTTGTAACTATCGTAGGTAAATATATCATATACAATAAAAAAGTTTCCGCGATCTGCACACAGTGGGAAGAGGGTCTTACCCATATCTACTTTATTGTTATCGAAGTCGAATCGGGATAAGAGATCCTTGATCTGTGCCGCTGTATAGGCGGTATTTTGCTGCTGACGGATGAAGCCGATACGCTCGTTGTCGAAAGTCAGCCTCTTATAAGCGGCGAAGAAGTTGGCGAAAACCTCCTGTGGCATTACCTGTATATGAGGGGCATGACTTAGCTGGCGTCCTGCACGGTAGGGGTTGTTCCAGATATCATTCCATTCGCCTCCGTACCAATCCTTCTCTATAGGGTAGCGCTCGAGCTCATAGAGGCCATATTGTACAAAGTAGTCCAACACACTGCGTTGGTTTTCAGCAGTTCTCAGGGTAGTCTGGTACACCAAGAAGCCATTGAGATAGATCGAGAGTGGCAGGGCTCCAGAGCGCACATCGAAGAAGCGAAACTTCGCCGAGGGGCTGCTGATCTGCTGGTCGCCCAGAACTACTGTGAAGTAGCCGCGATCGGCAATACGCAAGAATACCTCACTATACCCATAGGGTGCAGGATTCCAGGTATACTGCGAGGGAGGGGTGCGGTAGTCTCCCAAGTTGGGCTTGCGCTGTGAACCCCCTTGTACATCCACTTGGATACGCACCGAGTTGATATCCGATGCCTTTGCCTCATTGCGCAAAAGGGTGCCTATGCTCCCCGCCTCTTGGCTATATCCCATAGCAGTAGCCAAAAAGAGGATGCTACAGAATGCCTTTTTCAAAAATGTCTTTCTCATGATTTTTCTTTTTTCAGATTTCCCACTACAGATAGCAAGATGTATGCCAAAATAATAAGAGGGAAAGCACTTTCTCTCATAAGAACCAGTAAAACCACGCTTATAAGTAGCAAAAGATACTTGAGAAGGTTGTTTTTTATAGAAAAATCCTTGAACTTTAGTGCCAAGAGTCTTAGGTTGCTATTCAGTAGCACACAACTGGCTAAGGTGATAAGCAGGGTGCCCCATAGGGGAATGGCTTTCAGGTAGACAGCTTGTTTTACGATAAGTCCTAAGGAGATGATAAAGAGAGCATTAGCCGGAGTAGGCAGCCCTATAAAGGAATCACTCTGGCGGGTGTCAAGGTTGAAACAGGCCAAGCGATAGGCCGAGGCCAAGGTGATAAGGTATCCCGCAAAGGGCAGAAAAAAGTGTAATGTCTGTCCATAATGAGCCGCCGAATAGCTGATCAGCCAATACATTACCTGCCCAGGAACAAGTCCTGAGGTTACCAAATCCGCCAAAGAATCCAGTTCCTTGCCCAGAGGGGAGGAGACTTTCAGAATACGGGCTACAAACCCATCGAAGAAGTCAAGGGTGATGCCTAAGAAAAACCAAAACAACGCCCAGTCAAAGGCTTGTGATAGCGCATATCTCAGGGCGATGATCCCACAGAAAAGGTTCAGCAGTGTCAGTAGGTTAGGAATTTGTTTTTTCATGATAGTGTCATTCTTTGTTAGTTGCAGTTGTAGGCATCTAAGTAGTCCACAGTACCATTGCCATTGCAGTCAGGAAAGACTATGGTGCCATCTTCCTGATGGTTAATCTCTTGGATAGAAGGCTTGCCGTCTCCGTCATGGTCATAGTTGGCCGTGGAGATAAGTTTGATCTCGAATATCAGTGGGGTGTAGGCTGGTAGTCCTGTAGTACCTGCAAAGTAAGCCAGTCCCGAAGGCAAG
>ERZ772967.1054-NODE-1054-length-19615-cov-3.183487_pt1 | contig 19615 bp, 17 predicted proteins | sample MGYA00511677_ERZ772967 | MGnify/ENA primary metagenome ERZ772967 (study PRJEB29015, sample SAMEA2737931) | human oral metagenome | biome: human oral; feature: human-associated habitat; material: dental | place: China | collected 2146 ...
AAGATAAGAAGAGAAATGTAAATACGTAAACTACGTTCGCTTAACCAGTTTTAGCTTTTAAATTCAAATCCGAGCGTAAAACCAAAGATGTGACGGGGTGCGTTGAAATGAGCCGGAGGACGAATCGGTTTGCCCCAGAAAAGATCGTAACTCAATCCATGCCAGTAGCCGCGTATGCCAAGGGCTGCGCCGGTCAGGCTGTTTTGGGCGAGGTAACGCGTTGAGGGACCGGCTACGCGGGCGTGGTCGAGGCCGAGGTAGAGTTCCTGGCCGTGAATGATCCAGCCGAGGTCGCCGCGCAGGGCAAGGCCGCGGTCGCCGGCGAGCATGTGGTCGGCATCGTAGGCGCGCACGTTGCTGCGCCCGCCGATGAAGAATCGATCCTGCGGGGTGAGCGGGGTGAGGTTGTGCTGTCCGCGCACTAAGAATTGGGCGCGGAAGGGTTGGCTGGCGAGGCGGAACGGGAGTTCGGCGCGTGCTTCGAGGCCGATGAGGCGCATTTTTGCACGACCTTCTCCGTAGGCTTCTTCCGGCGCTGGCAGCGCACCGAGCATGCGCTCGCCTTGCCGGTAGACGAGTTGGCCTTCGAGACCAAGGCGGCCAAGGCGGCGTGTGTGACTGGCGCCGAGTTCCCAGCCGGCGGTGGCGCGCCGCTGCGGCCGTATTTCGGTATCGTCGATGAAGTTTCTGGAGGTGCGCCGCCAGAGTTTTGCCCAGGCCGTCGATTTGCTCACGCCGTCACGCTGGAAGAGGCGCGCCAGTTTGAGTTCGTCCGTTCTGGAACGGCCACGGTAGATGTAGTTTTGCCAAGCGCCGATGACGGTTTGCCGGTAAGTGCCGACACTGGTTGCCGCCGATAGCTGCCAGTAGCCGAAAGGCACGGCGTAGTGCAGGCTGCCGCCGCGCGTACCGCGCGCCGCCGTCGGGCCGCTGCCGAGGCTCTGGTTGTAATTGAGGTAGAGCAGGTCGTTGCGGGCGAGCAGATGTTCGCCGGCCAGCGTAAGGCCGGCCTGGGTGCGTCCGGTGGCGCGCGAGCCTGAATTGTCGGCATTGGCGATCAGCCGCCAGGGGGAAGATTGGCGCCAGTCGATGAGCAGGTCGCTTTCCCCGTCCTGACTGTCTGCACCCTCGGCTGGCACGATCTGGAGGCTGGCTTCGACGGTCGGCAGGCGTTTGAAGTTCTCAAGCCCCTGTTCGAGGTCGCGCAGGTTGAGCACGTCGCCCGGTGACAGCGGCAGGGCATTGTCCGCGTAGGCGCGCGGGTGACTTTCTGCCGTGAAGCGGATGGCATGTATACGTCCGGCGATGATCGAGAGTTTGAGCGTGCCGCTGCCCAGATGCTGTTCGGGGGCGCCGACGCGGCTGGTGATGTCGCCGTGCTCGATCAGGGCATTTTGCAGCCGGCGCATGATGAGGTTGATGCCGTGTTCACCCAGGCAGCGGCCGGTGTAATCGTCCGGTCTGCCGTCGGCGGTGCGTGCGGCTGCGTCTGCCAGATAAGCGAAATGTTGGGCAAATTCGGCGGGACGGATATCCAGTTCCAGGGTATCTACCCTGACGCAGGGACTTTCTTCAGAGAGGCGGGCGTGAGCCGGGTCGGCCGCTGTGGGTACCGGGAGGCGGACGTCAGGCGGCGTTTCCATCTGTCGACGCAGCCGTTCTTCCGCTTCGCGCTGACGTTGATATTCAAGGTCGCTTTGCGGCGTTCTTTCCTGCCCGGAAAAGGGTGGGGTGGATGGAGTCGATGGGGATGGAACAGGCGGAACAGGCGGTGGCGTCTGCGCGTACAGAAATGCCGAAAATGCCGCTGTCGATACGGCGATGAGGCTCGTGAATTTTTTACGCCATGGGCCTGCGCCGCATTGACGACATCTTGGAAAACGCATTGCTTTTTATTTCTGCTTGAAAAAACTCAAAAGTGTTTTGAGCGTGTCGATATCTTTCCAGTGTTGTGCCTGATGATGGTGTTTGGGTTGGGGTTGTAACGATTTGTTTTTTTACGGTGAATTATTGTATCTCAAGTAAAAGAATTTCGTAATTCTTATGATGGCTGCGCGGGGCGCTGATGGGTGGATGATGGATAGTCCGACGGCAGTGGCTGCCAGAGGCCATCGATCAGCCCTTCGATCGGCTGAAATCCGGCTTTGTAAGCCATTTTCCGACATTCCTTAATCCAGTAACCGAGGTAGAGATAGGGCATGCCCAGGGCGGCGCATCGGGTGATTTGCCAGAGGATACTGTAAGTGCCGAAGCTGGCGCCGGCGATGTCGGGGTCGAAAAAGGTATAGACGGAGGAGAGACCGTCGTCGAGACGGTCGATCAGGCTGACGATGCGCAGCGTACCGCTTTCCGGCTCGCAGAATTCGATCAGCCGGGTGTCGATATGGCTTTGCAGTATGAATTCGGCGTATTGGTCGGGATCGCTTTGATCCATGCCGCCGCCGGGATGGCGGGCGTGCTGGTAGCGCCGGTAAAGGGCGTAGTGGGTTTCGTTGTAGGTGAGCGGGCGTTCCGTAGCCATCAGCGTGCCGTGCCGCTTAAAACAGCGTTGCTGGCTGCGGTTCGGGGCAAAGCGCTGGACGGGGATGCGTACCGGCACGCAGGCGCGGCAGCCGGTGCAGTCCGGCCGGTAGGAAAACGGGCCGCTACGCCGGAATCCGTGACGTACGAGCCGGCTATAGAGGGCGCTGTCGATTAGACCGGGCGGAATGGCGACGAGCGAGCGTGCCTGTCGGTCGGGCAGGTAGCTGCAGGGGTAGGTATCCGTCCGGTGAAACTGGAGCAGCGAGAAGGGCAGACGGGCGGCGTCGGGATGTGACATGGCAGCAGGTCAATGTTCAGCGAGGGTGGCGCTTTCCCAGGATTGACGGGCGCTGTCGCATGGCCAGCGACCGGCGGGAATATCGAGTGCACTCAGTTCCCGGATGCGGGCAATGAAGTCGCTGCGCGGCATTTCGCGGGCGCCGAGCGAGGCGAGATGCGTCGTTGTCATTTGGCAGTCGATGAGTGCGTCGCCGCGCTGTCGCAGGTAGCGTGCCAGGTGGGCGAGGGCGATCTTGGAGGCATCGGTCGTGCGCGCGAACATGGATTCTCCGTAGAACATGCCGCCGAGGGCAACACCGTATAGGCCGCCCGCCAGTTGTCCGCCGATCCAGGTTTCGACCGAATGGGCATAGCCTAGTGTATGAAGCCGCAGGTAGGCGGTTTGCATTTCGCTGGTAATCCAGGTGCCGTGTTGTCCTTCGCGGGGTATCGTGGCGCAGGCGCGGATGATGGCGGCGAAGTCGTAATCCAGCCGGACTTCGTAGCCGCCGCGCCTCAGCCGTTGGCGCAGGGAACGGGATGGCCGGAAATCCGCCGGGTCGAGCGTCATGCGCGGATTGGGCGACCACCAGAGAATTGGTTCGCCCGGTGAGAACCACGGAAAAATGCCGCTCCGGTAAGCGGCTAGCAGGCGCGCAGGCGAAAGGTCGCCGCCGGCGCAGAGCAGGCCGTTAGGCGTATGTAGCGCAGTTTCACATGGCGGGAAATCATCGCTATTATCATTAAGCCAGGGAATCATTATGGATGACGGAACCAGGGGCGTGCGGGCGTCAGGAAAAAATAAAAGGACGTACAGAACGTCCTTTTCTCATCGGCGGTGAACAGGTGTAAGAGAGTGTCGGGATATTTGATTCTTGACTTGGCGAAAACTTTTTTTGACCGAATCAATAATCAGGTATGCCGTTTAGTAATGTATGTGTATGCCGCTCAGCGTCAGCGCTGGAGGACGCGGCGTGCGCCATTGTAACGCTTGGCCCAGTAGCTTTGGCTCATGTCTTCGACACGAATTTCCGAGCCTGTACGCGGGGCATGGACGAAATGATTGTCGCCGAGGTAAATGCCGACGTGTGAGAAAGCATGGCGCATCGTGTTGAAAAATACGAGGTCGCCAGGCTTTAGCTCATTGCGCGAGACTTCGTCGCCCACCTGACTCTGCTCTTTGGCGGTGCGCGGTAGGAGTTTACCGAGCGCGTCTTTAAAAACGATCTGGACAAACCCGCTGCAATCAAGCCCGCTATCCGGATTTGTACCGCCAAAGCGATAATTGATGCCGACGAGTTCCAGCCCTTTCAGAATCAGATCCTGGGCATTGGTGGTGTAGCGTTCAAGCAGGGAGGGCTCTTCAGCCGGCCACGGTTGCTGTGGGGGGAATGGTTGCTCTGCTGCGGCAGCGTGCCCTGCTACGCCTAAAGTGATCGCAACAGCAAAAAGAAGTTGAAAAAAGGAGTCGGAAAAATTCATGAGGGCGAAATTTAGCTGAAAATCAGCGGACTGTAAACATTTACGGTCATTTTCTAGATAAATTATTTGAGTAAATGTCACACGCAGCTTTATTTTTGCCGTTTTGATACGTTATAAAATATTTGAGGGGCATTTTTTAAGATAGGCATTTCCTAAAATTGAATGTATATTTTTACTTCTCAATTTTTCTGGAATATTTTTTTATTGTTCTGGAAAGTGATAGGGTAAAAAATGATGGAATCTATAAAAATCAATGAGTTGAGGTGCAGAGAAATAATGTGCAGGAGGGCGTATGAGTAAGTCCGATTCCATTCCGCGCGTCCTGATCGTCGATGAGTCGCGTATGGCACGCACGATGCTCGCACGGCAAATCCGCAATTACTATGCATTTCGCGAAGAAGCGAATGGTGAGCTGGCCTGGCAGGCCTTGCTCGTCGATCCGACGATTCGTGTGGTTGTGTGCTCGCTTTCTATGCCGCTGCTTAATGGCGATGCGCTTTTAGAACGGATGCGTGCTTCGGCGTTATCGCGGCTTGCGCAGATGCCGATATTGCTGGTCGTTGGCGATGATACCGAAGCGGTTGCGCGGGCAAAATCACATGGCGCGACGGAATTTATCGATCGTCAGGCGCTGGCGGATGAGCTGTTACCACGCCTTGATGCGATCCTTGGGACAACGGCTGAAGATATAGCAGCGCGCACGACAGACGCTACGACCCAAGGCGAAGACAATACCGAACCGGCGGAAAGTACGGAGAAAACGGAAAATATAGAGAATACGGAGAAAGAAAAAGAAGCGCCTGTGCGTACCGAAAAAGCAGATTTGCCGGGCGTGATGTCGAAAATGGCGTTGCTTGCCATGGCAAAACAGGCAATGGGGCGTGCCAGGGCAAATCATGGCCGAATCAGCGCTTTAGTCATGGAATTCGACAATGTCGCCGATTTGCGTGCACAACATGGTGACGCCGTAGTGCAGCAGTTACAGCAGCGTTTCGTGGCTATTCTCAGTGGCCGAGTCCGCGAAAATGATGGCCTTGGGCGTTATGTGGGCGATCGGTTGGCGATCATTTCTCCGGATCTTGATGGCACGGATTGTGAAGCATTCAGCAATCGCCTGCGGAAGGCCATCAAAAAAGCCAAAATCAGCACTCACGGTGATCGACTGAGCCTTTCCGTCAGCATCGGAATCGGTAATTTCCCTGCAGATGGCGTCGCTTCGGCCGAAGCGCTGCTCGAATTGGCTTCACGTCGCCTGGAGGAAGCCCAGAAAGCAGGCGGAGATTGTGTGATCGCAGCCGATGTCGACCGGGGAAATACGGAAACGCTGACGATCGAGCAGGCGTTGGCGTTACTCGAAACCGGCAACAAGGATAGAGTGTCGCCGCATTTGCCGGCGCTTGGTTATCATCTGTTGCCTTTGCTGAAACTGCTTGACCGGGAACTCAAGCTCGGGTTGTCTTTAGGAGGCGCAGCGGCCAAATTGCAGGCCATGATGCGTACCAGGGGCAACACGCTGAATGCGCCTAAAGTCGATACGTAACGCGACTTTTGAGCGGATATTGCCGGTGTTCTTCTGGCGTTTGTCCTGTATGTTTGTCGTGTATGGCCGGATAGCGTCCATCAATTAACCGATGCCACGGAAAGCCGACTTTCACGGGCATTTCATTGATTTATGACGGTGTGAGCAGTTATAATCACCAACTTTTCCACCTTGCCCCACCGTTCGCATGGCGGAGGGCTTTAACCATAAGGAGTTTGCATGCGCCATTATGAGATTGTTTTTATCGTCCACCCGGATCAGAGCGAACAGGTTCCGGCGATGGTCGAACGTTACAAGACGCTGGTGACTTCGCAGGGCGGTCAGCTTCATCGCCTGGAAGACTGGGGACGCCGACAGCTTGCCTATCCTATCCAGAAGCTGCACAAAGCGCACTATGTGCTGATGAATATCGAGTGCAGCGGTGAAACGCTGACCGAGCTTGAACATGGCTTCAAGTTCAACGACGCCATTCTCCGTCATCTGACCATTCGGATGAAGCATGCCGTGACGACGCCTTCGCCGATGATGAAGGAGGAAAAGTCCAAGTCGATGTTGGCGGCTCAGGATACGCCTGCAGTGGCGGAGTCTGGCGCTGAGGCACAACCAGCGCAACCGGAAGCACAACCGGCTGTGGCTGCGGACTGAATTTCGAGGTTCGGCTGAACTGCATCGTACTGACAGGCATCCTGGTCGAACGCCGCAATCTGCGTTTTACGCCGACAGGGACGCCGGTTGCCGAATGTCTCGTTAAACACGTTTCCGAGCAGGTAGAAGCAGGCGTTCAGCGCCAGGTTGAATGTGAAGTTCCGGCGATTGCCTTGGGAGAATGTGCCAACTGGCTACAGGCTGCGGCGCCCGGAACCGAGCTTCGTCTAACGGGGTTTATCGCCGCAAAAAGCCGACAAAGCAGACAGCTGAGATTGCATATCACCAAAATTGAATTTGTTGAAGGAAAGCAAAATGGCTAGATTCATGAAAAAAAAGGACGATAAGAACGTCAAAAGGCGTGGTGGCGGAGCATTCAAGCGCCGCAAATTCTGCCGCTTTACGGCAGAAAAGGTCGATTTCATTGATTACAAGGATGTCGATCTGTTCAAGGAATACATCGCTGAAAACGCCAAAATCATGCCGGCACGCCTGACCGGCACCAAGTCCGGCTATCAGCGTATGCTGTCTGTTGCCATCAAGCGCGCGCGTTTCCTGGCGCTCTTGCCGTACACCGATAACCACCAATAAGCGAGGATAGGACGATGCAGATAATTTTGATGGAAAAGGTCGTCAATCTGGGCAATCTGGGTGACCTCGTCAAAGTCAAGGATGGTTACGCACGTAATTACCTGATTCCGCAGGGCAAGGCCAAGCGGGCGACGCCGACCGCACTGGCCGAATTCGAGGCGCGCCGTGCCGAACTTGAGAAAGCCGCTGCCGACAAGCTGGCCGCCGCCCAGGCGATCGCCGACAAGCTGGAAGGTATTGTATTGACGATTGCACGCAAGGCGAGTGTCGATGGTCGCCTGTTTGGTTCCGTGACCAACTACGACGTTGCCGAAGCGCTGCAAGTACAGGGCTTTGAGGTCGAAAAATCAGCGATCCGCATGCCCGAAGGGCCGCTCAAGACGACGGGAGAAACCGCGCTGGAAGTTGCCCTGCATACCGATGTGCTGGCGAACGTCAAGGTGCAGGTGGTTGGTGAGTAACGCGGGGTAAAAGCACTGGCGGCGGTTTTCTTGTCTTGGAAAATCCTGGAAAATTCTCGCCAGTCTTTCGTGTTGTGGTAAGAAAAGCCTTGTCAGACGGCAGGGCTTTTTTATTTCTGGCCTGTTGACGTTGGCGCAAAAGTCCGGGGATTGGGCGGTTTGGTGATGGCAAGTCGCGGCGGGATAAACTGGCATATCGTCAAAATCAAGCAGATGCTTTCTCAAAAAAACGGTGGTGATTCGTGATGGCCAAGCCTACATTTCAGAAACATTCGCCGAATCTGCCGGAAGATCCGGCGCTGGCGCAGTTGCGCGTTCCGCCCCATTCCGTCGAGGCAGAGCAGTCGTTGCTGGGCGGGCTGTTGCTCGACAATACCGCGTTCGACAAAATTGCTGATCGCGTGAGCGAGAGTGATTTTTATCGGGACGAACACCGGCGCATCTATCGCCAGATCTGTAGCCTGCTTGAACGCGGCAAACCGGTTGACGCCGTCACGGTTGCCGAGAGCCTGGATTCGGCGGGTGACGGCGGCGATACGGGAGGGCTTGCCTATCTGGGTGAGCTGGCGGCCAATACGCCCTCGGCGGCCAATATCGTCCGCTATGCCGAAATCGTCCGTGAGCGCGCTATTTTGCGGCAACTGGTAACGGTGGGCGATGAAATTACCGATAGTGCCTTAAATCCGCTCGGCCGCAACCCCAAGCAGTTGCTCGATGAGGCGGAGGCCAAGGTTTTCAATATTGCCGAAACCGGGTTTCGCCACCTGACGGGCTTCCAGCACATCAATCCCTTGCTTTCACAGGTCGTTGAGCGTATTCAGGAGCTGCATGATCGGGACAATCCTTCCGATATCACCGGCGTGCCAAGCGGCTATCATGATCTCGATGCGCGCACTTCCGGCCTACAACCGGGCGATCTACTGATCGTTGCAGGGCGCCCGTCAATGGGCAAAACCTCTCTGGCGCTCAATATCGCCGAGTATGTGGCGATTGAAGTGGGTTTGCCGGTGGCGATATTTTCGATGGAAATGAGCGGTGCGCAGCTGGCGATGCGCATGCTCTCCTCGGTCGGCCGGCTTGATGCGCACAAGGTGCGCACCGGGCGCCTTGATGACGACGAATGGTCCCGCCTGTCTTTTGCCCTGGGCAAGATGCACGAAGCGCCGCTGTTCATTGATGAAGCGGCGGCGCTCAACCCCATTGATCTGCGGGCCCGTGCGCGCCGGCTAAGCCGGCAGTGCGGCAAACTCGGATTGATCGTCATCGATTATTTGCAGCTGATGTCTGCGGCCAGCGGCAGTGGCGAAAATCGGGCAACCGAATTGTCCGAAATTTCGCGCTCGCTCAAGAGCTTGGCGAAAGAACTGAATGTGCCGGTCATTGCACTTTCGCAGCTCAACCGATCGTTGGAACAACGCCCAAACAAACGTCCCGTGATGTCTGACCTGCGTGAATCGGGTGCCATTGAACAAGACGCTGACGTTATTTTGTTCATTTACCGTGATGAGGTGTATCACCCCGATTCGCCGGACAAGGGCAGTGCCGAAGTCATCATCGGCAAGCAGCGCAACGGCCCGATCGGCACGGTGCGCCTGGCTTTTCTGGGCGAATATACGCGCTTTGAAAATCTGGCGACGTCCGTCGATTATTGAGCGGTGCGTATCGTGCGTGTTGCCTTCCTTTCCGCGCTTTTGTTGTTTTCCGTGCTTCCGCTGCTTGAACGGCCTCTTTTTTTACGGGCGTGCCGTATTGCCCCCGTAGGCCATGATTGGCACGATGCGCCTTCAGTAAGGGGAAGCGGCCAGGGCGGCACAGATAGCACGGGCAGTGCTGTCCGTATGGGGAGTGTGCGTCCCGTCCTGTTCGGGCGTTGCGCCCACTGCTTATGGTTCGCCCGTTTTTCCTTTTTTGCCTGTTTCGTTCATTTTCCTGGTTGTCCATGAGTGTTGCACTGGCCGAAGTTTTTGCGCCGGATGGCCTGCTGGCGAGGCATATTCCGGGCTACCGCCTGCGTCCGCAGCAGCTCGATATGGCCGAACGCATCGCCGCGGCGATTGCTGCCAATGCGGTACTGGTTGCCGAAGCGGGCACGGGGACGGGCAAAACCTTCGCCTACCTGGTGCCGGCGATACGCTCGGGCGGCAAAGTGATCGTCTCGACCGGCACCAAGAACCTCCAGGATCAACTTTTCGCTAAGGATATTCCGATCGTGCGCCAGGCATTGGGCGCGCCGGTACGCGTCGCCTTGCTCAAGGGGCGCGCCAATTATGTCTGCCACTATCACCTTGAACGTGCGCTGGCCGACGGTCGCTTTTTCTCGCGCGCCGATGCTGCGGATGCCCGTCGTATTGTCCGTTTTGCCAAGGTCAGCAAGACCGGCGATAAAAGCGAGTGCGTTGATGTTCCGGAGCATTCGCCCGTTTGGGGCGCGGTAACCTCGACGCGCGATAACTGCCTTGGCCAGGATTGCCCGCATCACAAGGAATGCTTTGTCTTGTCTGCACGGCGCGAGGCGATGGAAGCTGATCTCGTCGTCGTCAATCATCACCTGTTTTTTGCCGATGTAATGCTGCGCGATGAAGGCGTTGCCGAACTGCTGCCGGCCTGCAATACCGTTATTTTCGATGAGGCCCATCAGCTGCCAGAAACCGCCGGTCTCTTTTTCGGCGATAACATTTCGACCGCGCAGGTGCTCGATTTAGCGCGTGACGTGCGCATTGAGGCACTGGCTTCGGCGCGGGACTGCCTTGATCTGCCCATTCTGTGCGATGCCGCGGAGAAAGCAGCCAGGGATTTGCGCCTGAAGCTGCCCGTTGATCCGGCACGCTTTACGCGCGCTCAGTTGAATGCGCGCGAAGGTTTCGACAACCAGCTCGCCGGGCTGATCGGCAGCGTCGAGACATTGACGGCTTTGCTCGAAACGCAGGCTGAGCGTTCCGAAGGTCTGGCAAACTGCTGGCGGCGCAGCGGCGAGTTGGCCGATGCGTTACATCGCTGGCAGCAGGACGAGGATACTGACGTGGTCTGCTGGGGCGAGACCTATACGCTGTCACTGCAACTGAACACAACGCCGCTGGTCATTGCCGGCATCATGCAGAAGCAGATGGAAGGGCATCCGCGCGCCTGGATTTTTACCTCGGCGACGTTGGCTGTGCAGCGCGACTTCAGCCATTACTGCGGCGAAATGGGCCTGACCGATGCCGAAACGGCGGCCTGGGAAAGCCCGTTTGATTATGCGCGGCAAGCCCTGCTGTATGCGCCGCCCGGCCTGCCTGAGCCGAATAGTCATGGCTATGCCGAAGCGGTTGTTCGGGCGGCGTTTCCGGTTGTTGAGGCAAGCGGCGGCCGGGCTTTCTTTTTGTGCACTTCGCTGCGCGCCATGCGCCGCACATACGAGCTGCTCGAAGAATTTCTGGCGCGCGCCGAGTTGAACCTTCCCTTACTGATGCAAGGAGAGGGGAGCAAAAATGAACTGCTGGAACGTTTTCGCCGGCTCGGCAACGCCATCTTGGTGGGCAGCCAGAGCTTTTGGGAAGGCGTGGATGTGCGCGGTGAGGCGCTTTCGCTCGTCGTCATCGACAAGCTGCCGTTCGCGCCGCCTGACGATCCCGTATTGGCCGCGCGCATCGAGCGCATGAAGGCGGCGGGGCGCAATGCCTTCATGGAATATCAGTTGCCGCACGCGGTCATTAACGTTAAGCAGGGCGCTGGCCGCCTGATCCGGGATGAAAAGGATCGCGGTGTGCTGATGATCTGCGACCCGCGTATGTTGACCAAACATTACGGCAAGCGCGTCTGGCGCAGCCTGCCGCCGATGCGGCGCACACGCGATCCCGAAGAGGCGCGGGCATTTTTCGCATCCGATTAAATGGACACATACAATCGCCCGCTCGCTTATGTGTGCTTATGCGTGAAAACAGGCTGACCGAGCGGCGCGTAGAACTGGCTGTTCGCAGTTGAGTCAACACGCAGGCAACAAAGGAGATCACTCATGAATCATGAAGGTAAGGAAACCAAGGTACAGAATCTGAAACAGATACTTCAATATCAGGCAGGCTCAGTGGTCAGCAAAATGCTGCTCAAGCGCCCCGTCGGCAATGTGACGCTGTTTGCCTTTGACGGCGATGAAGGGTTGAGTGAACACACGGCGCCTTTTGATGCGCTGGTCATTGGCGTCGAAGGCCAGGCCGAGATTCCGATCGCCGGCGTCAAGCATATCCTGGCCGAGGGCGATGCCCTGCTCATGCCGGCCAATGTTCCGCACGCAGTCAATCCGCAGGGGCAGTTCAAGATGCTGTTGGTCATGATTCGCGGTGAAGCGAAATAGTCCGGGTGGCTGAGTATCGCATCGCTTCCTCTATCATTTTTATTTCGATTCCCCGAACGGGACAGTGAACAGTATGAATCCGGAGATGTCTGACCAGGCACTTGATCGAGAACCTTTCCCGGATAAAGCCGCATGGCTGAACGAGAACGATCTGTGCGATTTAGCCGATGCGGAAAGTCTGTGCCAGGCGTTGGAAAAATTCACCCTTCCGGCCGGGATGCCGGCGAATCCGAGCCATGCCGGTCATACCGGTATCTCGTGGGAGGCGCTACGCAAGACGCATCCCCATCTGTTTGCCGCAGTGCCGGTTTATGTCGGCGATGCCGATTGCCGGGCCATGACGCAGCTGATCGAGGCCGTCGAGCGCGTCGTGGCTTTGCCGGGCTGGCGGGCGCGGGCGCTGGCCGATGCACCCGTCACTGCCCAGCACGTTCCGTCGACTGCCTGCGCATTTCTCGGTTACGACTTTCATCTGGGCAAAGACGGGCCACAGCTGATCGAAATCAATACCAATGCGGGCGGCGGTCTACTGGGTGCGCGGTTGCTCCGCGCCCAGACTGTGGGCGGGCGGAATGAGCGTGTCGATGGCGTATTTCCCGGACGCCTGGAAGAGGCGGCCGCCGTTGAAACGGCATTCCTCGCCATGTTCCGCGAAGAATGGCGTCTGGCGCGTGGTGCGGCGCCGCTGACGCGGATTGCGATCGTCGATGACTCACCCGAAAGGCAGTTTCTTTACCCGGAGTTTTTGTTGTTCAAGGCGCTCTTCACTGCTGCCGGTATCGAAACCGTGATTGCAGACCCGCGGGAGTTATCCTTGCGCGCAGGGTGTTTGTGGCGGAATGAACTGCGTATCGACCTTGTGTATAACCGCCTAACCGATTTTGCGCTTGATGAACCTGCACACGCCGTGTTACGCGATGCATGGCTGCGTGATGCGACTGTGGTGACGCCGCATCCCTACGCACACGCGCTCTATGCCGACAAACGTAATCTGGTGGCGCTGAGCGACGCGGACTGGCTGCGCAGTATTGGCGCGTCTGCTGCCGATGTTGCCGTATTGCAGGCAAATGTGCCGCCGGCGCGCAGGGTGCGGCCGGATGATGCAGATGCTTTTTGGGAAAGCCGGCGGAACTGGTTTTTCAAACCCGCTGCGGGTTATGCCGGGCGGGCAGCGTATCGTGGCGATAAACTGACGCGGCGCGTCTTCTCGCAAATCATGAATGCCGCTTATGTGGCGCAAACCCTGGCACCGCCTGCGGAGCGCCGTATTCAGATTGACGGCCTTGCCCACAACCTGAAATTCGACTTGCGCAATTTCGTCTATCGTGGGCGCGTCCAGCTTGTCCTGGCGCGTCTCTACCAAGGGCAGACGACCAACTTCCGTACGCCGGGCGGCGGATTCAGCGCAACGGTCGTCGTGTAGCCCAGTATCCACGGGCATTTCAGACGATGCCCCTAACAATGGGGGTCGGCGATCGGTCTTTGCGTTGCCGGTAAAATCAAAAAATTATTCTGCCGCCTTGCATGGAAAATGGATTTCATTGTTTTTTCGGCGGAGGTCCGAAAGCAGCAGCGTTATTGAGCGCTCATGAGGCTATAACGCCGCAGTCGGGTGGGAGAGGTGGTCAATCGGCAGGTGCGAGGTGAGGGAACTTGCTACAGGTGGGAAGGGAAATTTCCGCCGGTGGGCTGAGAGACTGATTGCGGTAAATCCGCACGTTTGAGGTGAAAAAATGCTTGCTTCGAAGCTTTCTAGCAAGATTGTTTGGGGCGTTGCGCCTTAACGGCAGCACCAGAACTCGGCCCGCACCGAATTCCGGAAGAGTGCTAAAAATTTATGCTATCACACCATGTTTCTTCAAGTAAAACGGCGATTTCAATTAGCGGACTACAACGACTTGATGACACCGTGATGCATGGGTTTATCGGGCAACACCGGCGCTTGTGTGAATTCGTTTCGTTGTTTTGCTGGCGTGCTCGCTGAAACTATTGAAAGCGGCATGGAGCAACGGCCAGCCATAGGCAAAGATACCACTGAGCACCAGCAGCGGCGCCGAGACAGTAGCGACACCGGCGATCAACGCGGCAATGGCCGCCGCAGAAGCGAGAAGACGGCTTTTCGCAAGGCTGGAAACCGATTTCGACGTTGTGTGGCCGGTAAGGTGATTCGTGTTCATACAACTACCTTTTATTCCTTTCAGATGACGATCAACAATATCAACAACAGTAATTAACAAGACAATTCATGACATTTTCAGCAACACCGGCAATGCAATGTACGTTGCTTTTCGTAATGTGAAATGACGTATCACTTCACGGAACGCAGTATAGCGCAAGTTGTGTTAAGGGTGTTTTGCTTATATATCTCTTTTGTATCAGACATGTACCGAATCTGAGACATGGCGCAAAACGCGAAATATTTCCTGTTTGCATGCCCAATTTTGTGCAGCACTGCTTCTGTATTGGTCTGGAGTGGGGTATTTTGGACGCGTTGCCGATCAGAGCGGCGTCTGGGAATAGCTGTATCGTTGTAGATGAGGGTGCCGTTGGCGGCGCCATCATGCCGTTACACGCGAAGTGGATTGAGCGGGGATAATGCCCGCAACAGGCGGGGGCGGGAAGCCTGCTGCCGCAGCGCATTCGTCTTTGCCACGGGATAGAGCAAGGTGGCGCCGCGGCTATCCCGTCGTGTGTTGTGTTGGGGTTATCGCTATGTGGTGCGACGTTTGCGGAAACTAGCGTTCCTTGCGGAAGAAGCGTCGGGACAATGCATCAACGGAAATGGCGATCACCACCACTGCGCCGCTGACGCCGCTTTGCCAGTAGGTGTTGATACCGATCAGAACGATGATGTTCTCAATCACATTGACAATGGCCGAACCGATGATTGCACCGATGGGGCCGCCGACGCCGCCTGTGGTTGAAACGCCGCCAATGACCGAGGCGGCGATCGAAGGTAGCACCCAGTTTTCGCCGATTGAAGGCTGCGCGGTTCCCATGCGGGCGACCATCAGAATACCGGCAAGTGCGGCGAGCAGGCCAGCGCAGGTGAATACCGCCAGGCGCACGCGATTGACGCGGATGCCGAGAATTTGTGCGGCCGCCGTGTTATTGCCGATGGCGTACATATAACGTCCGAAAGGCGTACGCGCCATGATAAAAGCGACAATGCCCATGCAGACAAACATGATCAGTGTCGGCAGCGGCAAGGCTTCGCAGAGCTTGAGTAGGGGTGGTACTTTTTCGACGGCGCCTTGCAGCAGGGCCGGCAACAGATCGTAAAGATTGGCCTGTCCGAGAAAATGGATGCTTTCCGGGATGCCGGTGATCGCTGCGCCCTTGGTGAAGCCGAGCTTGAAGGCAAGATAGACGCCGCTCATGCCGATAGTCAGTACCAGCGAATGCAGGCCGAGGCCGGTAACGAGCAGGCCATTAATCAGCCCGCAGGCCGCGCCGGCAAGCAGCGTGAGCGGGATCGCCAGCGCCGGATGCATGCCCCAATGCACCATGGCGATGCCGCCGATGACGGCGGCCAGGCCGCTGATCATGCCGAGCGAGAGGTCAAGTTCGCCGAGTACCATGAGCATTGTCTGCGCCAGGGTAATGAGGCCTACAAATGCCAGCGCGCGGGCGATGATTGACAGGTTATAGGCGTCGAGGAAGGCGCTGGACAACAGGCTGGAGACAAGGCAGATGATGGCCAGCGCTGCAAGCACGCCGCTCAGCGGCTGGCTCATCAGTCGGCGTAGCCGGCTGGCGTGTGTGTTCTCAGGGGAGATTTCGGCCGTTTTTTCCTGAGTGGTGCTGTCATTCATGAGTTTTTTCTCCGGCGCCGAGAATCGCGGCGACCAATTGTTGGTTGCTGGTGGCGGCCGTTTGGAATTCGCCGTTGACGGTGCCGTGATACATCGTCAGGATGCGGCTGGCGCATTTGCGCAGCTCGTCCATATCCGACGAAACGAGGATGATCCCGACGCCTTCCTCGGCCAGGCGTTGCATCAGGCGATAAATTTCCGCCTTGGTCTTGACGTCGATGCCCTTGGTCGGTTCATCAAAAATCAAGATCGTCGGCTGGCCGCTCATTGCCCGGCCGATGATGACCTTCTGCTGATTACCGCCGGATAAATACATGATCTGCTTGTCGATCGATGCGGTTTTAACCTCGTAATCGGCGACCAGTCGTTCAACGGCCGTGCGTTCTTTGTTTCGTGAAATGACGCCGAGCGCGTTAAGCGTTCGATCAAAAATCGAAACGCCGACGTTTTCGCGCACACCGAGCAGCGGCAAAATACCGTGCAGGCGGCGTTCCTCGGAAAGATAAAGCACGCCGTGGCGCGTCGAGAAATGGGTATTCCCGAGCTTCCAGGGACGGCCGTTGACATGAACCGAGCCGCCGCTTGCTTTCAGGTAGCCGAAAATGGTTTGCATCAGTTCGGAGCGGCCAGCGCCGACCAGCCCGGCAAAGCCAAGGATCTCATGGCGGCGCAGCGAGAAGGAAACATCGCGGAAACGGTATCCGCTCAGCCGATCGACCATGAGCAGCGTCTCGCCAGCGGCATGGCGTGGCTGAAAATGGCGGTCGATCTCGATTTCTTCGCCCGACATCAGACGGATCAGAGCGCGCACGTCGAGATCCGCCAGTGGCCGGGTGGCGACGAGCTCGCCATTGCGTAACACGGTGACGACATCGCCAAGCGCAAAGATTTCCTCCATTTTGTGCGAAATGAATACGACCGCATGCCCGCGTTCACGCAGCTGGCGAATGATGCCGAACAGGCGCTCGGTTTCGCGGATGGTGAGCGAAGAAGTCGGCTCGTCAAGAATGATCGTCTTGAAATGCCTACGTGTCGAGGCGCGCGCAATTTGCAGGAGCTGTCGGTCGGCGACAGGAATGTTCTTGACGAGATCCTCCGGTTCGACATGAATCTCGAAACGTTCGATGTATTCGCGCGCCGCCGTATTGAGCATCGCCCGATCGATGACATAACGCGCCGTGCCTGATTTGTCGAAGGGCATGAACAGGTTTTCCGCCACCGTCATGTGTTCGAACAAACTCAGTTCCTGCGGCACATAGGCAATCCGGTCGAACAGTCCAGGCCGGGTGGTTGGGTCTTCGCCGTCGATGCGCAAGCTGCCTGAGCTGGGCGCATACGCGCCGGTCAGAATCTTGACCAGTGTTGATTTTCCGGCGCCGTTCTCGCCGGCAAGGATATGTACTTGCCCGGCCTCGATGTTCAGGCTGACATCGTTCAGGGCAATGACGCCGGGAAAGCGGCGGCTGATATTGCGGGCTTCGATCAGCGGCATAGCAGGCGTACGGAAAGGAAAAACAACGGAGTAAAAAAGCGCTCGTAAAAGAAATGTTGGTGCCGGAAAGCAGGGCGCCAAAAACCAGAAACAGAGCGCCGTGAATCGGGCGGCTGGTATGCAGCACAAAACCGCGCCGCCAAAGCGGCAGCGCGGTGTGTGGTGCGCTTACTTGTAAGTCGTCAGGTTGTCCTTGGTAATGACGACGGTGCCGGTATCAATGTATTTCGGCGTCTTCATGCCGAGTGTGTTTTGCCAGAGTGCGATGACCGACCAGTAACCTTGCATGTCGGGCCGGCTGGCGGATGACGAATCGGCGACGCCATCTTTGACCAGTTGTACCATTTCGGGCAGGTCATCCAGTCCGACGAGAATGACTTTGCCAGCCTTGCCGGCTTCCTTGATGGCTTGTCCAACGCCAATCGGCCCGGCGGCATCGCAGGCGACCCAGCCTTTCAGGTTCGGGTTGGCCTGCATGATCGCAGCCGCCTGTTTTTGTGCCGTTTCGATGTCGTCATTGTCGATGCCGTGGGCGACGACCTTGATCCCCGGATATTTAGCAAAGGTCTTTTCGTGGCACTCGGCGCGGATCGCATGATTAGGCGCGGTCGGCACGCCCTTCATGATGGCGACTTCACCTTTGCCGCCAAGCAGCTTGGCTAGGCGTTCGGCAGCAATGTTGGCCTGCTCGCAGAAATCGGCGCCGATACTGGTCAGGTTCATGCCTTCCGGCGGCACCGAGTCGAATACGCCGACCGGAATCTTGCGTTTTAGCGCTTCTTGCAGCACGGCGCGGTTACCTTTGCCGTCAAGCAGGTCGACGATGATGCCGTCCGGCTTGGTCGCGATGGCGCGCTCAAGAATCTGGTTCTGTTCAACGACATCGGCTTTCTGTGGCGCCTGGTAATCGATGACGACCTTCGCCCCGGTTTGCGCCTGGATCATCTGGGCGGCCTTCTTGGCGCCTTCATTGACGGCGTCGAACCACGGGTGCACGACCTTGGGCACGACGACGAAGCGGTAACTGTCTTTTTTCTGCTGCGCCTGGGCGACGGCAGGCAGCAGGGCGGCGGAAAGAAGTAATGGAAGCAACAGCTTTTTCATGTCGGTTCTCCTGGATTGACACTATGAGTCGGACGGGCAAAAAATCAGACACGATGTTGCGTATGCATCATAGCATCCCCAAATTTTATGCGGTACCTGTGTTGTTCTGGCATAGCTTCCGGGGCGCTTCCCGGTGTGAAGAAAACTATCGCCAGGCTGGCGGGGGTGAGGGTGGATGCCTTGAAAATTGTCGGTTTGTCCCTATTTTTAAGGAAACCTGATTGCATGTGCAGTCCGCGAAAGATCGATATTTACCCAAGGAGGTCGTGATATGCGACTTGAAAAACTGACGACGAAATTCCAGCAGGCGCTGGCCGATGCGCAAAGCCTGGCGCTTGGCCACGACAACCAATTTATTGAGCCGCAGCATGTGCTGTTGGCGCTGTTGCAACAGGACGACGGTTCATCCGCTTCCTTGCTGGCGCAGGCGGGCGTTAATGTGCAGGCTCTGAAGTCGGCGCTTGAACAGGCCGTTAAACGGCTGCCCAGAGTGGAAGGCATCGGCGGCGAAGTGCAGATTGGCCGCGAACTGACCAATCTGTTGAATCTGACCGATAAAGAAGCCCAAAAGCGCGGCGACCACTTTATCGCCAGCGAATTGTTTTTGCTCGCCTTGACCGAGGACAAAGGCGAAACGGGTCGGTTGACCAAACAGCATGGTTTGCAGCGCAAGGCGCTGGAAGCGGCGATTGCCGCAGTCCGTGGCGGGCAGGGCGTCGATTCTCAGGAAGCCGAAGGTCAGCGCGAATCGCTGAAAAAATACACGATCGACCTCACCGAGCGGGCGCGTCAGGGCAAGCTCGACCCAGTGATTGGTCGTGATGATGAAATCCGCCGTGCCATCCAGATTCTCCAGCGGCGTACCAAAAATAACCCGGTACTGATCGGCGAGCCGGGCGTCGGCAAAACGGCGATCGTCGAGGGGCTGGCGCAGCGCATCGTCAACGACGAAGTGCCCGAAACGCTCAAGGGTAAGAAGGTGTTGTCTCTCGATATGGCGGCACTGCTGGCGGGGGCGAAGTATCGCGGTGAATTCGAAGAACGCCTCAAGGCGGTGCTCAAAGAGATCGCTCAGGATGAAGGGCGCATCATCGTTTTTATTGACGAAATCCATACCATGGTCGGCGCCGGCAAGGCAGAAGGCGCCATGGATGCGGGCAATATGCTCAAGCCGGCGCTGGCGCGCGGTGAGCTGCATTGCGTTGGCGCGACGACGCTTGATGAATACCGTAAGTACATCGAGAAGGATGCGGCCCTGGAGCGCCGCTTCCAGCCCGTCATGGTCAGCGAGCCGACGGTCGAGGACACGATCTCGATCCTGCGTGGCATCAAGGAGCGCTACGAGGTGCATCACGG
>ERZ772967.1055-NODE-1055-length-19611-cov-61.852935_pt1 | contig 19611 bp, 16 predicted proteins | sample MGYA00511677_ERZ772967 | MGnify/ENA primary metagenome ERZ772967 (study PRJEB29015, sample SAMEA2737931) | human oral metagenome | biome: human oral; feature: human-associated habitat; material: dental | place: China | collected 2146 ...
GGGGGCCCACTGCCCTTGGCGTCGTCGCGCCTTGAACCGGGTAGAACAGTATGGGGCGGGACTCCCCCCGCGCAAATCTCTCAAGCGTGACCCTGCTCACCGCGGCGCCGGTGATATGAGAGGCTCCGCTCCATGAGCCCGGTGCACCTGTCCGACGAGGAATTCGAGGCGGCCGTCGGCGACGCCCTGGACACGATCCCCGAGGAGCTCGCCGCCCAGATGGACAACGTCGTCATCCTCGTCCGCGACGAGCCCGATCCCAACCTGCTCACCGGGGCCGACTACGACGAGAACGGCCTGCCGACCCTTCTGGGCCTGTACGACGGCGTCCCGCTCACCGAGCGCGACGACGGCTGGTCGATGGTCCTGCCCGATCGGATCCTGATCTTCAAGGGCCCGCTGGAGCGCTGGTGCCCGACCCGCGAGGAGCTGGTCGAGGAGATCGGGGTGACGGTCATCCACGAGGTCGCCCACCACTTCGGCATCGACAACGATCGCCTCCACGAGCTCGGGTGGGAGTAGTCGGGAGCAGCAGGTGCGCGGACGCCGGCCGCGCCCGCGCTCGCGGGCCCCGCCCCGGCGCATCCCGTGGCGCGAGACGGAGGCGGCAGCGCCATGAACCACGGCCCCGTCCTCCCACGCATCGTTGTCCTGCCGTGAACGAGTGCGACAACTAGTACCCGGCACCACCTCCCCGATCATCAGCGCATGTGGCATTATCGCATTCGTCACGTGAGCACCACCGCATCAGCACTCCAGCCCCCAGCAGTCGAGGTCCATCGTGCCGCACCAACGACGTCGCATCCAGTTCAGCGAGATCGCAGCACCTCAGTCCCTCACCCCGAACACGGCGCCATCGCAGGCGCTCGCGCCCGCCGTGGTCACGCCCTTCGAACGGTCCCGCCGCTCGCCGCCCCGCTCCCATGAGGTCATGCAGGCCGTCCGCAACCTCGACATGACCCAAGACGCGGCCTACCGGGCCAACCTGATCTCCTGGATCGAGCAGGCCTATATCGACCGCATGGGAGGCCTCCTCGTCGGCCTGTTCGCGCGCTGCCACCTCGGCGAGCCCTATATCGACCACTGCATGACCGTCGCCGGAAGCATCGTCGAGCACTACACGCCGTCCGACACCGTCCCGGACCTCTACCGGGAGGCGCGGGCACTTGCCCGCTCGCCGGTCTACGCCTACATCGAGGTCTACGGCGACGGCGAGCTCGTCCCCGTACTGGAAGATGGCACGAGAGCGTAGAGCTAGCGTCGCTCCTTATCTCCTTAATATCTCCCTGAAATCCTTTCTTGAAAGGATCGAGCATGTCCGATAGCTCATTGATCGTAAATGAACTTCGCCGCGAACTCGTCAACCTCGAAAATGGTATTCTAAAGGAAGTCATAGGAACGCAGCAGCAGGTCAGCCGCGTCGACTCCAAGGTCCTGGAGGTCTCCAACGAGGTCCGGTCGACGCAGGAGGAGCTCGCAGAGCTCCACCGGCAGTTCATGGACTACGTCGGGGAGGCCAGACGGGTCGCCGCCGTGCAGCGGGCCGAGACCAAGCTCGGCACCCTCAAGGCCGACCTCGAACGCGACTACGGCCACTACAAGGTGGTGCGCCGCTCGAGCATCGGCCTGCTCCAGGCCTTCGACGTCGGCAACGTCTCGGAATCCACCGCCAACCAGATCAGCGAAGAACTCATGGTCCAGACTCCGCGCTACTGGCTGGCGCCGGCACTGGTGGCGCTGGCCGCGTGGTCCCGCGATGACGAGGACGTGGCCAAGCTGTCCGTCACCGAGGCCTACGGACGCAACCAGGCCAAGACCGCCCTCTTCTTCGCCCTCATTCTGCGCAGGGAACAACGCGGCGCCGAGTCCGTGCGCTGGCTGCAGCACTACTTCTCCTCATGCGATCCCAGGAGCCTCACCCGCGAGTTCGCGGTGATCCTCGAGGCGGCCTCTCAAGGCCAGTTCGGCCCCCAGGGCACGGACCTCGTCCGCGTCCAGCTCCGCACCTGGACAACGGAGCTGCGCAACAACCAGGAGTTGGTCCAAGAGCAGATCGATAAGTGGATCCGGGAGCTCACCGTTCTGCGCGAGGTGCTGGACGCCGATGAGGCGCCGACGCTGCGTCAGCTCACACCCCCCGACTCCTTCGCCGCGGTCCGCGCCCAGGCAGAGGCCTCAACCGCTCTTAAGCGTTGCGCGGAGAAGTACACGGCGATCAAGGACTCGGACTTCACCTCAACGGGCACAATCTCATCCCTCCTGGACGACCTGCTCGTCCAGCTCGTCACCGAGTACGACGACGAGGAGCTCCCTCTACGTCGAGAAGCGGCGTACCAAGAGGCGATCATCGACACCGATGGCGACATCGATCGTGCTCGCACGAGGGCCGACCAGCTCATCACGGTGCTCGACGAGCGCACGGACGCCGTCACACTCCAGACCAACGCAGCCATCTCACCGGGCGCCCTGGGCGTGTCCGTGCGTACCCAGCAGGTCGCCATCGGTTCGGGCCGAGAGGATTTCCGCACAGCGGTCCGCGCCTACACCAAGGATTACCGGAGAAAGCACGTGGCCAACGTGCCTCTGAACCTCGGAGGTCAGCACCACGGCCTGGCCTCCGCTCTGGGCTTCGTCGGCCTGACGACCAATACTGCGGAGGACGAGAATGTCATGGTGGCTCGTCTGCGATCGGCGTGGGATCAGACCTGCGCCGCTAGCGTGGCCCAGGCGTCATTCAAGAACCGGCAGATGGTATTCCCCATCGCCATCGCTGCGATCGTGTCGCTACTCGGTTTCGCGGTGCTGAAGGGGCTGGGTTTTCTCGTGGCTCTGGCCGCCGCCGGGATCGTCTATTACATCATCAGTCATAAGAAGAAGACGGCCGACGCCGAGGTGGCCAAGATCCATCGGACGAAAGAAACGGCTTGCACCCAGTCGCTCCAGATGCTCGTCGACGCTCGCGCGGAATTCGATGATCTCGGATTCTTCTACGAGGAGCACGACGCCGACGAGGCCGAGCTCCTCCGCGTCATTGACGTGTGGCCGGTGGGCGACGCCACCAGCGAGGGGGAATGACCATGACCGACACTGCTCAGCCGGATACCGGTGCCGACGCCGTCGAGAGGGACGCGGACATCGCCGACGACAATTCAATCGGCACCGGGGACGTGTCCGCCGCCACCGAGGACGAGCCAGCCGCCGCTAAGGGCGGGAAAACCGGCGACAAGGACTCACCAGCCTCCATCGAGAACGGATCGACCACCGAAGACACGCCAACCGCCACTGAAGACGGGACAACCGCCGAGGAGACTCCCACGACGGCGGAGTCGTCCTCACCGGCCCCGGCTCCCGTCCCGCCGCCACCGGACGCCACGCCGCCCATGCCGGTTCCGCCGCCACCGGGCACCGCCTCCGCACCGGTTCCGCCGCCACCGGACGCCACGCCGCCCATGCCGGTTCCGCCGCCACCGGGCACCGCCTCCGCACCGGCCACGCCCACTGGCGCCGTGCCGCCCACGCCGCCCACGATTATCCGTCGTCCTCGTAGGACTCCCTCCTTCTCCCCCGCTCCACCCGGCTCGAGGCCCGTCATCGATCGCAAAGACCTTCTGGCTCGTACCAGAGACACAACGGGAGGCCCGAAACTCTCGAGCGACCGCGCAATGGCCGGGGGCCTGCCCGAGTGGAGCCCGCTTCCGCCCAATGAGATGATCGTCCGCCGTCCGCCGTCGGAGGCACGATGAGCAGAACCCCACCACTCGGAGCACCATCGACGGGCTCGAGCATGTACAAGACTTGGGTCACGACGCTCAGGACCTGGGCCCGCAGCCCATCCACGTCTCTGGATGGGCTGCCCCCACTGACCTCCGAGAGCTTCAGCCCGCGGACCTACACCAGGCTGGTGGACCATCTCGCCTCCGCTATCCGAACCATGATGGACACGTGGAACGATTCCTTCGCCAGGTCCTGGGAGCACGCTCTCGCCTCGGGGGACGAGCACCTCATCGAGTCATCCCTCGTCGATGCACGACGACTACTGCTGCCACGGCTGCGGTTGTCCTCCCACCCCTCGGTCCCCCCGGAACTGCGGGAGGAACTGACGACGTCGATGAGAAAGGATGTCGAGTCCCTGCAGCACCAGTTGGAGGAAGCGGTGTCGGGCGGCCGCGGGAGGCGGGGCGTATCGGATCCCGCGGGCAACGACCGCTTGATCAGGATCGTGCGCGGCAATTCGCTCATGCGGATCTTCGACGATGGCTACGTCGATGGATCGGGAATCATCGGTCTTGTCGACCGGGCGACAGTCCCCGGCCCCGCTGGAGCGCCGCCCCCGACGGCTGAGGAGCGCAGACCCCGTCCCGGCCTGCTCAAGCGTATTGGTACAAGAAGAGGGAAATGATGGACTACCGCCGGACGAGCAACGAGATTCGACGTTTTCTCAAAGCCAGAGTTCCAGTCATCATCATTAGGACTGTAGAACCCATGCGCGTCTCGGAGATCATCAGTCAGCTCGCGACCGAGTTTCGTCAGATGCCGTTCTTCTCATACACGCGCACGGAGGGTCTGCGAGAGGTTCTGACCGGATCATCGGTGACTGACGACTACTCCCTCGTCGCTGCCCTCGACCAGGCTCGGCAGACCTTCCGCGCACGGGCTAACGTCAATTTCGTGTTCTCCGAACTCGACGACCTCGAGGGCGACACCGCGACGTCCCGGCACTTCTCCCAGCTCATCCGGCTCGCCGAGAGGAACAACGGAGCCGTCATCCTCATCGAGGACAGGCCCGTGTGGTCCGGGCTGAGCCGACTCGGCATGACCACGACGCTGGACGTGCCCACCGTTGACGAGCTCCACGAGACCATCGCCTCGACTATGAATCCGTACCGCGGGTCCAATATCTTCATCGAGTGGCAGGACGCCGAGATCCGTCGCGCTGCTGAGATTCTGTCCGGCGTCACGGAGGGCGAGGCCATCAACGTCATTGCGACCCTCATCGCCAAGGAAGAGGTTCGCAACGAGGATCTCGCGGAGCTCTCCCAGTTCAAGGACCGGATCTTCGGCGATCTGGCCGGGCTCGAACGCGTCAGGTTGCAGGACGACTACCAGGTGGGCGGACTGGAGAATCTCAAGGAGTGGTTGTCGGGGAAGCAGAATCTCATGACCGGCGATCTCACCGGGTGGGGCGTCAGACCCCCGAAGGGGGTCCTGCTGTGCGGCGTCCCCGGATGCGGCAAGTCCCTGTCCGCCAAGGCCATCGCCCAGCAGTGGGAACTGCCGCTCTACAGACTCGATATGGCCGCAGTCATGGGAATGTACGTCGGGGAGTCGGAGTCTCGTCTGCGCGATGCACTGGCGACCGCGGACAGAGCAGCGCCATGCATCCTGTGGATCGACGAGATCGAAAAAGGGCTCGCCTCCGGAACAGGAGACAACTCGGTCATCCGGCGTCTCATCGGACAGTTCCTGTTCTGGATGCAGGAATCAACGTCGAAGGTGTTCCTCGTGGCCACGTCCAACGACGTAGCGACCCTTCCCCCCGAGTTGCTGCGCAAGGGCCGATTCGATGCCGTTTTCTTCGTCGATCTGCCGACTGCTGACGAGCGAGAGGATATCATCCGACTGTGCTTCCGGAAGTACACGCGGTCCGAGCCCTCACTCGACCTGTTGCGCGATCTCGTTCCCCTGACTGAGGGTTTCGCCGGTTCCGATATCGACGCCGTGGTCAATGAGATCGCCGAGATCATGTACAACCACCAGACACACGATCTCCCCGACGACACCACGATCTACGACCGCTTCCGCGCTGTCGTCCCGTTCTCTCGCTCGAATCCCGACGACGTCGCGGACATCCGCGCCTGGGGGAACTCGCGCGCCATTCCGGCGGGCCGGACGGACGCCGTCGCATCCGGTATCGGTGGAACGCAGAGCCGTCGCATCGTGGTCCAGGGCTCCGAGTAAGTGTCGGTCAGCGGCTCTCGTTCCACTGCAGCACCATGAGCCCCACCGATCGCCGTTACGGCAGGACCACTGACGAGTCCGCCGTCGGCTCCTCCGGCCACTGAACCACTACTCCCGCTACCGCCCCGGCGCATCCCGTGGCGCGAGACGGAGGCGGCACCGGAGAGAGGTGGAATAGGGTGCGGGCCATGGACGACCACCTCTTCGCCGGTCCGCCGCCCCCCACCGCGCGCCGGATGGTGGGCCGGCGCCCCGTAGTCCTCGCCGGCCTGCTCGGAGCCGCGACCCTGGCCGGGTGCTCAACGCGGAGCTCGGAGCCCGGCTCGACGTCCACCGCGGGTCCCGCCACGACCGCCCCGGCCGCGGCCGACCCGGCGCCGACGTCGAACGGTCCGGAGCCCGAGGACACCGATTCCCCGTCCTCGGGACCGCTGGAGGGATGGACCCTGGAGCAGAAGGTCGGCCAGCTCCTCATGGTCGGCGCCGATACCTCGGGCCCCCAGATGGTCTCCATCGACGCCGTGTCCACCCATCACGTCGGCAACGTCTTCATCTCCGGGCAGACCCGCGCTGGAGCCGAGCCCGTCCGCGGGGTCATCACCACCCTGACCGACCTGGTCGGCTCCGACACCACCCACGACGCCCCGTTGCTCGTGGCCACCGATCAGGAGGGGGGCCAGGTCCAGGTCCTGAATGGGACTGGCTTCTCCGCCCTTCCCTCCGCGTCCGAGCAGGCGGCCATGTCCGCGGACGATCTTCTCACCAAGTCACGGGCGTGGGGCCAGGAGCTCGCCGACGCAGGGGTGACCATGAACCTGGCTCCCGTGGCCGATCTCGTCGACGGCCCGAACCCGTCGAGCAATGGCCCCATCGGCAAGTGGGAGCGCGAGTACGGGCACGACGCCGCCACCGCGCTGGACCGCGCCACCACCTTCGCCCGGGGGATGGAGGATGCCGGTCTCGTCGCGACCTACAAGCACTTCCCGGGCCTGGGGCGCGTGACCGACAACACCGACACCGTAGCCGGTGTCACGGATGCCGTCACGACGCGCTCCGGGGACCCGGCGGTCTCCGTCTTCGCCGACGCCATCACCGGCGGCGCCAGGGTCATCATGGTCTCCTCGGCGATATACTCCCTCATCGACTCCTCGGCGCCGGCCGTGTTCTCATCCGTGGTCGTCACCGACATGCTGCGCGGCGATCTGGGCTTCAAGGGAGTCGTCATCACCGACGACGTCTCGGCCGCGGTCCAGGTGCAGGACCGGACGCCCGCACAACGGGCGGTCCAGGCCGTCAGAGCCGGCTGCGACATCGTCCTGGCCTCGGCCGACGCCACCGTCGTCGCCGATATGGCGCGGGCGCTCGTCACCGAGGCGCAGAGCGACCCCGCCCTCGCCGAGCGGGTGGACGAGTCCGCCGCCCGCGTTCTCGCACTCAAGAACGGCTCCTGAGGCCGGCCCCGCCCGAGGATCGGGGCGACGGACGACCGGATGCCGGTCCCGGGCGCGTCGACGCCGGTCCCAGGAGCGGGGCGGCGGGTTCCCGGGGCCGCCCGCCCGGGCGCTTCCCCGACGTCGGCCCCGGGCGCGGAACGGCGGGCTCACCTGTTGACCGTCGTGCCCTCCGAGGACCCCTTGGTGTCGATGTACTTGGCGAAGCAGTGATCGGCGTCGAACCCCTCGGCGCTGCACCAGGCGTTGGCCTCGTCGGCGCTGCCGTACGGAGTCGCGACGATCGTCACCCAATACTGGCCACCGCTGTCGAAGACGGGCCATTCGTCGCTGTACAGAAGCTTGGCGTCGGAGTACTTCTGGCGCAGCTTGAGGAACTCCTGGAGCGTGGCGCGGTTGTCCCAGGTGATGCCATCGGCGACCATCCCCGACTTCTTCGACGACAACTGCGGCACCCACTTGCCGGAGACGCCCTTCACCGAGGACTTGTCGTGATCGGCCTGCCAGCGCAGGGAATCCTTCGCCGCGGTCTCCTCCAAGGTGTTGTCCTTGCTCGTCGTGGCCGCCGTCGCCGACGACGGGCTCGACGCGCCCGGGGTCGCCGCGGTCGGCGCGGAGCCGCGGTCCGGTGCGCACGTCACGACGATGGTCGTGAGATCCATGTCATCAGCCGTGCGATAGAAGTGGCCGCTTCCGAAGTGAAGCGTGAGCGTTGTCCCGGAGCCCGAGATCACCAGCGGAGAGCCGGAGAAGTCGAAGTCCCCCGAGGCGACGACGGCGTCGGCCGGCCCGGTCCCGTCGGAGCGCGACGGCCCCCTCAGCTCGACGTGGTCGCCGGTTCCGCCCAGGACGTCGCCGCTGGGACACGACGCGGTCACCTTGACCTCCACCTGCAGCTCCCCGTCCCCATTCCTGACGGAGGTCGGGGTGAAGACCGGGGCGCTCCCGCACGCGGTCACGTAGTTCGTCGCCCCGGTGCTCGTGGGCTCGGCGGACGCCGACGCATCCTGCTTGCCGTAGCGCGGCTTGTCCCGGTCGGCCCTATCGGAGCCGTTCACGGAGGTGGAGTCGCGATCGTTGAGATAACTCGTCACGTACCACCCGCCCACTCCGCCGACGATCAGCAGCACCAGGGCGACCAGAACGGCCACCGGCGCACGGGACCTCGAACGGCGGGGCTGCTCCGGACCCGGCTCGATCATCTGCCCCTGCACCGGCACGAGCGGGACGCCGGATCCGGACACGGCCCAGGGCGCGGTCCCCGCCGAGGGCACGGTCGGCGGCACTGCGGGCGGCGTGGCTCCCATCGGGGGGACCGGCCCGACCTGCGGCGCCCCGCCCGCCGAGGGCCCTGCGGGTCCTGCGGGCACCGGGGCCGAGGCCGCCGACGGCGCCAAGGGCATCGAGGGCATCATCGACGTTCCCGCGGCCGGGGCCGTCGAGGCAGCCGAGGCCGTAGACGCCGCCTCCGACTGCGATTCAGTCCCGGCTCCCGGGGACGCAGCCGCCGTCGAGGTCGCCGACGGCGCTGAAGGCGCTGAAGGCGCTGAAGGCATGGTCTGCGTCTGCAATCGGTCGGAACTCAAGGACGCCGCCCCCTCGGCCTCCTCGACTCCCTCCGCCCGAGGCTCAACGGCCGCCTGTACCTCGGCAGGTTCGTCATGCGCGGCGCCGTCGTCCTGCGACCCGGCCTCATCCTGCGACGCGGCATCCTCGGCCCGCGACTCCTCGCCCTCGACCGGAGGTTCCGCATCCTCCCGCTCCGCCTGCACCCCGGCAGGTTCGCCATGCGCGGCGCCGTCATCCTGAGACCCGGCCTCATCCTGCGACGCGGCATCCTCGGCCCGCGACTCCTCGCCCTCGACCGGAGGTTCCGCATCCTCCTGCCCCGCCTGCACCCCGGCAGGTTCGTCATGCGCGGCGCCGTCATCCTGCGGCCCGGCCTCATCCTGCGACGCGGCCTCATCCTGCGACCCGGCCTCATTTTGCGGCACGGCATCCTCGGCCCGCGACTCCCCGGCCCCGACCGGAGACTCCGCATCCTCCTGCCCCGCCTGCACCCCGGCAGGTTCGTCATGCGCGGCGCCGTCGTCCTGAGACGCGGCCTCAACCGTTCGGAACGCCGACCCGCCGTGCGGCTCGTCGGGCTCCTGTGCCTCGGACATCTCCGCTGTCTCAGTCCCCTCCGCCGACGATTCGTGGGCAGCCTCCTGCGGCGCTCCCGACTGCGTCGTGCCGCCCCCATGCGAGTCGTCCTCCTCCCGCGACGCCTCGGGGTCCTGCGACTCCGCGTCGGCCCGCGCGACGGTCGTCCCCTGCAGCACCGCACCGCGCGCCTCCAGCTCCGCGCGCACCGCCGGATCCGACAGTTTGGACAACCACACGAGCAGGTCGGGATAGGACGAGGGATTGGAAGCCAGCGCGGCCCACAGGTCAGGTCTGCGCTCGGCGATGGCGGCCTGCAACGCGTAATCGTTCGTCTGAGCGGCGAGGGCCTCATCAGCCTGATCCGCCGCCCTGGCGAGCTGTTCAGGATCCATGTGGGAAACCTTCCAGGAGATCTCTGACACGCACTCTACAGCACGGGCCCGCAGCCCCTCCCACGGGTGCTCCGCCCGGATCACGCGTGGGACCCGAGACGCGCGGGTGGAGCTAGGGCCGTGCGCACCCGCTACAAGACGAACAGGTCGGCCCCGAGACGGCGAGCGGGGTTTTGACGTATTCCTGCTCTTCATGCACGAAGTCCTACGCGGTCGTACCCCTTCTCACGCGGTCGTACCCGAATGCGCCAGGTCGTACCTTAGAGGCTTCCCAACGTACGACCTGGCGCGGGAAGGTACGACCGCACGGCCCCGCGTACGACCCGGCGCGAGAACGTACGACCGCGCCGCACCACACGCGCACGGGGCCCGAGCGACGGCGCGCTCCGCCCAGATGACGGCGCGCTCCGCCCGGATGAGGAAGACGACCCGACGTATGACCACGCAGCGCCCGGGAGCCCCTCGCCCCGCCACGCCCCACCTCGGCCCGAAGCCCGAGCGCCCCGTGCCTCCACTCCGTCACTCCGTACTCCCACTATTCCCACTCCACGCGCGGCACTTCTCACCCACCTCGCCGATACGACGCGCTGTCCCATCCCGGCGGGCTCCGATAGCCTCGACGCATCATGCCAAAAGCCCTGTCACGAGTCGCCGGACGACTCGTCCCCGCCCCTGACGCGCCCCTGTCCCAGCCGCCGTCGTCCCGTGTCCGGGCGCTGCTGGGCTGGCTCACGCGCCGGGCCGCCGGGCCGCTGACGGTGGCGAGCCTGGCCGCCGTCGCCTCCAACACCATTCAGGCGATCGTGCCCGCCTTCCTGGGGGCGGCCCTGGACTCCGGTATCGAGAACGGGCTCAACGCGCGCCTGTGGTCGATCTGCCTGAGCCTGTTCCTCCTGTTCGTCGTCTACGCCATCGGGGACACCGCCCAGTCCTACGTCGGGATGCTCGCCTGGATGCGCACCAACTTCGATGTCACCCGGCTCGTGGGGCGCCAGGTCTCCGTCACCGGCGCCGATCTGCCCCACCAGGCGTCCACCGGCGAGGTCGCCTCGATCGTGGCCTCCGACGCGCAGTACATCGGCAACTTCTTCGAACGGCTCCCACCGCTCATCGGCTCCGCCGTGTCCTTCGCGGTCGTGGCCGTGCTCATGGTCTCGGTATCCGTGCGCCTCGGCCTCATCGTGATCATCGGCATGCCCCTGGTCGCCTGGATCGTCACCCTGGTCATCAGGCCCCTCCAGAAGCGCCAGGCCGTTCAGCGCGAGGCGCAGTCCGAGGTCACCACCATCACCACCGACACGGTCGCGGGCCTGCGCATCCTGCGCGGCATCGGCGGCGAGGACGTCTTCGCCCGCCGCTACCGCGAGGCCTCCCAGGAGCTGCGCCGACGCGGAGTCGAGGTGGCCGGCACGCAATCGGTGCTCATGAGCCTGCAGGTGCTCCTGCCGGGTCTGTTCGTCGCCGTCGTCGTATGGGCCGCCGCCCGCCTGGCGATCACCGGAGGCATCAGCGCCGGCGAGCTCGTGACCTTCTACGGCTACACCGCCTACCTGTCGTGGCCCCTCATGGTCTTCTCCAGCTCGGTACAGGACTACACGCGAGCCATGGTCGGGCTGCGGCGCCTGGGCAGGCTGCTCGACGTCGTCCCGGCCGCGGGCACCCCGGCCGAGCGCCTGAGCCTGGATCCCGCCGACGGCGCCACCAGGGCGGGCGAGATCGTCGATACCGCCTCCGGGGTGCGCTTCGCGCCGGGCCGTATGACCGCAGTGGTCTGCGCCGATCCCGACTCCTCCGCCGCCCTGGCCACCCGGCTCGGGCGCTTCGACGACGCCGACCCCGCGGTGACCCTGGACGGCCGACCGCTGACCGCCATGCCGCTGCGCGATGTGCGCGCCTCGATCGTGGTGGCCGGCGCCGCCGCCGAGCTGTTCACCGGCACACTGCGCGAGGCCCTCGACGTGCGCGGCGCGGCCGCGCCGGAACCCGTCGGCGTCGAAGCGCTCGTGGCCGCGGAGGCCGAGCGCGCGGGCATCGACGCCGTCGACCAGGACGTGCGCCCCGCCGCCGAGACCCTGCCCGGCGACGACCGGCTGCTCGCCGCCCTGAGGACCGCCGACGCCCACGACGTCCTGACCTCGCTGGACCGGGGCCTGGCCGGCATGATCACCGAGAAGGGACGGTCCCTGTCCGGGGGCCAGCGCCAGCGGGTCGCCCTGGCGCGCGCCCTGCTGACCGAGGCCCCCGCCCTCGTGCTCATCGAGCCGACCAGCGCGCTGGACTCCCATACTGAGTCGCGCGTGGCCCGCCGCCTCCGCGCCGCGCGGCGGGGGCGCACGACCGTCGTCGTCACCGAGTCCCCCCTCGTGCTGGAGGCCTGCGACGAGATCGTCCTGCTGGACGACGACGGCGAGCGCGCGCGCTCCACCCACCGGGAGCTGCTGGCCCGCGCCCGCCGGGGCGACCCGGACGGGCTGGCCTACCGGGCCGTCGTGGCCCGGGCCTACGGCGAGGAGCCCCATGAGCAGGGCCCGGACGGCGAGGGCGACGATGACGGCGACGATGGCGATGACGGCGCGAGCATCGCCGGGACCGCCCCTCGGACGGCGGTGGAGGGCTGATGGCGCTCCCCGTCGCTCCCGGCAAGGTCGCCATGCGCAAGACCTTCCGGATCATGGCCTCCTACCGATGGCGCTTCGCGGGCGTGCTGATCCTCCAGGTGGTCGCGGTCCTGGCGACCCTCGTCGCACCGCAGCTGCTGGGCCGTCTGGTCACGCGCGTGTCCACGGGCACCGGCACGGCCGGCTACGTCGACCTGATCGTCCTGGTCATCGTGGCCGTCACCGTCGTGGGCGCGGTCATCAACCGCTTCGCCCAGATGCACGCCCGCACGCTCGGCGAGTCGGTCTTCGCCGATCTGCGCGAGCGCATGATGACCCGCGTCGTCCACCTGCCCCTGAGCGCCGTCGAGTCCGCCGGCACCGGCGATCTCGTGGGCCGTACGACCAACGACGTCTCGCGCATCGAGTTCCTCGTGCGCGTCGGCATCCCCCAGATCATGGTGTGCACGGTGACGATCGTGTTCACCATTGTCGCGGCCGCCGTCAGCGACCCGTTGCTGGCGGCCGGGCTGCTCGTCGTCGTGCCGCCCGTGTGGGCCATGATGAGCTGGTACCTGCCGATCTCGGTGCCCGCGTACCGGGCGAGCTCGGCGGCCTTCGCCCGTCTCAACGGCGCGGTGACCGAGACCGTGGAGAACGCCGGGACGATCGACGCCCTGGGCATCGGGGCGCGGCGCGAGGCCGTGATCGCCGCCTCCGTCGATGAGGCGTGGGGCCTGGAGCGCTACACCGCCGGGCTGCGGATGCGCCTGTTCCTCGTCCTGGACGTCGCCTGGCGGGCGCCCGTCGTCGTCATCCTCCTGTGGAGCGCCTTCCTGGCCGCCGGTGGGCACGCGAGCCTGGGGGCCATCACCACGGTGTCCCTGTACGCCATGGAGCTGCGCAAGCCCATCGCCCAGCTCATGTTCTGGATCGACCTCGTCCAGATCTCGCAGGCCTCGCTCTCGCGCATCCTGGGCGTCGAGGAGGTCCCCGACGACCGCGCGCCCACCGGGGCCGCCCCGGACGGGCCCCGCATGGCGCTGCGCGACGTCCGCTTCTCCTACCGCAAGGGCGTCGAGGTGCTCCACGGCATCGACCTCGACCTCGTGCCGGGCGAGCGGCTCGCCGTCGTCGGGCCCTCGGGGTCGGGGAAATCGACGCTGGGACGCATGCTGGCGGGCATCAATCCCCCCACCTCCGGATCGGTGACGGTGGGCGGGGTGCCGCTGACCGATCTGACCGAGACCGAACTGCGCCGCCACGTGGCCCTGGTGACCCAGGAGCATCACGTGTTCGTGGGCACCATCGCCGACAACGTGCGCCTGGGGCGCCCGGATGCCGACGACGCGACGATCCGGCGCGCGATCGAGGCCATCGGAGCCGACGCCTGGGTCGACGAGCTCGACGAGGGGATGCGCACCATGGTCGGATCCGGGCACCTGACGCTCACGCCGGCCCAGGCCCAGGAGGTGGCGCTAGCCCGCCTGGTGCTGCTGGATCCGCACACCCTCATCCTGGATGAGGCGACCTCGCTGCTCGACCCGCACGCCGCGCGCACGCTCGAGCGGACGCTGTCCACGGCGCTGGCGGGGCGCACGGTCATCGAGGTGGCGCACAGGCTCTACACGGCGCAGGACGCCGACCGGGTGGCCGTCGTCATGGACGGGCGGATCGTGGAACTGGGCACGCACGATGAGCTCGTGGCCCTCGGCGGGGAGTACGCGGGCCTGTGGGAGGCGTGGAGCCAGGAGTAGGCGGGCCCGGACGAGAACGGGAATCGGAACGGCCGGGGCCCCGCACTCCTTCCCGCTTTCCGCCCACCGGCCGCCGGTCCCGCACGCCCTCGCCATCCGCCTAGGCTGCCCCCATGACGATTCAGAGGATCGATCGCACGGCTCCGCAGGAGCAGGGACGGTGGCGCCGCGAGGTCCTGGGCTCCCTGAGCGGCACGGTCCTCGACGTCGGCGCCGGCTCCGGAGCCAGCGCCGACTTCCTGCCCGCCGGCGTCACCTGGCTCGCCCTGGAGCCGGCCCCCTCCAGGCGCCTGGAGCGCGCCGTCGCCGGGAGGGCCCGTTCCAGGTTGCTGACCGCAGGCGCCGAGCGGCTCCCCCTGGAGGACGCGACCATCGACGCCGTCGTCTGCTCCACGGTGCTGTGCTCGGTGGACGACCCTCCGCGCGCCCTGGCGGAGGCCCGGCGGGTGCTCCGCCGGGGCGGGAGCCTGGTCTTCTTCGAGCACGTGGGAGCGGCGCCCGGGTCCGGGGCTCGCCGGGTCCAGGGGCTCATCGCGCCCTTGACGAGACGTTTCGGCGGAGGCTGCGATCCGCGGCGCGACACCGCCGCGGAGCTCCGGTCTGCGGGGTTCTCGACCCTGGAGCTGCGCACCCTGCGCACAGGGGGCCCGCTGGGCGGGCTCGCCCCGGTCATCGAGGGGCGGGCCGTGGTCTGAGCGGCGACGCCCGAGCGCCCGCCATGGTCACGGCGCGCATCCGCGGCGGCCACGAGGGCGACCAGTGGCTCCCTGGACGGGGCCGGTCATGCTTCTCCGGCGGTCACGGCGCGCATCCGCGGCGGCCACGACGGGGACCACGGCGTCGGTGCCGGCGTCAGTCGCAGCATCGCCCCGCCGATGACCAGATGAGACCCTCCGTACGAGTTTGTGAGATTCTGTGCGCGGTAGATTCACGCACAACGCTCCCACCGCGAGCGCCTGCCCCGGACGAAGGTCGATCTTATGACCCAACAGCCTCAACCACCCCGAACATCACCCGCATCCGCGGCGCCCCGATCCGACCAGCCCTCCATCGGAGAACTGATCAACCGCATCTCCGAGAACATCTCGGCCCTGGTCAAGAGCGAGATCGAGCTGCTCAGGGCCAAGGCCCTGCGCACGGCGAGGACCGCGGGCGTCGGTGCGGCTCTCCTGACGGCGGCCAGCATCGCCGCCCTGTTCGGTCTCGGCTTCCTCCTGGGCGCCATCGTCGATGCGATTGCCCTGGCACTGCCGGTGTGGGCGGCCAAGATCATCGTCGCCGTCGTCCTGTTCGCCGTGGCGGTGGCGGTGGCGCTGCCGGGCAAGCGGAGGCTCGAGGCCGCCAAGGCCGACGCGCCGGACCCGAAGGCGCGGTTGAAGGACGATGTCGACGCCGTCAGGGAGGCCGTCGCCTCCGGTCTGGAGAAGGGCGGTCAGCGATGAGCCCGAAGCAGTCGCGGCAGTCCCGCCCCACGAGGTCCCCCGAGGTCATCGAGGCCGCCCTGGCCGCGCAGCGCGATCAGCTGGTCGGCGACGTCGAGCAGCTCGCCGCCCGCATGGCCCCCCAAGCGCTGACGGCGACGGCGCGCAGGTCGGCGCAGGCCACCGCCGCCGAGTGGCGCAGGCGGGCCGGGATCCGCACGGCCCGCCTCAAGGAGCGCGTCGGCCTGGTGAAGGACGACCCGCTGGTGCGCGAGGGCGGGACCCCGGCGGGCTCCCGATGCCCCGGGCGCTGCGGGTGCGTGAACGCAGTGGCCTCGAAAGCGGCATGCCTGTCCCCCGTCGCGGTCCGCGACCGGCTGGCCCGTCTGATCGGGGACGCCCGTGACGGCGAGCCCGTCTCGCTCTCCATCGTGACCGGTGCGATCGTCGTGCTGGCGGGGGTCAGCGCCGTCGCCACCGTCAAGGCGGTGCGCCGGTGAGCGGACGGGCCTGACGGGCCGGTCCCTCCTCACCCGCCGACGGGCCGCGGCGCTGCGGCGGGTCCGCCGACGGGCCGCTCGCGGTTGGAGGCGCAGTCGGGCGCCCGGCCGGCACGAGCCCGCCATTCGGCGTGGGCGGTGCCACGGACACAGGGGCGGCACCGAATGGTGCTGACGCGTGCGCTCGTTGTACGGTTGCCCCACGACACATTTGCCCAAGTGAAGCGCGACCACGTGCGCGCCCAGAGATTGTTGGAGGGGGTCGAGCCTATGGGGCGCGGCCGTCAGAAGGCCAAGGCGACCAAGGTCGCCCGTAAGCTCAAGTACTTCAGCCCGGCGACCGACTACGCGGCACTCGAGCGAGAGCTCGTTTCCAGGTCGTCGAGCCCCGAGTCCGACGACGAGGTCGACTACGAGCAGCTGGCCGCCAAGTACGCGGTCGACGATGACGACTGGGACGATTCGGACGACTCGGGCGGCTCAGAAGCCAGTGGGCCGGGAACGAGTCGTCGGAGCTGACCAGGGCTGACAGCGTGAGAGGGTCGGCGGGCTGCGCCCGCCGACCCTCTCACGCGTTTCCATGCGCCCGGCCCCTCACGGCGGGCCGGGCCGGCGGCGCCCCCTCCTTCTCGCGCATGCGACGGGCGCGCCTCTCCACAGAGATCCGGGCCGGACGGTTTGCAGCGTCCGGCGTCTTGCGACGTCCGGCGCTCGGGCGCATACTCGTCACCAGAAGCGACCGACGGTCGGTTTATGGAGGTCATGATGGTCACGCAGCACTTGAGCGCCACGGTCCGCCGGACGCAGATCCTGGACGCCGCACGCCGCCTCTTCCTCTCCAAAGGGTACGAGGCCACCACGATCGAGGACGTCCTGGGCGCCGTCGGCATCGCCAAGGGCACGCTCTACCACCACTTCCCCGGCAAGGAGGCGATCCTCGACGCCATTGTCATGCGCACGACCGACGCGATCGAAGAACGTGCGGACCGAGCCGCCCGGAATGCCTCGCAGCCGGCACCGGCGCGCTTCCTGGCGGTCGTCACGGCGGCCCGCGCGCCCCGGGAGGACATCGAACTCGCCCAGCAGCTCCGCCTGTCCGGGAACCTGCGATTCCACATCATGGCCATGACCGAGGGCTACACGCGCCTCCTCCCCATCCTCACCCGCGTGGTCGAGGAGGGGGTCGCGGCGGGCGAGCTGAGCACCCCGGACCCGCGCGGCAGCGTCGAGGTCATCCTCGCAGCCGGGCTCACCCTGCTGGACGGCGGCATCTTCCCTCCCATGACGGAGGAGGACGCGGCCTGCGCGGAACAGCGCCGGACGGCTCTCGCACGCACGGTCGTTCTGCTCCTGGGCGCCGATCCCACCGCCATGGCCATCCCCGCGCCAGACACCGATGACGCCCCCGCGACAACGGCCGGGAGCCGCACCACCGGCGGCGACCTTCCCGCACCATTATGACGCCCCCGCCGCAACGGCCGGAGGGCCTCAGCCGGACAGTCGCCCTCGCGAGGGCCGACGCCGAGCAGATCAGGGTGACTCAGATCCGCTCGAGCATTCCGTCGCCCCCTCGAGGGCCGACGCCGACCCGGTGCAGGACGGCTCGCGCATCGCCGTCCGGACATCGGCGGCCTCGCACCGGGCCTCCTGCGACCCAACTCCGGCGACCCGTTCCTCGTCGTCCCGACGCGGCTCAAGGCCCGCTCGTCGGCCTGCGGCCCGGCAGGTTCGGTCGGCTCAACCGGCTCGGCTCACCGGAAACCGCGGAAGCCGAGCCGCGGGCTCAGGAGGCGCGGTACTCCCCGAGGAGATCGACCGCGCCGCCGTCCACGCCCTTGGTGCCGGCGACCAGGCGCCCCCGCGGCTGATACTCCTCCGCCTCGTGGACGCCCCCGAGCACCCAGGCGGGGATGCTCGCCCCCTCCGTCACGCGCAGAACGGCATCGACCGACTCCGGAGCGACAACGGCGACCATGCCCACCCCGAGGTTCAGGGTGCCCTCCAGGTCATCCCACGGAACGGAGCCCAGGCGCCGCACGAGGTCGAAGACCGGCGGGACGACCCAGCCGGAGCGGTCGACATCGGCGATCGTGCCGGGGGGCAGGACCCGGGCGAGATTCGCTGCCAGTCCCCCGCCGGTGACGTGCGACAGCGCGTGGATCGGAGAGGGCGCCGCCTCCGAGCCGAGCGCCCCGATCATGGCCAGGCAGGTCTTGGCGTACAGGCGAGTGGGCTCCAGCAGCTCCTCGCCCAGGGTGCGTCCGAACTCGGGCACCGTCCGCTCCAGGCCCTGGCCGGCGTCGGCGACGACGCGCCGCACCAGCGAGTAGCCGTTGGAGTGCAGCCCCGAGGAGGCCATGGCGACCAGGACGTCGCCGGCGCGCACGCGCTCGGGGCCCAGCACCCGGTCGGCCTCGACGACCCCGGTGGCGGCGCCCGCGAGGTCGTACTCGTCCGGGTCCATGAGGCCGGGGTGCTCGGCGGTCTCCCCGCCCACCAGCGGTGCGCCGACGGCGGCGCAGGCGGCGGCGACGCCCCGGACGATGTCGGCGATCCGCTCGGGCACGACGCGTCCGCAGGCGATGTAGTCGGTCATGAGCAGGGGCCGGGCGCCGACCACGACGATGTCGTCGATGACCATGCCGACCAGGTCCTGGCCGATGGTGTCGTGGACGTCGAGGGCACGGGCGATGGCGATCTTCGTGCCCACGCCATCGGTCGAGGAGGCCAGGAGGGGGTGGCGGTGCTCGCGCAGCCCGGAGACGTCGACCAGCCCTGCGAAACCACCGACTCCCCCGACGACGGCCGACGTCGTGGTGGCGGCGACGGAGTCCCGCATGAGCTCGACGGCGCGGTCGCCGGCGGCGGTGTCCACGCCGGCGGAGGCGTAGGTGATCCCGGTGCCGGGGTCGTCGTCGGAGACGGGCACGGACTGCGGGCGGGGGCTCATCGGTTGGCTCCTTCGAAAGGGTCGGTGGTGGTGGGCCCGGCACCCGGGCGCGCGTCCCGGGCGACGGGCCCGGCGCCCGGCAGCGCCGTCCGGGCGGCGGAGGGCGGGCTGCCCGCGGCCAGGTCGGGACGGGTGATCCGGTCCGGGGTGATGGGCGGGAGGACGGGGGGAGCGCCCCCGTCATCGGCGCGGCGGCGGTAGACGGTGGGGACCCGGGAGACGGGCAGCGTTCCCGGTACCGCGCCCTCGGCGGGCGGCGGGATGGGGTACTCGCCGGTGAAGCAGGCGGTGCACAGCTCGGTGCGCGGCTGCCCGGTGGCCGCGACCATGCCATCGACGGACAGGTAGCCGAGGGTGTCGGCGCCGATGGACTCGCGGATCCCCTCCACGCTCATGCCGGTGGCGATGAGCTCGGCGCGGGTGGCGAAGTCGATGCC
>ERZ772967.1061-NODE-1061-length-19575-cov-3.608145_pt1 | contig 19575 bp, 17 predicted proteins | sample MGYA00511677_ERZ772967 | MGnify/ENA primary metagenome ERZ772967 (study PRJEB29015, sample SAMEA2737931) | human oral metagenome | biome: human oral; feature: human-associated habitat; material: dental | place: China | collected 2146 ...
ACGCTCTGAATGACAAATGTCCGAACGCTGAGGAACATCCCCCCAGCCCCCCTTCAAAGGGGGGAAGAGCGGAGCGAAGGGGGGATGTTATCCCTTCAAAGGGGGAAGAGCGGTAAAACGAAAAAATCTGTGTGAAGATTTATTTCCCGCATCGTTGTTTGTAATAAATCTGTGCGAAGATTTATCTCCCGCAAGTTGTTTCTGATAAATCACAGTTGTGATTTATCTCGATGACAGAACCGAAAAACCTTTATCGCGGAATATCCGTTAAAAGAGGCATCCGAAGCGAAGGGTGAGCGAGACGAAGCGATTGCCTTCGAGGTGTTTCACGTTGAATCCCCGAGTCAGCGTACCGTTCATTGCCACATAGCCGCGGGTACCGTTCGCATTGAGAACCCTCGAATATTGGAGCGCTACGTTGCCTCTGATCTGCGCGGCCGTAAGGTATTCGTATTCGCGGGCGAGGTATAGTTCGTTGTATTTCGGTTTGGTCTGGTCTTCGCCGGGCGTTGCGTACTGACCGTCTTTAGCCATCGTTCCTCCGCCCGAGGTATAGCGTGCGCCGAGGGAAATACCGTACTCGTTCTTACCTCTCACGAGGTTACGCACGGCGGTGGCGTGGTAATGTACGTAACGGATCGTTTGTTTGCGGTAATAAGGGTAAAGCGACAGGGTTTGCTTTCGTTGATACAGGTCGATGCCTCCTTTAAACGTCCATTGCGGATTGAAATTCCGCACTCCGATGTCGGCCGTATAGCCGATGCTCGCGTTCAGTCGTTGCTTGTCGGCTACTTTCAGCGGATCGTAATATACGATCACGGTCGTGCCGCCCGGCCGACTTTCATGTTTGTAGACGTTTTCGAGGTTCTCGAGACTTTCGTTTTCGAGATGTAAGTCGAGGCGGTGATGGGCGGAACCTCTTTTCAGCAGAAATGCCCCGTTGTACTCGCAGATATCCGAATGATGTCGGCTGTGCAGCACCTTTGCCGAAGCCTTTCTGCCATACCCGCCTTCACGCTGCTTGTACGTCAGTTCGTGAGACATCCGAAAATCGGCCGAGCGATTGATATGCAGTTGTACCGAAGCTCCATGATAACGGTTATACATGGGAGGATTGTCATTCTTTTGGGTGTAGCCGGTTTCTCCGAATTCTTCGACGGCGCCGAAAAACGCGCCATAGCTGATCAGAGAGTAATATCGTTTGTCGGTTGTGCCATATACGTTGAAATTAAGTCCTTCTACACTGCGACGATAGAAATAATTGGCTCCGAGCTCGACCGTTTCGTGAAGACGCCATGAAGCTCCGGCTGTGACCGACATGTCGAGCAGCCTGTTCTTATGGCGCAGGTCTTTTTGTTTGGCGTAATTGGCGGCATGATAATCTACCTTCGCGCTTAGTGTCACCCGATGGGTCAGGTCGGTGCTGATCGCTCCGGCCAAACGGTACGTTTCGAGGTTTTTGACGCCGCGTGTCGTATCGGTGTATTCCACAATGTCGAAAGGTTGTTCGTAAGGATCGATAAAGGCCGACCCCCCCATAGCTTTGCCTGTGAAATACCGGTAGCATATGCCTCCGAAGAAGACGATGCGCGACGAAAGACGGAAGAACGACTCGGTCTGTGCGCCGAGCGTGTAGCTGTCGTCCGACTGATGATAATTGATAAACCCACCGTTTTCCTTTGTGGCAAAGACATCGGCCACCGCCATCTTTCCGACGGGTAGGTACCGGATACCCGTTGCATTGTATCCGGTAAGCCGCGCATCGGAACGTTTGATATAACCGTAATCGATCCGTCCGGGGTATCCCGTCGTGTCTTGCGCTGCGATGCAGGCGGAGCTTAACACTCCGCCTATCCACATCAGCATGCGTATATAAAATCGTTTCTGCATACGGTCTATCATGTGTCTCTTCCGCGATTAGTCTTTCAACGAAGACTGCCGGCGCTGGTGAAAGTCTTTCGTCGAGTTGTTGCTGTCCATATAGATGATACGTGCCCCTTTCTTGAGCGATGCCTCGGCATCGATACCGCTCGGGTCGGTGCTGGCCTTGCCGTCGATTTCGGTGCCTTTGTCGTATTTATATACGAGTTTCGCTTCATTGCCCGGCACGGCCTTCGTAGCATCCGGATCGACGTTGCGATACAGCGTATAGCCCTTCGCGTTTTGGTGATTGACGTATCCGGCATCTACTTTTGCCGTCAGACGCTTTTGATTGTTTTTTTGACCGACTTTGAATACTTCGATGCCGTCGAGCACCCACTCGTCTTTTATTTTCAGACGTGCATAGACCGGAGTTATTTTGCCTTGGTAGTAATTGAGGTTGTTCTTATCGTTGGCAAAGGCCGCAGGAGTGACGTCTTTTGTGGTGAAAATAAAGAAGGCAGGGCTTGTATTGCTCAGCGGCCAACCATTACCCATTCCGTATTTTACGGCCGAGAGATAATGCGAACTCGGAATAGCGGCCGAAGGTGCCGGATAGTAAAAGGTGTTGTCGTATACGGAAATATCGTATGCACAGTAGTATTCCGGCTTGCTGAGGTCGACCGACTTCGTATATGTCTTTGTATGATCGATCGCGCCGTTTAAGGCAATCAGGATTTGCTTGCCCGGCTCGATCGTTACGTTTTTTGGGAAATACCAGATTCCGTTGCCTGCAGGAACCCATCCTTCGCTTTCATAGAACAGTTTACCACCTTTATAGTCCTGATTGGGAGTAAAGGAGTTCGCCACAGGGAATGTCATCCCGAGGCATAGATTGTCGAGGCTGGCCGGTTGGGCGGAATTGTTGTATAGAATCACATATTGATCCATACTGAAGTTTCCCGACCCGTCGTCCTTAGGACATCCTGAGATATACAGCTCTTTGATTACGACCTGTCCTTTCTTTGACTCCGAAAGGTTTAGCACAAACAGGTTGGCCGATGTAGCTGCCGAGATCGTGAATTCTTCCGTGATTCCGCTATAGATATACGAATGGCCGCCGCTTTGACGCGTATCGGTTGCCGATGCCTTATAAACGCCGGAAGGTACGTTAAACGAGGCCGTTCCTGTCTTGTCGGTTTTTTCTTTCAAGGCCGAGCCTTTGATGTCGGTCAGGGTTACTTCTATGCCTTCGGTGGGCTTAAACGGGCTTCCTTGCGGATAAGCCAGTTGGATTTTGACTCCAAAGGTTTGGAAATCTTTCTCATCATCCTTGCATGACGTGCACAAAATCAGCGCACTGATCATCAAATAAAAAATCTTCTTCATCTTACCTTGTTTTTTAATTAGTTATACATATAAAATTAAGATCATATTCGTTATAGTTTCAGTCGCAGCGACAGTCCGTAGGTGAATTGCGGAATGAACCCACTTTCATATAAAGAGGTCTCCATATGATTCTCCGAGAACTTTACTTTTCCCATGTTGTTGAAAAAATTGTGGGCATAGAAGGAGATGGTTGCAAATTTGCCGATTTCTTTCGTAATTTGGATATTTGCAGAAAAGTACGGCGATATCCGGTTCGGATTGAAAAAATAATTTGTTGGCGATTTGAGTACCATTTTGGCCAATTCGGTGTATAATTCTTTGTCGTTTTCTTTCGCCCATGCAAATTTCTCGGCAAAAGGAATCTTCGTATCGGGATCTTCCCACGTCGAGTAATACAGCGGATAAGTACCTACATAGACATCCCCCTGATAAATATCGGTATCTTCGCCTGAAAGATGCTCCGGTTTGCTCATTACGAAGCCGTAGTTTCGCCCCTTGTATTGACTGAGCCGGCGACTGTATTGATATAACGACGCTTCGAGTTTTACGGTAAAGATCATTCGGATCGCGGGGATATGCGTTTCGGTCGTAACGTTCAGGTTCACTTCTTCGGAGATTCCCCCGTTCGAGACGGAAGGAGACGCCGACTGAATAGTTGATACAATGCTGCCTCCAGTGCGGTACGAAGTGGCGGTGGTCGACGAGCCGACGTAATAGCCGATGTACCTGAACGGGGTATTGTCCGTCATGGACTGTGCGGGAACTGATGCGATCAGCGTTTCGTCTACTCCTTTGTAGCGATAGTAATTTCCATCGAGGAGAAACCTTGTTCTGACAGAGGGGATGCGTGGGAATTCGACTTTCCATTCGATGCCGTTTCGCTCGATGGGCGATCCGTTCCGATAGACGTAGTTGGTCTTATACGTATCGCGTGTCGTATATTCGAGCGCATGACTGCTGTGTGCGCCGGTCTTGTCCGAGACGGTGACGAGCCCCGTCTCCCTGTCGATCGTATATTGTCTGTTTTGTAACGGAATGGTGCTCTGTTCAAGCGCTTTTTGATCGGTCAGCCGATAAGAGTAAGGCGTATGTTCGAGGGTACAGATATACGGATCGACGGTTTGGCTTCGGAAGAAGGAAAGATGAACCTTTACACCGCTGATGGAAAGCTCTGTACGGAATTCATACTGTTCGTTATGCTGCCAGCGCAGGTTGGGGTTGTGGCGAGGCAGTGTCCGGGTGGTGTAGTAGGCATAAAACGTGCTGCCGTCGGCCATGGCGCCGGGGGCGAAAGCCAGATCGTCGAAATACGTCGGTCTGGGATAGAGCACTTCGTGCGAGGGGAGTTTGACGGACTTTCCCCATCCTGCGTAGAGGCTGAAGTCGCTGAGCATGCCGTCTGCATTTTTGCGCAAGGTGCACTTGGCATTGACTCTGGGCGAGATGCTCTGTACGGTACCGTAGGCTGAAGAGCGGATCATCGTCATGTCCGTGCGTATGCCGGCCGTTACTTCAAGCAGCGAGGCGTTCTGCCTGAGGGGCAGGCTCAGTTTGTCTTCGATGTACCAGGCAATGTTATTCACGGACGGTTTTTCATTGTAACGGTACGGACGCCATGTCGGGGCATAGCGTAGATCGTTGTAGTAAACGCCCCGCCCTTTATTACTGCTGCTACTCAGTTCGGCACCGGCTATGAGTTTGTGCGAGAGGGAGCCGAACAGATGCTGCCAGTCGGCTTTGATCTTACCTGCGTAGTGAACGGGCTTGCTGTCGTGATATTGTAACACGTACCAGTAACCGCGCGGAAGCAGGAGGACGGGAGCATCCGGGTTTTCGTCATAGTTCGTTGCGATGAAATATCCTTGTTCCAACGAATGGAGAGAGGCTTGCGACGACGAACTGCTTCTGTTCGTGTTTAACTTCGATAGCCGGTCGGAATAACTGACCGATCCGGAGAACTCCAAATTCGTGATCCATGCCTTGTTAAGCAGCCATTTGGCGCTTACACTCCCTCGCAGACTGTTATTTTGCATATGCGTGTATGTCTCTTTGAAAGCATCGGGGTCGGCTTTTGAATCGTAGCCGCCGATATTGGCCGCTAGCCCCAGATCGAATGAGAGTGGCATTCCCCGGCTTTTGTTTAGCGTATGTGAATAGTTCGTCGTAAACACATTGCGTGTGTACGATGTGTATGGAGAAGCCGGGTCGGAAACGGATTTCGTATGCTCGAAGCTTGTGTTGAGCGTGCCTGCATCCCTGCCGAGCGAAAAGCCCTTGCTGACGGCTACCTGTTTGTTTACGGGCGAGGTCGATAGATCGACTGTCAGCGGCGTCTTCCCTTTGCGCGTGTGGATTTTCACTAATCCATTCGTTAAGTCGCCATGCTCGACCGACGGGATACCCGTGACGATTTCGACCGATTCGATATTCGTTGAGCTGACGCTCCGCACATCGACTCCTCTCGTCTCGTCGAAGGCTGCGTTGTTTTGCAGCCGCACTCCGTCGACCTCGACGGCCGTTCCGAACGAAGCGTTCCCTTTCTCGCCTCCATATGCCCGTAATACAAAACGTTGATCTTTTGTAAGTTTTTGATTTATAGGTGTTTTTCCACCTGGCAGTAACGAGAGGATGTCGGCCACATTCGTTATCTGTGCATGGTCCAACGTCGTACGGTCAATGGTATAGGATGTTGTCAACTCGCGAGGTTTCTGGCGCGCCGTGACTACAACTTCGTCGAGCGCCAGATTCTCTTCCGCGAGCAGAAATACAAGCTCCGGCATATCGTTTTTGACTTCGATATCGAACGATTTTGTGACGTACCCGAGGCAATGAACCAGCAATACAGCCTTGCCGCCGGGAACATCTCTCAGCACGAACCGTCCCGCCTCGTCGGCCACGGTCCACAACCGATTATCCGCAAACGAGACGGCAGCAAAACCCACCCCCTCTTTACTTTTGCTGTTCAGTATTTTACCTGTTATTGTGAACGTCTGGCCGAACAAACCCTGTGTACAGACCGAGCACCATATGATAACCCCAATAATATATCCACGCATGGCTTTTATAATCAGATTGCAAAGATAGCATCCCCAGCCGTATGCTCAAATCCCCAATAATGGGGATAATTTATTCCGTAACGCCCCCGAATTTTATCCTTTCTTACATACCTGAAGAGGGTGTGCCAAAACATATTGCGTCTTAACACACCCTCTCGTTTGCTCTTCCTCTTGGACTTGAACCAAGGACCCTCTGATTAACAGTCAGATGCTCTAACCAACTGAGCTAAGGAAGAGTGTTGTTCTCTTAAAATTGCGGTGCAAAGATACGGCTATTTTCGAAATATGCAATATATTTGTGCAAAAATTTTTTTGAGTAGATGAAAATTATTGGAATTGGGAATGCATTACTCGACGTTTTGTTGCGTCTGGAGAGTGATACAACGCTGGAAACTATCGGGATGAAGAAAGGCGCGATGGATTTGATCGACGAAGCAACGATGCGATCGATTCAGCGTGAACAGTCGGGACTGGAACGTTCGGAGGCTCCGGGCGGATCGGTATGTAATACGATGCGTGCGCTTGCATTGTTAGGCGCTTCGGTCGGTTATATAGGTAAAGTAGGCTCGGATGCGAACGGCCGTTTTTATACAACGGCGATACACGATGCCGGTGTGATACCGCATATCGTGCAAACGGACGGTATATCGGGATGCTGCACGGTGTTGATGTCGCCCGACAGCGAACGGACGATGGCGACTTTTCTCGGTCCCGCGGCCACACTGACGACCGAAGAGATTACAGATGACGTATTACGTATGTATGACTGTCTTTATATGGAGGGTTATCTGATCTCGAACGAGCAGCTGTTTCATCCGATCCTGCGTCGCGCAAAGAAGCTGGGACTGAAAATAGCACTTGATCTGTCGAACTTTAATATAGTTCACGGGTTTCATGAGATGTTGCATCAGGTCATTCCCGAATATGTAGATATTCTTTTCTCGAATGATAGCGAAGCCGAGGCTTATACCGGCCTTGCTCCGGCTGAGGCCATTCGTGAGATCATGAAAGATGTTGAATATTCGGTAGTGACCATCGGGAGAGACGGAGCATTGGCCGGACACCAGGGCGAAACAGTACATGTACCGGCCTTAAGTCATGCACCTGTCGATACGACCGGAGCGGGCGATAACTTTGCCGCCGGATTCTTGTACGGGTATTCGCAAGGACTCTCATTGAAGCAGATGGCTTCGATCGGTGCCGTGATGGCCTCTCATGTGGTTGAAACCGTCGGGCCGCAAATCCCGGCCGATCGTTGGCAACAAATAAAGTTAAAAGTAGGTGAGATCATATCATAGGCGTGGCGAAAATGCCTACTTTTGCATCCTTATACATTTATAATATACACAACAGTACATGTCACGATTAAAAAATATACTGCTCCTTTCCCTTTTGCTGGCATTGGGAGGAGTTCACGGACTCGACGCTCAGCAGGGGAACCGTTTTGAGGTTAGTAAACAGTTGGAGATTCTCAATGCACTGGTGAAAGAAGTCGATATGTTTTACGTTGACTCGGTCGAGGTCGATAAGATGGTGAGACGTGGTATCGATGCCATGTTGAAAGGTCTGGACCCGTACACGGAATACTTTCCCGAGCAGGAGATGGACAATATGAAAATGTTGATCACCGGTGAATACGGCGGAGTAGGGGCTTATATCCGTTCGCGCGATGGCGGAGTGATCATCACCGAACCGTTCGAAGGGATGCCTGCTGCATTGGCCGGACTCAAGGCCGGTGACCGGATTCTGGGCATCGACACGGCTGATGTTACGAAGGCGACGAGCGAACGGGTAAGCGAATTGCTCAAAGGCGTTCCCAACTCGAAGGTGGTATTGAAAATTCAGCGTCCGGGCGAAAAGAAACCGCGCAAGTTCGAAGTGATACGTAAGCAAGTGATGCTTAAACAAGTTGTGCATTACGGTGTTTATGGTGATCACACGGGATACATCTACCTTGACGGGTTCAGGGAAAAGAGTGCGCAGGAGGTGAAAGAGGCTTTTGAAGACCTGAAAAATCGTCATCAGATTACCTCGTTGATTCTCGACCTGCGCGATAATGGCGGAGGGTTGCTGCCCAGTGCCGTTCAGATCGTGAATTATTTCGTGCCGAAGGGGCGGGAGGTCCTTTCGACGCGAGGCAAAATCAAACAGTGGGATCGCACGTATCGTACTACGGTCGATCCGATCGATACGGTCATTCCCATGGTGGTGCTCATTAACGGAAGTTCGGCATCGGCAGCCGAGATCGTCAGCGGGGCGTTGCAGGATATGGATCGTGCGGTGCTGGTGGGCAACCGATCGTTCGGGAAGGGGCTGGTGCAATCGACACGCAACCTGCCTTACGACGGTAATGTCAAAGTGACAATGAGCAAATATTATATCCCCAGCGGACGATGTGTTCAGCACATGGACTATACTCATCGCCATACCGACGGGAGTGTCTCGGCTATTCCAGACAGCTTGACATCTGTTTTTTATACTTCGAAAGGGCGTCCCGTACGCGACGGTGGAGGTGTTCGCCCTGATTTTGAAGTGGAGGAGAAGAAAACACCAACCATGCTGTATTATTTATTGAATGACTTTACGTTGTTTGACTACGTCACCGATTGGGTGCAGGCGCATCCGACGATCGCGCCGGCTGAGGAGTTTGTTTATCCCGATGCTGATTACGAAGGCTTCAAGCAACGCTTGAAAGATGCGAAGTTTACGTACGACCGGCAGAGCGAGAAGGCCTTGAAGAACCTCAAAGAAGTTGCTGAATTTGAAGGGTATTTAGCCGAAGATACGACGGTTTTTGCGGCGCTCGAAGCTCAACTCAAGCCTGATTTGGAGCGTGACCTCGAACGGTATAAGGAAGATATTAAAAAGCTTATTACGACCGAGATTGTCAAGCGGTATTATTATCAGGAGGGGGAACTTATCGAGAACCTGAAAGGCGACAAGGCCTTGCAGAAAGCGTTGGAAGTGCTGACTAATGAGGCGTTGTACCGTCAGACATTGAGCGCTCCCAAGCCTGAGAAGGAAGAGGGGAGAAAAGCCGTTGCCGACCGTGCGGGCTGAAAGAAAGAATGAACACTCTCTATAAGAATCTTTCTCCGAAATGCCATCATAAAGGCATCTCAGAGAAAGATTCCTTCCCGATTATAATCGTTTACTTGAATTTCAACGTATGAGTATGTTCGATATACCTTATTTCCAGAAAATCATTTGAGATAGAGATGATTTCGTAAATCTCGAAAGTGCTAATTGAAGAATCTTTTGTTTTGCTAATAATATACTTGCCATTTTTAGCTAAACCGATTTTCTTTGGATTAAATGCGCCGTCAATGGTGTCGGACAAGTAATAGTCCTGTATGCCGAGAAGTTGACCGTTGAAATAAGCATATTTTTCAGTTCGTGTATATTTTTCAGAAAATGTTTTGTCACTCATCCCCTGCATATTCCATTCCTTGCTTATTAATATATCCATAACACTTTTCTGTTCTTGTTTGTCTGATGCTGATAAGCAGATAAAAACGAGCACTAAGAATAAACTGATTTTTTTCATTTCGTTGTTTTATTTATCGATGTTATTTAATGATTATTTACATCCATCTATTGGATGCGCATAATTTTGTTTGAAATATGATGCATGTGCTTGCTGCAAAAAGCCTTTTTCAGGATCCATATAGATTAGTTGTCCGTTTATTTTATAGCCAATTACCAGGACGTTATGGCTTGAGTTTTCAATGGTGGATTGAATGTCTGTCATAATGACCTGACCATTATCAATAGCGTGGCTGAAACTTGAAAACGTTAACACGTTAAAATGACGGGATAAAAACGGTTTCAAGTTTTCTATACTTACTCCCATTTTAGGAATAAGAATCTCGTAAATGTTGAAATAATCAAGGATATAGGCTCCTTCATTAATATTTCCTCCGCATAACTCATGATTTATATATTCCATCATTGCAGTGACACAAGCATTAGGAAGTTGTGTAGGCATTGTCGGTTTTAAATTGGGCCTGCTTAATACATCAGAGCTACTTGGTTGGTATTTTTGAGGGTCTTGAGGATTGCCTCCTCCAGGGGAAATTATTGCCCCATCATCTCCTCCTGCTCCACCACCTCCAATTGTACCTGAATCTTCATATGAACAATTGTTTATTATGGCACCCGCCCAGCATACTTCTACACATGCGCCACAACATATACAATGGTCTTGAAATACCATAGCATCATTAAAATAATTGTTAACGTAAGCCAACTGGATAGCATGTTCGGGACAAGTTATAACACACCATCCGCATCCATTACATTGGTCTACATCTATTACTATTTTTTCGGGAAACGAAGTTCTCATGATAATAGGGATTTTAAATCTATACCAAAGATTTTGTTGAAGATTTTGTGATTTAACAGATGTGGGATTTTTTTATGATCGGCAAAACCGGAATGTTCTTTTGACCATATTAAAGGGTATTTGATTGGTTCTTTCATTTCTATAAAATAATTTGCTGTTCTGGATTGTCCGTTGCTAAGGTATATGAAACTAATGGCTTATAATTTCCTTTTTTAAGATTGTTTGAGTTTATAGAACTATATTTACTGGCACGAGAAAAACGATCTATAATATGAAATGGAGTGTTGATAATATCAAAGTTCGTTTTCACTAAAGCTACGGCATTTATTTTTAGATAAAAATCGATTTTACTACGATTTTTATCTAAATTCTCTTCTATATCGAATGATTCCGCAATAATGATTGAATACGGATGCATATAATATTTGTCATTATTGATGCATCCTCCGTTGAATGAAATTTGTATGAGTTCATAAACTCCTTTGATATCATGAGATATGGTTTTATTTTTCCCTATACTCTCTTTCGTGCAACTCAATGCTATTTTTCCGAATAAGATCGAATAAAGCCATAGTTCTCCGTTTTGTTTTAAAAAATCTCTTCTTTTCATGACATTAGATATTTAGTAATTATTGTAAACACTTCTCTTTATAAATATGATATAGTTTTTGACCTTTGTTTTGAACTTATTCTAAAGATGCCTTGTTTATTTATTGTAAACTTGATATTCTATATAATCTTATAAATTTCATGATAACGTTATGCAAACATATGTGTTTCTGTTTATATCATATATATGTTTATCGCTTATCTTTTTTATACACATCCTTAAATATCTAAATAAAAGCAATCTACAAACAATTTATATGGATAAATTTTAGATAAACGAATATTATGAATGAAGAGAAACTTATTGAGCGATTTAAGCAGGAATTGGTCATCCGGAGGTATAGCCTAAACAGTATAAAGGTATATGTGTGTTGCATGGGTTCTTTTATTGGAAAATTTGCCAAATATGACTTGCGAAAAATATCGTATGGAATGATAGAACAATATATCCATTCGCTTATTTACGAAAAACAGATAAGCGTATCATATCAAAAGCAGATGTTATTTGCAATTACCTTATTTTATGAGGTAATTTACAGCAGAAAAATTAACCTTTATGCTCTTTACCCCAAACAGAAGGAAAACAAGCTACCGACATATCTCCCAATTTCTGCTGTGCGAAAAATGCTTGAAGTAACAGTCAATCTTAAACACAAAATGGTTTTATCTTTGCTTTACGGATGCGGTCTCCGCCTCTCCGAGCTTATCAACTTGAAAATATCGGATGTTGATGCCGTTAAAATGCTGATATTAATCCGTCCACTAAAAGGAAAGAAAGAACGAAGAGTAATGCTATCTGAGAAATTGCTCGCGTTATTTCATCGTTATCATAGCATGTATCGACCTCAATATTGGCTCTTTGAAGGACGGTCTGAGAGACAATATTCACATAGGAATATTCAAAACATCGTAAAAATGGCTGCTCTCAAAGCAAAAATTAAAGAAAGTGTTACACCATACACTCTGCGACATTGTTTTGCGATGCATTTATTGGAAAATGGTATTGAGATTCGATACATACAAAAGTTGATGGGAATAGAAAGTACAGAGAAATATATAAGGAGTATTGACACATCATGTCCCTCAATTAAAAGTCCATTGGATTTTCTTTAACCTAAAATGCTTAACAAATTTTTCAGGAAAACATTGTTTTGTCAGACAAAAACAGTTGGACATAGGAGGCTGCGTTGCAAAAAAATGTTGACGCAGCCTTTCTTTGTATGTTCCTGTTCCTGTGGTTTACTTACGACTGGATGATGACCCGCCGGGTCGGTGCCAAATGTTTATGCCGATATTCGATCCGCTCTACGACGTTGGCCGCCAGTTGACGGAAAGCGGCCCCCGTGATTGTATCGGGGTTCAAGGCGGCCGGTGCGCCGGAGTCTCCGCTTTCGCAGATGCTTTGTACGAGCGGAATCTGTCCGAGTAGCGGTACGTTCAGCTCTTCGGCCAGCTGTTTGCATCCTTCCTTTCCGAAGATGTAATATCGGTTTTCCGGCAGTTCGGCTGGGGTAAACCATGCCATATTCTCAATAAGACCTAATACGGGAACATTCACCTTCTCGCCTAGAAACATGCTGATTCCTTTGCGTGCGTCGGCTAGAGCGACTTGCTGAGGGGTGCTCACAACGACGGCGCCTGTAATGGCAAGTGTCTGCACGAGTGTCAGGTGAATATCGCTTGTGCCCGGCGGGAGGTCGATCAACAGATAATCGAGTGCACCCCAGTTGGCGTCGGCAATCAGTTGTTTGAGCGCATTACAGGCCATGGCGCCACGCCACAGCACGGCGTTATTACGGTCGACGAAAAAGCCGATGGAGAGCAGTTTTACGCCGTAATTCTCGGCCGGGCATATCAGATCACGGCCTCCTATTTTTTCGAGTGTCGGACGAGCGTCTTCGACGTTAAACATCTTGGGTTGTGATGGCCCGAAAATATCGGCATCCAGCAGTCCAACGCTGTATCCTTCGGCGGCTAGCGCTACCGCGAGATTGGCCGAGACGGTGCTCTTGCCTACTCCGCCTTTTCCGGAGGCTACGGCGATGATATTTTTTACGTCGGGAAGCAGCTTGTCAGGCTCCGGACGTTTTTCCTGCAGGGCTTTAACGGAGATATTTCCTTTAATGTCGATCTCGGGAGAGATGTAGGTGAGAATCGATGTTTCGGCCGCTTTTACAACGGATTGAATAAACGGATCGTTCGGTTTCTCAAAGATGAGTGTAAACGATACTTTGGAGCCTTCGATGCGTATGTTGTCTTCGACCATTCCGGCTTCGACCAAGTTCTTGCCGGTGCCCGGGTAGCGCACTTTTTCGAGCGCTTCCAAAATTAATTTCGGATAGAGTGTCATATGTTATCTTGTTTGTGTACTTGTGAGCCTCCGCGCCGGCTTCTGTTGTAGCTGCGGTAGGCGTCGGGTTCAATGTCTACGTCAGGTTCGATCCACGTTTCGCGCGGTTGGCAGACAAAGCGGAGATATTTGATATTCACCCCCCGTTCAATCCACTGTTGTTCGTAATATGTCCGGATGGACAGAGTATCGTCGGCAGCACCCGAATGATATAGATCGTCCGTGCATGCCTGGACAGGTAAGTCATTAGACTTTATCATCTCAGTCGTGTAGGTGAACATAAAATGACTGTCCGTTTTGAGATGAATGAGGCCGTCCGTACGAAGTATTTCACTGTACATACGCATGAAACGCGTGCTTGTAAGCCGTTTGTTCACTTTCTTCATCTGTGGGTCGGGGAAGGTGAGCCATAGCTCGGCGACTTCGCCGGGGGTGAAGAAATGACTGATCCGTTCGATCTCGGTGCGCAAAAAGGCAACATTCTTCATTTCGGCATCGAAAGCTTCCTTGGTACCAGCCCACATGCGTGCACCTTTGATATCGATTCCGATAAAGTTTTTATCGGGGAAAAGGTGTCCCAGTCCAACCGTGTACTCACCGCGTCCGCACCCAAGTTCGAGAACGATGGGGCATTCGTTTTTAAATACTTCCGCATGCCAACGGCCTTTCAGCGGACAGCCTCCCTGGGCCTGCAACACTGCATACGGGTATTGGAAGACGTTCGGTAACGCTTCCATCTCCGCAAACTTTTGTAATTTGTTTTTTCCCATGAGGCACAAAGATACGGAAAAATATCGGATGTGTTTGGGAGGGAGATAAGCCTTTCGATAGACAACCCTACCCAAACACGTCGGCTATACAGTTTTGAACGCAATCCGTTTCCAAGGACTTTGAGGTTTTTCGGAAAGTTCTTTTGCATATAGATGAATCAGTGAACTAGCTTCGTCTACCCCGCCCCAGAAGTATCGACCTACGACATAACTATCACCTAAAGCCTTCCACGATCCGAGTGTTGCATGAGCGAGTTGGTCGGCTGCTTGTAAGTAACTCCATGCCGTTTCCTCATCAATATATCCGGCATCGTAACAAGCACGGGTAATGAATGACGATCGAGCCACATCCCAACCTGCCACACCGATTCGTGCCAGATCCTCCATATCCGTGATGGTCCCTTCTTTTTTCATAGTTTCCAGGGCCTCTTGTAAATTATTCAAAAAAAGAATGGCACGTTCCATTTCTTCGGATGTCTTGAAATGAGCAAGAAGTATATCTTTTTTTGCTTGATCACCGGCTTGTTTCATTGCTTCGACTACGGGAGGGAAGAAATAACGATGCCCCACGTCCCGCAGGCGGTCGAGCGTTTCCAATGCGTCATCCGTATTTTGAATTCCCCACCATTCTTTGAGGATTATATTGCGTCGATTGCTTTCGATATGAAGTTTAAGGGTGTCGAGACGTGCATGCTGTTGTGACGAATAGACGGCTCCAAGTAATATTGAACGTTGTTTATCAATACTCAGAGGATTGTTGGAGGTCACATTGAATTTTCCTGTGGCGGCACGGAAAATAAACTCAAACATACGCCGTTTAGTCACGATAAAATAACCCACGAAAATAATTCCGATCAGAATTAAGACATACGTTGTGTAATCTGGAGATGTTTGCTGCTCTAAGGGGAGGGTCTCATCAGCTCTAAACTGAATAGCATTGCTCTGAGCAAGCGCATGAATAAAAAAGAAAAAAGTTTTCATTTGATAATGTTTTAAGATTGATTTTATGTTTCTTGATTATTAACTGTTTATGTTCCCGATTTTAACTGATGGATGTAATTTTTTGCTTCAAATTTAAGAAAAAGATTTCTTTTGGGGGATAAAAATGGAACTTGTATTTTGACTTGTTGTTAATTTTATATTGTATTTCATTGATTTTTTTGTTATTGGGTTTGTTAAGATTTGCTTTTTGTGGGACGTGCTGTCTGATAAACTTGTTTGCGTTCTCGATCAGCCCTTTTTTCTAAGAAGCACAAGGAGGGGATGGGGAAATAAATGTGTATGTAGTAGTTCCTTGGCTAAATTTTGATAATCCGCAAACTCGCTACTGTTATCTACAGTGATGGTGTGCACATGTTTTTTGTATGGCAATAGCATACTGTAAACGATTTTAGAGAGTTCTTTTGTATTTTTTCCTTTGTGTGGAGCTACTAAACTCTGGATAGCTCTTTTATTGTTCTTTTCGAGGGGGCTATTTTCCTATCTTCAATGTCCCGAAAAGAATCAGCTCCTTCCTACATCCTTAGAATAGTTGCATTGGCTATTTGAATTTACGGATTGATAAATTTTGTCGATTATTCTAGTGTTGTGTAAATTTTGATATGACGTATATTATTTGTAAGTTTGTTTCAAAAAGTCATGATACGATACACCATTAAATTAAGCAAGCAAGAAGTGGAAGAATTGGAAGCGATAGTAAACAAAGGCTCTCACAAGTCCCAAACCTATCGTGCCGCCTATATCCTGCTCAATACCGATGAAGGCGATTATTCCCGGAAGGTGACAAACGAGCGTATATGTGAGGTTTTACGCATAGGCATGCGCACCATCGACCGGGTGAAGAAACGATTTGTGGAAGAGGGCTTTGAAGCCACGTTGGAGCGTCGTCCAACCCAACGCGTATACGAAAGGAAAGTCGATGGCGATGTGGAAGCCAAATTGGTGGCTTTATGTTGCAGCGCTCCCCCTGAAGGGTATGCGAGATGGTCTTTGCGCTTGCTGGCAGACAAGATGGTTGAATTGGAGTATATTGACAAGATTTCCCATGTGACGGTGGGGAAGGTTTTAAAAAAAATGAACTTAAGCCCTGGAAAGTAAAGGGGTGGGTTATTCCAAGAGCCAACGGCGGGGAATTTGTAGCCCATATGGAGAACGTCCTGGACGTATATAAGCGGCCCTATACCCCTTCCAATCCGGTGTCTCTTCATGGATGAGTCATCCAAGCAGTTGATTGAGATGCGTGATTCAATCCCTGTAAAACCCGGGCGAGAGGCGCGGATTGATTACGAATATATCAGGCATGGCGTAGTCAATATATTCATGGCAAACGAGCCGCTGAAAGGGAAAAGGATGGTGGAAGTAACCACTACAAAGACAAAAGTGGATTGGGCTCATTTTATCAGAAAGATATCCGATGAAATGTTTCCACAGGCAGACAGGATAACATTGGTTATGGATAATTTTAAGACACATACTCCGGGAGCGCTATATGAAGCATTTGAACCGGAGGAGGCCAAAAGGATATGGGACAGGTTTGATTTCGTATTTACCCCAAAGCATGGGAGTTGGCTCAATATGGCGGAAATAGAGTTGCACGTTTTAAACAGGCAATGCTTGAACAGGCATATTTCAACCATGGAAGAAATAAAAAAAGAAGTTGCGCTCTGGCAGGAACATCGGAACAACAAAAATTCAACCATTAACTGGCAGTTCACAAACAAAGATGCAAGAATCAAACTAAAGAGACTATACCCGTCAATTAATAGATAACATAACACTAGTAACAGTATTTTCTAAATAATTCATAGCCACATCTGCAATACAAGTATCTTTTTTAAATCTGGAATAATAGAAAAGGAACAATGCAACGCCTGCATACCCCGAAAATAATCCTGGTTTAATCGTTTCATTCCCTTTTTTGTCTGATATAGCTGCTAAAAACGAAGCTATATCTTCGATTTTCATTAAGATTTCACTTCGTAATCTTTTGCTTGGCAATATCAATTGCTTTTTCATATACGGCATCCCTCTTATTTTTTATATCCTCTATATTGGGTTCTACTATGTAATCAATCTTTACTCCTCTTCTTTGAGTAGGTGTAAAATCCGGGTAATATATTCCAATGCCAGTAAAAATAGTTTTCACATTTCCGGGAAAATTAAAAAGTGAATAGTTCCCATCAGCCCCTGAAGAATAACGGCCTATCGTGACTGTTCTTGCATTCCTCTGTAAAGCCATTGTTATATATTCAGAATAGCTTTGTGTCCATTCATCAACCAAAACAATAATCTCCCCTTTATAATAGTTTTTACTACCAATTTTATTAGAAGATGATTTTAGGAATCTTACCATACCCGGAAATCTTGTATCTGGATAAGTTGAGTAAGCAGAATTGGGAGGAACAAATGTATTGGTAAGAGGTAATATTAAATCTACATCTGGATAGCATCTTAAATCGAGGATAATTACGTTGGCAGATTTGACAACGTCATAATTTCGTTTAAAGTTTTTTTCTGTAGCAGAGGTCAAATCCATATATGCAATACTATCGTTAATCCATTTATATAAGACACTATCTTCTTCTAATCGTTCTTGTTTTCGCTGTGCCTGAAATAAGTCATAGGCTAAATAGTTTTTTGATACTGCTTCTATCGTATCATTGTCACGTATTAACTTAACGGAAGAAATAGTGTCGAATCTTGATAGCACGGCATTACAAACAAAAGATTGATTAGACCAATAATTACCACCACAAGTATATTGTTGCAGGCTGTCATACAAGCTATAGATATCTTGTCCGTCTATTTCCAACAAGATATCTCCAATTTGAAATTTATTATCGTTGCGGTTTGAATCTCGTATTTTATGGATAACAAACATACTATCAATAAGCAACATTCTAAAGTTAGGTCGGAAGCCACCTGTTGTAACTGGGTCTATTGAATGTGGATATGAAGCATGTGTGTCTTTCAGTTTGCTTATCATCCAGTATATAGCCAAATGATATTGTCGTGTAGTCTTAGCATTGATAAAAAGAGGAATCGATTCATATAAAATTTTATCCCAATTATCATCCATCAGATTCTTACTGACATAAAAGTAGTTTATGATATTCCAAAATCTGAATAATCCTAATAGCCTTATATTTTTATCCGGCAGCTCCTTTTCGTTATATGCGATTTCATTCATCAATCTTATATTCCCTACGACAGACTTATTAAATATAAAATGATTTTTCAATCCCCTTCTGTGATCGAAAATAGACTTTAGCTTGCTGCTTATCTCACTGTTAAGGCAAATAATATCATTCATCCAATCATTGTTGATCAAATGATAATCATTGATGTTAGGGTACGGATTTTTACCAGTCAACTCCGTCGTTTGAACTTTTGATATTAGATCACAAATATCTGACTGAAAAGCAAGCTTATCGCTTGTACTTTTGTCTATATAATACAGCAAAAGAGAATCTATTGGAGGAACATATCCATCCGTGTTTTCATAATGATATTTTAAAAACCCCCATATTTTGCACAGATAAAATAAGCGAGTCGTATCATTAAACACTGTTGGTATGTAGGATTGTAGGCAAACATCCTCCTTAAAAATAGAATCTTTATCAAAAGATATTGAAGAATGAAATTTATAATACAATTTTAGTGTTTTTGTATAGCTGCTAACGGGATAATATAAGATTATAGCAACCAATATTAGAATAATACTTAAAATCACGTGTTTTTTTTTCATCTGACTAAGCAAATCAATTTAGTTAAAACAAATATTAAAGAATCTTATTCTATTAAATATAGGAAAAACAAGAGTCTTGGAATTGACAGGGGCGTAGTGTCCCGAACTTTAGAGACAATTTCACTCGAGGAGAGAAGCATTGTTTCCGTATGTGTGTCTAAGGAATTCAGACTGATCTGGGAGAGACGGTACTCTTCCTTTTCTTTCTGCCATCATACTCCCCGCATCTGGACATCGTCGCCAAGAGACTTTTTCTACAAATCAGCAAACAATAACACATCTTCTATAGATAGCATGTATCACATAGGGGTTATAGTCCATAACACCAGCACCATCCCCAATCAGTTTTGCTAATACATTTAGAACCATCATCATGTCCAATAGTATGAAGGTCACAATCCCCTTTTGTAATACAGTTAAAATTATCTGTTCCTGGATTGCCACATGAT
>ERZ772967.1062-NODE-1062-length-19554-cov-10.617211_pt1 | contig 19554 bp, 18 predicted proteins | sample MGYA00511677_ERZ772967 | MGnify/ENA primary metagenome ERZ772967 (study PRJEB29015, sample SAMEA2737931) | human oral metagenome | biome: human oral; feature: human-associated habitat; material: dental | place: China | collected 2146 ...
TCGAGGACTCCCCCGACGGCTTCCGCCTGCTGTCCTCGTCCACCGACCGGGCCGCCCGCACCTACTCGACGCTCCTGGCGGACGTGGCCATTCAGGTCTCGGGCCTTCTCGCCTCCCAGTTCTCCGACCACGGGATCGACCCGCGCACCGCCCCGCTGTACGCCCAGATGCTCGTGGGCATTGTCTCCTCGCCGGCGTGGTGGTGGTTGGAGAATCGGGCCATGAGCAAGGAGGAGGCCGCCGCCCACATGGTCAACCTCGCCTGGAACGGCCTGCGGGCCATGGAGCCCAGGCCCGAGCTGCGCGACAGCGGTTCGGAGCGGTAGCGGGGGCGTCGCGTCGGACCGGTAGCGGGGGCGGTCGCGGCCGGCGCCCGGTCCGCGAGATCGCCGGGGCCGGGCGCCTCAGGCCTCCTCCAGGGCCTGGGCGGCCTCCAGCCAGGCGGTCTCGAGCTCCTCGTGCTCGGCCCGGGCGGCCACGAGGTCGCGCCCGAGCCGGGCGAGCTCACCCGCGCGCGAGGGGTCCGCCGAGACCGCCTCCAGGCGGGCGTGCAGGGCCTCGACGGCCCCGGCCGCCCTGTCCATGCGCCGCTCGATCCGGGCGAGGTTCTTGGCGGCCCGTCGACGGCGGGCCGCGGGAGCGTCCCCCTCGCCCTTCCCGGAGCGCGCCCCGTCCGGGGCGGCGGGGGCCGCGGCGGCCTCGCGCCGCATGGCCAGGTACTGCTCGACGCCGCCGGGCAGGTCGCGCAGCGACCCGTCGCCGGGCAGGGCCACCTGGTGGTCCGTGACCCGTTCGAGCAGGTAGCGGTCGTGGGAGACGACGACGAGGGTGCCGGGGAAGGAGTCGAGGATGTCCTCGACGGCGGCCAGGGTGTCGGTGTCCAGGTCGTTGGTGGGCTCGTCCAGGAGCAGCACGTTGGGCTCGGTCATGAGCAGGCGCAGCAGCTGGAGGCGGCGCCTCTCCCCGCCGCTGATCTCGCCCACCCGGGTCCAGGCGCGCCGGCGGGTGAAGCCCAGGCGCTCGACGAGCTGGGCGGCGGTCAGGTCCTTGCCGCCGACGCGCACGTGTTCTCCGACCATGGCGACGGCCTCGACGACGCGCTTGTCCGCCAGGGCGTCGAGCTCGTGGGTGGACTGGGACAGGGCGGCGACCCGGACGGTCGCGCCCCGCACGACGCGCCCCTCGTCGGGCTCCTGGACGCCCTCGAGCAGGCGCAGCAGGGTGGTCTTGCCGGCCCCGTTGACGCCGACGACGCCGACGCGCTCGCCGGGGGCCAGCCGCCAGGTCACCCGGCGCAGCACCTCCCGCTCCCCCGCGCCGCCGGCCTCGGGGTAGCGCACCGTGACGCCCTCCAGGTCGAGGACCTTCTTGCCCAGTCGCGCCGTCGCCATGGCCGTGAGTCGGACGGCGTCGCGCGGGGGCGGGACGTCGGCGATGAGGGCCTCGGCGGCCTCGATGCGGAAGCGGGGCTTGGAGGTGCGCGCGGGCGCTCCGCGGCGCAGCCAGGCCAGCTCCTTGCGCAGGAGGTTGTCGCGTTTGGCGGCGGCGAGCTCGGCCTGTCGGGCCCGTTCGGCGCGGGCGAGCACGTAGGCGGCGTACCCGCCGTCGTAGGTCTGGATGCGTCCGGGCACCTGCGCCCGCCCGCCGCCCGGGTCGACGGCGGGGACGACCTCCCACACGCGGGTGCACACGGCGTCGAGGAACCAGCGGTCGTGGGTGACGACGACCAGGGCGCCGGCGCGCCGTCCGGCCAGGCGCGCGTTCAGGTGGCGGGCGAGCCAGTCCACGCCCTCGACGTCGAGGTGGTTGGTGGGCTCGTCGAGCAGGAGGACGTCGGCCGGGCAGGTCAGGACGGCGGCCAGGGCCACCCGGCGGCGCTGGCCGCCCGACAATGCAGCGACCCCGGCCCCCGGGTCGATATCGGCCAGGAGCCCGGCGTGGATGTCGCGCACCGCGGGGTCGGAGGCCCACTCGTGCTCGGGGGCCCCGCCGTGGACGGCGCGGCGCACGGTGGTGTCGCCGGGCAGGTCGTCGGCCTGGCGCAGCATCGCCACCCGGGTGCCGCCGGCGCGGGTGACGCGGCCGCCGTCGACCTCGCGTGCGCCGGCCAGGACCGCCAGCAGCGTGGACTTGCCCGCCCCGTTGGGCCCCAGGACCCCCACGCGCAGCCCGTCCTCAATGCCCAGGGTCACCTCGTCGAGCAGGAGGCGCGGGCCCACCGCGATGCGGATGGACTCCAGCCCGATGCGGTGCGCCATCAGCCCACCGCCCTGGCCCCGGCGACGGGGGCGTCGGCGCGCACGGTCCCGGAGACCAGGCCGGAGGCCGTCAGGGCCCGGCACACGCGCATGGCGGTGGCGGCCTCCGGCACGAGCGCGGCCACGGTGGGCCCCGAGCCGGAGACGATGGCGCGCAGCGCCCCGGCCCGCTCCGCCAGGGCGATGACCTCGGCGATGGCGGGGCGCAGGTCGACGGCGGCGGCCTGCAGGTCGTTGTGCAGGGCGGGGGCCAGGGCGCCGGGGTCGCCCGTGCGCAGGGCGGCCGTGAGGGCTCCCGGGACCTCGCGGGTGACGGGCGCGCGTCCGGCGGCGGCCGCCAGCTCGTCGAAGCGGGCGAAGACCACGGGGGTGGACAGGCCCTCGTGGGCCAGTGCGAAGACCCACTGGTAGGTGCCCCGCGTCATGAGGGGGCTGAGATCGTCGCCCCGGCCGTGCCCGACGGCGGTGGCGCCCAGCAGCGGGAAGGGCACGTCCGCCCCGAGCCGGGCGGCCAGCCCGGTCAGCTCGGCGGGGTTCAGGCCGGTCCCCCACAGCTGGTTGCAGGCGACCAGGGCGGCCGCGGCGTCGGCCGACCCGCCGGCCATGCCGCCGGCCACGGGCACGCGCTTGCGCAGGAGGAGGTCGACGCCCTCGCGCACGCCGGTGGTCCGCGCCAGCAGGAGGGCGGCCCGGACCGCCAGGTTGCGCTCGTCGACGGGCAGGCCCGGCGGGCCGCCCTCGATGGTGAGGGTGACCCGCCCGCGGGCGGCGACGGCCTGGCGGCGGGCGGTGACGGTCTCGATGAGGCGGACCGCCTGGAAGACGGTGGTCAGCGGGTGGTAGCCGTCCGCCCCCCGGGCCCCGCAGGACAGGAAGAGGTTGACCTTGCCGGGCGCCTCGACCCGCACCGAGGTGGCCGACCCGGAGCGCGAGGGCGGCGTCGGGCCGCTGGGGACGGCGCGCAGGTGGCTCACGGGGTCTCCTCGGGCGTGCTCTCGGCGGGGCGGGGGAACAGGCGCTCGGCGAGGCGGGCGAAGGCGGCGACGTCGAGCACCTCGCCGCGCAGGCCCGGGTCAATGCCGGCGGCGCGGATCGCGGCCTCGGCGGCCCCGGGGCCCGCCGCCAGGGGCGCCAGGGCCCGGCGCAGGGTCTTGCGCCGCTGGGCGAAGGCGGCGTCGACGACGGCGAAGACCTCCTCGCGGGCGGCCGCGGTGGCGGGCGGGTCGCGCCGGATGAGCTCGACGAGGGCCGAGTCGACGTTGGGCGCGGGCCAGAAGACGGTTCGCCCGACGGTGATCGTGCGCCTGGCCGAGGCGTACCAGGCGGCCTTGACGCTGGGGACGCCGTAGTCCCTGGTCCCGGGGGCCGCGGCCAGGCGGTCGGCGACCTCGGCCTGCACCATGACGGTGGCCGAACGCAGGGAGGGCAGGGCGGCGAGCAGGGTGAGCAGGACCGGGACGGCCACGTTGTAGGGCAGGTTCGCCACGAGGCGGGTCGGGGCGGCGTCGGCGCCCAGGGCGTGCGGGCCGTCAATGGTCAGGGCGTCGGCGGTCACCACGCGCAGGCGGGGGGCGGCGTCGGGCAGGCGGGAGGCGGCGGTCACGGGTAGGGCGCGCGCGAGCCGCGGGTCGATCTCGACGGCGGTGACGCGGGCCCCGGCCTCCAGGAGCGCCAGGGTGAGCGAGCCCAGGCCCGGGCCGATCTCGAGGACGTCCTCCCCCGGCCGCACCCCGGCGCGGCGGACGATGCGGCGCACCGTTCCGGCGTCGTGGACGAAGTTCTGCCCCCGGGCCTTGGCGGGGCGGACGCCCAGGGCCCGGACGAGTCCGCGCACATCCCCCGGGCCGAGCAGACCGCGAGCGGGGGCGTCGTAGTGCCCGGCACCGTGGACGGCAGAGGTCTCAGGCATGACAACAGCGTAGTGGGCAGAGCGCATGCTACGGGCCGTCCCGCCCGCATCGAGGGACGTCGGTGGCGAGGAGCATGATCGCTGGTCTGGTTTCAAGGACGTGCGGCCTCACCGGCTCGGAACCGTATCGGGCATGGAGAAACTGCGGTCCGCGCCGTCGGCCGGTCCAACCGGACCGGCGCAGCGGGGACCGCCATGCGCTCACAGCGGGCCGCCCCTTCACCGGGGCCCGCCGCAACAAGCGGATCACGGCGGACGGGCCGCGGCGCGCGCCTGCGACCCGGACCGGCCGATCAGTACCAGCCGGTCGCCTCCGAGTGCGCCCAGGCGGAGCAGGGCGAGCCGTAGCGGCCGGAGATGTAGCCGAGCCCCCAGACGATCTGGGTGGTGGGGTTGGTGCGCCAGTCGGCGCCGACCGAACCCATCTTCGACCCGGGCAGGGACTGCGGAATGCCGTAGGCGCCGGAGGAGGAGTTCTCGGCCTGATAGTCCCAGCTGGACTCGCGGTTCCACAGGCTGACCAGGCAGGAGAACTGCTCGTCCCCCCAGCCGTAGGAGCCCATCATGGACCTGGCGACCGCCTGGGCGGAGGCGGCGTCGGTCCCGGCGGCGGCGGTCTCCGCCACGGGGGCCGACGGCGCGGCGGCGGGGGCGGGGGCGGCGGACGCGGCCGAGGCCGTCGTCGCCTCGCCGGTGCCCACGAGCACGACCTCGTCGACCCGCTGGGTCACCACCACGCTGGACACGGCCTCGCGGGAGACCTCCTGGCCGTCGCGCATGGTCACCTGATAGGTGACGCGGGAGACCCCGTCGACGCCGGCGGTCTTGACCTGGGTCTGCCCCTGGGGCAGCGAGTCGGTCTCCTCCTGGGTGGAGGTGTGCGCATCGGTCACGTCCTCGGTGACCGTGGTCATCGAGGACTGATCGCCCTCGACCGGCAGCTCCGGCGATTCGTCGGCCGCCGGGGCGGAGTCGTCGACGTCCGGAGCGGAGTTGTCGGCGAGGTCCTGAAGACGCGCCTGGCTCTCGGTCATCGGCCGGGCGTCCGGGCCCGTGGCCTGGACCGCCGCGTAGGCGCCGCCGGATACGGCCAGCGCCAGGGCGGCCGCGACACCGCCCGCGCGGTACATCGTCGGCGAGATAACGCTGCGCGGCGCCTTCTCCGCCCGCCGGCGCCCACGTGCAGGGCTGGCGGAGGAAGTCAAGCCCTTCTGAACGAGCGCCCCGAGCCCGACCGCCGTCGTGCGCAGGGAACTGCTTTGAGAGTGTCGACCCACTGATCCTGTCCTCACGGTAGTAGTGTTCACTGACGCTAGCGGACCATCGGCGTCTGTGCAATACGTGCAGTCACACAAGCACGGAAAAGCCGCCGAATACCGCTCCGGCACGACGGAAGACCCTACCACATCCCATAGACTGTGTTATTGCTCACAGCTAAGAGCGAACACATCCGCTCCTCGTCGACGCCGCGCAGCCGCGCCAGGAAGCGCACGGTGACCCCCATGAGGTAGGAGGCGTTGGGGCGCCCCCGCCAGGGCTTGGGCGGGAGGTAGGGGGCGTCGGTCTCCACCAGCAGCAGCTCGGCGGGCAGGGACGCCACCGCCCGGCGCAGCTCCTCGTTCGACGGATAGGTCACCGGTCCCGCCACCGAGGCGTACCAGCCGTGCTCGGCGCACGCGGCCGCCAGCCGCGGCCCGCCGGAGAAGCAGTGGAAGACGGTCCGCTCCGGGGCGCCGTCGGCCTCCAGGACGGCCACGCAGTCCTCGTGGGCGTCCCGGTCGTGGATCTGCAGCGGCAGCCCCAGCTCCTTGGCCAGCGCGATATGCGCCCGGAAGGCCTCCCTCTGGACGGCCCGGCCGCGCTCGCCGGCGCGGAAGTAGTCCAGGCCGGTCTCCCCGACGGCGACCACGAGGCCCCGGTGGGCGCGCACCAGGCCCTCCAGGCGGGACATGGCCTCGTCCAGCGGCTCGGCGTGATGGGGCTCCGACAGCGGCTCCAGGCCGTCGGGGCCCACCTCGCGCACCCCGGCGTGCGCCACCGCCTCATTGGGGTGGATCGCCGCGGCGACCCGCACGCCCGCGAGGTCGCGGGCCAGATCGAGGGAGCCCTCCCAGGTGGCGGTCTCGCAGGCCGAGGTGATCATGCGGGTGACGCCGACGGCGGCGGCGCGCCGCACCAGCTCGGCGGCGTCGGGGGCGGCGCCCGCCGCAGTGCCGTCCGGGGCCGGGGCGGCGTCGGAGGGTCCACCCACCGGCAGGTGGGTGTGATTGTCGGTCACGGGCCCGGCCAGGGGGGCGACGGCGTCGGCCGGCGGCCAGGACCTGTCGCGGTGCTTGCGGCTCATGGCGCTCCTCGAAGCTCATCCGCACCGCCCGAAGGCGGCGCCGCGGCGGTGTCAGGCGCCGGTGACGTCGTCGGGGACGGCGTCGGCGTAGCGGGCCAGCTCGGCCTCGACAATGGACTCGTCGAGCTTGACGAAGACGGGGGCGGGCTTGGCGATGGGGGTGCCGACGACGACCTCGTGGCGCCGCCAGGCGGGGGCGGTGGTGTAGTCGCCGGTGATGATGGGGTAGCCGGTGCGGCCGGCGAAGGCCTCGGGCAGGACCTGCGGGTCGAGCTCGGCGACCTCCTCGATCCGGGGCATGGGCGCGATCCGCCCGTCCCCGCCCATGACGCGGTCGACGTCGTTGGCGGCGTGGGGGAGGAAGGGCGAGAGCATGAGGTTGAGGTCCGCCACGGCCTGGGCGAGGGTGTGCAGGACCGCGGCCAGGCGGGGGCGCTGCCCCTCGCCCTTGAGCTTGAAGGGCTCGGTGTCCGCCACGTACTTATTGGCCTCCCCGACCAGGCGCATGACCTCGGCCAGGGCGGCCTTCTGGCGGTGGCGGCGCAGGAGGCCGCCGACGACGTCGAACCCCTCCCCGATGGAGTCCAGCAGGGCCCGGTCCACCTCCTGGAGCTCGCCGGGCTCGGGGACGGCGCCGAAGCGCTTGTGGATCATGGCGGCGGTGCGGTTGACGAGATTGCCCCAGCCGGCCACGAGCTCGCCGTTGGTGCGGCGCACGAACTCGGCCCACGTGAAGTCGGCGTCGGCGCTCTCCGGACCGGCGGCGCAGATGAAGTAGCGCAGGGCGTCGGCCTGGTAGCGGGACAGGAAGTCGCGCACGTAGATGACGATGCCGTGGGAGGAGGAGAACTTCCTGCCCTCCATGGTGAGGAACTCGCTGGAGACGACCTCGGTGGGCAGGTCGAGGACGCCGAGCTCGCCGGGGCCGACGCCGGGCAGGCCCGCGCGGGACCCCTGGCCGTTGTAGCCCAGGAGCTCGGCGGGCCAGATCTGGGAGTGGAAGACGATGTTGTCCTTGCCCATGAAGTAGTAGGACAGGGCGTCGGGGTCGTTCCACCAGGCCCGCCAGGCCTGCGGGTCGCCGGTGCGCCGGGCCCACTCGATGGAGGCCGACAGGTAGCCGATGACGGCGTCGAACCACACGTAGAGGCGCTTGGTGGGCTGGTCCTCCCAGCCGGGCACGGGAATGCCCCAGTCGATGTCGCGCGTCATGGCGCGCGGGCGGATCTCCTGGAGGATGTTCTTGGAGAAGCGGATGACATTGGGGCGCCACGTGCCCGAGGCCTCGCGCTCGTCGAGCCAGGCCCCCAGGGCGTCGGCGAGGGCCGGCAGGTCGAGGAAGTAGTGGACCGACTCGACGAACTCGGGGGTCTCGCCGTTGATGCGCGAACGGGGGGCGATGAGATCGGTGGGGTCGAGCTGGTTGCCGCAGGTGTCGCACTGGTCGCCGCGGGCGCCGGGAGCGCCGCACAGGGGGCAGGTGCCCTCGATGTAGCGGTCGGGCAGGGTGCGGCCGGTCGAGGGGCTGATGGCGGAGCGGGTGACCCGCTCGATCATGTAGCCGTTGTCCCGCACCGTGCGGAACATCTCCTGCACCACGCGGTAGTGGTTGCCGGCGGTGGTGCGGGTGAACAGGTCGTAGGACAGGCCCAGGGCCACCAGATCCTCGACGATGAGCCGGTTATTGCGGTCGGCCAGCTCGCGGGCGCTCACGCCCTCCTCATCGGCGGCGACGAGGATCGGGGTGCCGTGCTCGTCCGTGCCCGAGACCATGAGGACGTCGTGGCCCGCCATGCGCATGTAGCGGGAGAAGACGTCGGAGGGCACGCCGAAGCCGGCGACGTGGCCGATGTGGCGGGGGCCGTTGGCGTAGGGCCAGGCGACCGCGGAGAGGATGTGGCTCATGGGGCTAAGCCTATCCGCTCCCGCTCCCGCGGCCGTGGCCCCGGTCGGCGCCGCGGCTCAGAAGAAGGAGAACGCGGCGAAGAAGGCCAGCCAGACGGTGCGCGTGGACATCGGCCGGCTGGACAAGCTGATGAACCTGGTGGGCGAGCTTGTGATCAGCCGGGCCCGCATCGAGCGCCTGGTGCAGGAGGCGCGGCTCAGGGAGTTCGACGAGCCGCTGTCCCAGTTGGGCCGCATATCGGGCGACATCCAGGAGCTGGTGACGAAGCTGCGCATGGTCCCCGTGTCCTTCACCTTCGACCGCTTCCCGCGCCTGATCCGCGACCTCTCGAAGCAGCTGCAGAAGAACGTGGAGCTGGTGCTCGAGGGCGAGGAGACGGAGCTTGACCGCACCGTGATCGACGAGATCGGGGACCCGATGGTCCACCTGATCCGAAACTCCATGGACCACGGCATCGAGCGCCCTGCTGACCGCAAGGCACTGGGCAAGCCCGAGAAGGGCACCCTGAAGATCTCCGCCTATCAGGAGGGCAGCGGCGTCGTCATCGAGGTGTCGGACGACGGCGCGGGCATCGATCCGAACCGGGTGAAGGCCAAGGCCGTCGAGCGCGGCATCATCACGCCGGAGCAGGCCGCCTCCATGAGTGACGAGGAGGCCGTCCAGATCGTACTCCTTCCGGGCTTCAGCCTCTCCAAGGAGGTGACGGACCTCTCCGGGCGCGGTGTGGGAATGGACGCCGTCAAGAGCAAGGTGGAGGCGCTGAACGGACAGTTCGACCTCGTGACGAAGCAGAACGAGGGGACCCACGTCTACATCCGCCTGCCCCTGACGCTGGCCATCGTCCTCTCCCTGCTCATCAAGGTGGGGGAGGAGACCTACGCCATCTCCCTCGAGAACGTGGAGGAGACTATCCTGGTCAGGAAGGAGAACATCAAGACGGTGCACGGCGCGCCGGCCACCATCCTGCGGGGCGAGGTCCTCTCCCTGAGCGACCTGGGCGAAGTTCTGGGCGCGGACGGCATCGAGCGGGACCGCGAGGAGTACCCCGTCGTGGTGGTGAAGATCGGCAAGAACAAGATCGGCTTCATCGTCAGCGAGCTGATCGGCCAGCAGGAGATCGTCATCAAATCCCTTGGCAGCTTCCTGTCGAAGATCGACGGGATCACGGGCGGGACGATCCTGGGCGACGGAAACGTGGCGCTGATCCTGGACGTGGCCTCCTTCTACTCCACCAAGGGCTAGTGTGGTGAACGGCCATGCTTGACCTGAGCTCTTTCAACAACATGCAGCTGGACGCCATCCGGGAGGTCGGCAACATCGGCACCGGAAACGCGGCGACGGCGCTCTCCAAGCTCCTCTCGTGCATGATCGACATGGACGTGCCGAAGGCGGAGCTGGTTTCCATCTACGACCTCGCCGGCCACTACGGGGACCCCAACCAGCAGATGGCCGCGGTCTTCGTCCGCTCCCTGGGGGAATTCAGCTGCAGCCTCATCTTCATCCAGAAGGAGGAGGACGCGGACCTGATGGTGAACCTCCTCCTGAAGCAGCAGTTCGGGGCGGACAACATCCCGAAGGAGCTTCCGCAGGAGATGAGCGACAGCGCCCTGACGGAGGTGGGAAACATCATCCTGAGCTCCTTCCTGAACGCCATCAACCTCCTGATCGGGACGCAGCATCAGATATCCGTTCCGGGCGTGGCCCACGACATGCTCTCGTCCATCCTGGACGTCGTGGCCTCCATCTTCGGCCAGATGGGCGAGACGGCCCTGATGGTCAACACGGAGCTGAAGGTCGAGGAGACGGGGGACAAGCCGATCTCCGGAAACATCATCATGCTCCCGGACCCGGAGGCCCTTGAGCTGCTTTTGAGAAAGCTGCAGGTGCTCTAAATATGGAGAACAGCTACCTGCTTGGAATGGCCGACCTGGTGGTCGCCAACGCGCCTGCAAAGCTGGTGACCCTTGGCCTCGGCTCCTGCATCGGCCTCGTGGTCTTCGACACCGTCGCCAAGGTCGCCGGGATGGCCCACATCATGCTCCCCAACAGCCGCGGGGCTCAGGGCCTCGAAAAGGTTGGAAAGTTCGCGGACACGGCCGTGCCGGCGATCATCGACGAGATGATCCGGAAGGGCGCCTCGAAGTCCCGAATCAAGGCGAAGATCGCGGGCGGCGCTCAGATGTTTGCGCTCCCCGGCGCTCCGGCCGCCTTTCTGTCCGTCGGCGCCCAGAACGTCAAGGAGACGACCGCGGCGCTTTCGAAGATGGGCATCGTGCTGGTCGCCTCGGACACGGGGGGCAACAAGGGGCGGACGGTGGAGTTCTCGACGGAGAACTGGATGCTGAAGATCAAGACCCTGGGGAAGGGCGTCACGGATATCTGAGGAGCCGAGCTCTAATGCCAGCGCCCGGTTCCCGCGTTTTATGGTGGAGGTGACGCCTTGTGTCCGGAGGCCGCCGATGCGGCGTTGTGGAAGGAGTACGCTGAGACCCGCTCCGAGGGGTGCCGGGAACGGATCGTGAAGCGCTATCTGCCCCTGATTCGGTACGTGGTGGGCCGGATGGTGGTGACGCCGCCGTCCGGCTTGGACTACGAGGACCTTTTGAGCTTCGGAATCTTTGGCCTCCTCGACGCGATCGAGCGCTTCGACCTGTCAAAGGGCTTCTCCTTCCAGACCTTTGCCGTGCCGCGCATTCGGGGTGCCGTGCTGGATGAGCTGCGCAAGTGCGACTGGTTTTCCCGGACGGGCCGGGAGAAGGTGCAGCGCCTCAACCGGGCGATGGAGAGGGTGCTGAGGGACCGTGGGCACCTGCGGGACGAGTGGGTCATGCAGGAGATGGGCGTCGATGAGCGGACGTACCTCGAGGCCCAGGAGCTTGCCAGCCGGAGCTACATCGCCTCCCTCGACGAGGTCTCCGTCCTCGAGGACGGAGAGGTTTCCATCGAGGCCACGCTGGCCGACGATCGGGAGGGGGCGCAGGAGCGCCTCGAGTCCGAGAGCGACCGGGAACAGCTCGTCGCTGCGATGAAGCGGCTCACGGAGAGGGAGCGGCAGGTCCTGTCCCTTTACTATTACGAAGGGCTTGCGCTGAAGGAGATCGGGCGCGTGCTGGGCGTGACGGAGTCGCGCGTCTCCCAGATCCATGGGCGCGCGTTGAGCGCGCTGCGGGCGGCGCTTCAGAGCGCGGAACCCAGGAGGGGCGTCCGGCGGCCTTGACCCGGCGCTGCCGGGGCCTCGAAGGCCGGCGTCCGGGGAGTGCGGCAAGGAGGGTGTGCAGTGGGAGATGCGAAAGCGAAGCTGAAGCTGGAGGCGAACGAGCAGGGGGTCTGGCTCTCCGCCTCCGGGGGGGACTTCACGCAGAACGACGTGGCCGGCCTCCTGAGGAACCAGGGGGTGCGCAAGTACGACCTGAAGGCCGTCGAGGCCTTTATCCGCACCAAGGGCGAGAAGCCCTGCAGGATCGCGCCGCGGGACCCCCTGGCGGAGCGGGACGCGGAGGTGATCGTGAAGCTCTCGCAGGACAACATGACCGCCTTCGTCCTGCTGGAGCCGCCCTTCTTCACGAAGCCCTGGCCCACGGCGGAGGGCGTTCGCCGCGCGCTGGAGGCCAGGAACGTGAGCTTCGGGATCGACGATGCCGCCATCCAGGACCTCGTGAGCCGGCGCTTTACGGACGACTACGTGGCGGTGGCCCGCGGCGTCCCTCCCGTGGAGGGCAAGAACGCCCGGATCGAATTGATCCTGGACCCGGACAGGCCGCCTGAGATCCGGGAGGGGGAGAAGATCGACTTCTGGAGCCGCAGCGCGCTGATCAACGTCCATCCGGGCGAGGTGGTGGCGGTGAAGCGCGCGGCGGTCCCCGGCCGGAACGGCTCCACGGTCGTCGGCATGACGCTTGCTGCCGCGGAGGTGAAGGACGCGGATTTTTCCTTCGGGGAGGGGCTGGCGCCGTCGGAGGACGACCCCCTGTCCCTCGTGGCGACGACGGAGGGGCAGCTGAAGAACCAGGGCGGCAAGCTGGTGGTGCTGCCGGAGCTCGAGGTCCGGGGCGACGTGGACTTCAGCGTGGGGAGCATCGACTTCACCGGCGCGGTCCGCATCAGCGGGTCGGTGCGGGAGGGCTTTCACGTCATCGCCAAGGGCAACATCGACGTGCGGGAGATGGTGGAGGGCGCGGAGGTGTACAGCGAGTCCTCCGTGACCATCAACGCGGGGGTCCGGGGCATGGGGAAGGCCACCATTCGGGCCGAGGGCGACGTGAATATCGGCTTTGCGGACCAGGCGACGATCCGCAGCGGCGGGACGATCACGGTGAAGAACGCCCTCCTGCACAGCCGCGTCTACGCGAAGCAGTCGGTCATCGTCCTCGGCGGCCAGAAGTCCCAGGTGGCCGGAGGCCGCATCGAGTGCGGCATGGAGTTCTCCTGTCAGGTGCTGGGCAGCGAGATGGGGACCAGGACGGAAGTCGTCGTGGGCTTCCCGCCGACCCTGATGGAGCGGAGGCGCGTCCTCCTGGCCGAGGTGGACCGCTGCAACGAGAACCTGGAGAAGATCGAGCCGAACCTGCTCTTCCTGAAGAAGCTGGAGGCGTCGGGCCAGATGGACAGCCAGAAGCGGGGTATGCTGATGAGCCTGATGAAGATGAAGTTTCAGCTTCAGGCTGCTGTGGAGAGCATGAGCGTGGAGATCAGGGACATCCAGCACGAGCTGGACGTCCTGAGCGAGAGCGGGATCGTCCGCGTCCGGGATATCTGCTATCCGGGGGTTCAGATCATCATTCGCGGCCTCACGTACCTGGTGCGCGAGATCTGCCGCTACACGGCCTTCGTCGCGGATGAGGGCGCCGTGACGCTCAAGCCCTTCGACTACCGGCCCGCCGGGAAGGTCCAAAAGAGCTGACTGACATCGCTCTGTCCATACCTTTGAATGAATAGCGCGGGGCCGCCATCGGCGTCCTCCGGCGGAGGCCTCGCGCGCCCAAAGCCTTAGGGGGTGCTTGCATGGTCCAGCCGATCAGCCTTTTGATGTCGCAGTTTAACGTTGAGAACAGCGCACAGTTGACGCGGAGTGCCCTCGCGGCCGCCCAGGAGACAGGGCAGGGGCAGGAGGTGGTCCGCGACAGCCTGAGGCGCACCCAGATGGTGCAGGCCAACGAGGCCGCCGCCGGGGTTCGTAAGGTGCGCCGCCGTACCGACGAGGAGGAGCGCGAGGGCCGCAGGCGCGACGCTCGGGACTCCTTCGGGCGCTCCGAACCGAAGGGGGACGCGGAGGCCGGAGCGGTCCATGAGGCGGCCGCCGCGAAGGCCCAGGGCAAGGGCTTTGACTTCTATGCCTGAGGCGGCACAGCGGGGCACGGGGGCGAAGGAGCTGGAGGTGGGGTTTGCGTGACGGCATCGAATAACGGCCTTGGCTACATCGTGGTCGACGGCGAGGAGGGCCAGTTCCGTGGCGCGTCGTTGGTGGTGGACCTTCGGGGGATCCCCGTGGACTTTCGATACACGGACCCGATCCGCCCGACGAAGCTGGAGCGCATCCTCTACGGCAGCGCGCTGGACGTCTACCTCAGGGAGGAGCTGATCCTGCAGAGCCTGCTGGGGGCGGTGGAGACGAAGCCGCAGGTCTGGATCTGCGACGCGGAGGAGCTTCTGGCGCCGCTCAGGACGCTGGAGAAGGCGAAGTGCGTCATGCTCTCCGCCTCGACCCACTCGCCCCTCGAAAACGTCGGCAGCGTGGAGCCCATGGGGGACTCGAACGTCGTGCTGCTCCAGGCGGACGCGGTGAGCGCGCCCCTGCGCGCCGCGTTTTCCAGTGGCGTGCGGCAGGACGAGGTGCAGCAGACCGCCTCCCTATTGACGGATGCGGCGAAGACCATGGAGCTCCTGGAGCCATTCAGCCGGATCCGCAAGGCGCTGACCTCCCTGGGTGAGGAGTAGGGCGGTGGCGCTGGAGGAGATACGAAGCTATTTCGCCCGTCACGTCCTCGGCCGCCTGAGGGTGCGCTGCGGCACGCCGGCCATGGAGCCCCCCGCGGTGGGGACGCTGCGGCGCTCGGCGGAGGTCCATCCGATGCGCACCCGGATGCAGGTGAAGGCCCCTGCCCTCCTGTCCTTCCACGGCGGGATCGAGTGCTCGAGCCGGGGCTTTCGCTTCTCGCGGGAGCTAGTGCGTGTGCGTGGGGAGAAGGTGCGGCGGCGAGTCCCCACGGTGGCCGCGGTCCAGGCGTCCCTGGTCCGCGGCGCCCGGCCCAGGGACGGGCTGCGGCGGGCCCTAGCCCTCCCCCAGGAGCGGGTCAACCGCCTCACTGCGCGGATTCCCAGGCCCAACCTGCCGGGCGTGGCGGTGCTGGCGTGGTACGGTCCCCTGATCGAGGGAGCTGTGGTAAAATTGGCCCTGAACCGGCAGCGGGGAACGCTGTTTATCTGGTATAATCCTCGCAGCCGGCATTTCAAGCCGGCAGGGCTGTTCCTCGCTAGACGCCTCGGTGCTGGGGCGAAGCCGGAGTGGCTCTGGGTGTGACGGGCGGGCCTGTCGCCCGATATTTTGAACTCACTAAATGGGGGTTTGTGTTGCAAATGAGCGAGGAGAAGAGGGAGGATACTTCTTCGGTCAGGGTGGGCGACTTGGTGGACTGCGTCGTGTCGCAGATCATGCCCTACGGGGCGTTCGTCAACCTGACAGAGTCCGGGAAGCGGGGGATGATCCACATCTCCGAACTGTCCTTTAACTTCGTCAAGAAGGTTGAGGACGTCCTCTCCCTGCAGCAGAACGTCAAGGCAAAAGTCATCAAGATCGACGACAAGGGACGCATCGACCTCTCCCTGAAAAAGGCGGAGGAACGTCCCATGGTGCAGGTGCCGCTCTCTCGCGACGAGAAGGACAGCTTCGAGAAGAAGATGGCCTCCTTCCTGAAGGTGAGCGAGGCCAAGATCGCGGACCTGAACAGCAAGTCGAGCAAGTCGGGCGCCCCCAGGTCCGGCCGCAGGAAGCCGGGCGGCGGGCGACCGCGCGGCTGAGGCGCAGTTTTTGCGGTGAAGGTCTATTTCGACCCTGTGGGGAGGCGGACGCCTCCCCTTTTTTACGCGCCTTTGACGGAGTCGGAACTGGAGCGGGTGTGCCGCCAGATGGCCGGGCATCGGTTTGATCCCTCGGTCGTTCTGGGGGGGGCCGCGCCCTGTCCGTTGGGCGGCTTCCGCGTGCTGGTCTGCGCGCCCCTCTCCACGACGGGCGGAGAGCCGAGACCTTTCCCCACGACCTTCTGGCTGACCTGTCCGCACCTAAGCCGCCGGGCGGGCGCGGCGGAGTCCGCCGGAGGGGTGGGCGCGCTGGAGGCGTGGCTGACGGAGCGCGCGCCGGAGGAGTGGCGGCGTTACAGTCGCCTCCACGCCCTCCTGCGGCTGGGGCTCCTGGGGAGCCGGGGCTTGAAGGTCCTGCGGGCGTCGCACCCCGCCCTGCTGGAGGCCCTGGCCTGCGGGGGCGTCGGCGGGGTGCGGAGCGATGGCTCGGTCCGCGTCAAGTGCCTGCACCTGCAGGCGGCCTCGTGGTTGGCGCTGGGGCACCACCCAGGCGCGGAGTGGCTTCAGGGGCAGGGGCTGGGAACCTCCTGCGACGGGCGGACGGAGTGCGCGCTGCGAGCGCCTCGCACAAAATACGGGATTTCCCCCCAAATCCACGGGCAAAGTTTTTAACGTGCGTCGGGGTCAAGTTTGCACATTTTTTACTGCACCTGATGGGTGCAAGGCTAGAGTCGGCTTAATCTGTACTACGACGAGCTTGATACCTGATAAGGTTGTCGCAACCTGCGGATTTGGGTTCCCCCCCAACCCACAGGCAAAGTTTTTAACGTGCGTCAGAAAGCGGTTTTATGCGTTTTTTGCTGCACCTGACGGGTGAGAGGTCAGAGTCAGGTTAACCTGTGCTATGACGGGCTTGATCCTTGATAAAACTGCTGCAACCTGTGGATTTGGGTTCCCCTTCCGGGCTTGACAGGCACTGCGAGAATGTCTATACTAACAGCAATTAGTTTTAAGTAACTTATGTGTTGTTTGTCGATGCTTTTTGAGAACGATCGAACGGGATACGACGATCGTCCAATTTCGGGAGGTAACATTTTTAGTGTTTAGCAGAGGCGGTGTTTGCTCATTTTCTTCCGCATCTGACGGAGGGAAGATTAGATGCCAGCTTAACCTGTGCAACGAGGGCTTGAGCTCTGATAAAGCCTTTTATAATCCGCAGTGAAAGGTTCGGTAACCGGCCTGACAGGGCGAGAAGAGCTTGTTGGAGGGCTGGGAATTGTTGTGGGCTGTTAAGAGACAAAAGGCTGTTTGTCGTCTTTTTAGATAAACCAGATGAGCAGAAGCGGCAAAGATTTTTATTGATTCTATCATTTTAACGCATTAATGGGAGGGTTTTCTGTGCGCTTGAAATAATATCGAGGAAACAATGTCGTGCAACGGTGGCACGTTACGACAGTGCAACGAGAAAGCCCGCGACTAAAGTCGCGGGCTGAAAGTTACAACGCCGCCAACTTGTCGGCGTTCGCCTTTGCTTTTGTTTCTCTGAATATACTGTATTTGGTAACTGGTAACGTGGGGTGAAATCCCGTGCCAACCTGTCCCCTTTTGGGGGTACAACGTATCTTGAAAACTCGATATATCGGGTTGTTTGGGGAAGTTCCAAACGTAAAATATCCAACGCCCAAGAACAAACTCAGAATACTTGGGGCAAAGAGTGGGGCATCCACTCTTTAAGGGAGAAGACGTAAGACCGGCTTCGGTCGGCTGTCTTTGTCGATCTTAGAATCCCACGAGTTTATTCGTGGGAGTATGTCAAGACAAGCGAGTTGCTGATTTTCCCGGGTGTTATTTGTATTTGATGCCGCTGTAATCCGGCTTAATTGATGACGTGCCCTGGAAGGAGGGGTAGGTGTGTTTCCCTTGCATGTGGCTCCGGTCAATACGAAGCTGAAGGTCATGAAGGCCGGGAGCAATCCAGGGATGTCCAAACGCCTTGAGAGCCTTGGGTTGGGGGAGGGGAGTATCCTTACTCTGCTGCAGGATCGGGACGGGGATGTCATCGTCAAGGTGATGGAGGGCGAGAGCTGCCTGGCTCTGGACCACGAGATCGCGATGACTCTCCTGGTCGGGGAGGCTTAGAGACGGACATTTGGATGTGGAATGGGCACTGGCTGTCAGGACTGGCCCGACTTGGCGGAACGCCTCCGGGTCGGGTGTTTTGACGTCACGTTTTGAATTCTAGCGCAGATTGGGTGGGAACGATGAGCGAAGTGACGCTTGCGGAGCTTGCCCCGGGTGAGTCGGGGATGGTCGTGGGGATTAAGGGCAGGGGGATGTTGGCCCAGAGGCTGGTTGATATGGGGCTCTATCCCGGAGTCGCAGCCAGGGTCGTTCGAAGGGCGCCCTTGGGAGATCCCATTGAGGTTGACGCCGAGGGTGCACTCGTCAACCTGCGCTATGAGGAAGCTCATTTCGTGAAGATGAAGAAGCTTAATAATGGGCAAGATGAATAAAATGGGCAAAAAGATTGTGGCCCTTGCGGGGCAGCCGAACTGCGGAAAATCCACCGTTTTCAACAGTCTGACGGGCGCAAAACAATTCGTGGCCAACTATCCCGGCGTGACCGTCGACAAGATGATGGGCTGGTACAAGCGGGACGGCGAGACCGTGGAGGTCGTCGACCTCCCCGGCACCTATAGTCTGACGTCCTACTCGCCCGAGGAGCGCGTCTCCCGCGACGTGCTCCTGAAGGAGCCCCTGTCGGCGGTCGTCAACGTCGTGGACGCCGCCAACCTCAAGCGCAGCCTGTACCTGACGCTCCAGCTCCTGGAGATGGAGATTCCCCTCGTCCTCGACCTCAACATGATGGACGTGGCCGAGGGCCTCGACATCTCCGTGGACGTCCCGGCGCTCTCGCGGGAGCTGGGCGTCCCCGTCGTCGCGACGGCCATCACCCACGGGCGCGGGCGCGAGGATCTCTTCGGGGCGATCTCCGATATGTCCCGGTCGAACGCGCGGACGAGCGTTGCCGTGTCCGAGCTCTATCCCGACCTGCAGGACGCCCTGAAGGAGCTGGAGGCGCTGCTGGCCGATTCGTCTTCGTCCGGCGGGGCGTCCCTTCAAGGGACCTTCCCCCTTCCGTGGATTGCCGTCAAGCTGATGGAGGGCGACCCGGAGGTCGCGGCCCTGGTGCGCGAAAGGGCCGGGGACGACGGCGCGGCCCGGGACATTTTGTCCAGGGCGGAGGCCCTGAGGGAGGCGTTCGAGCACGAGAGGGGCATGAGCGCCGACCTCTACGTCTCCGGTCAGCGCAGCCGAAGGGCCGCGGCCATCGCCAAGCGCTGCGTGTCCAGAAAGAACACGGAGAAGGTCCACGTCTCCGAGCGCATAGACCGGCTGGTCTGCAACAGGTTCTTCGGCCCCGTCTTCCTTCTTTTCGTCATCTACGGATTCTACTATCTTTCCTTCATACAGGGCTACAACCTCACCCACTACACGTGGCCCGTCCTCGCCGGGTTCCGCAGCCTCGCCGAGAGCGTCCTTCCCCAGCCCGGAATCATCGAGCTGCCCCTGCTGCGGGAGTTCGTGCTGTGGGTCGTCGACAACCTGAACGCGCTCCTCAACTACATCCCGATCTTCTTCATCCTCTTCGCGCTGATCGCCGTGCTGGAGGACAGCGGCTACATGCCGCGCATCGCGTTCGTCCTGGACCGGATACTGAGCCGTTTCGGCCTTCACGGCCAGTCCACGCTGCCGATGATCCTGGGCGGCGTCGTCCTGGGCGGTTGTTCCGTCCCGGCGGTCATGGCCACCAAGGGCATCCCGGACGAGAAGTCGAAGCTGGCGACGATTCTGACGCTTCCCATGCTCAACTGCCAGGCCAAACTTCCGCTGTACTTCCTGCTCATCGGCATCTACTTCAACGAGACGGTGCGCCTGCCCCTGCTGGGCGAGGTCAATCAGCAGAGCATCGTCATCGTCTTCATCCAGACGATCAGCCTGCTCTTCGTGCTCCCCCTGGCGAAGATCCTCTCCATGACGGTGCTGAGGCACAAGGAGACGGCGCCCTTCATCATGGAGATGCCGCCTTACCATATCCCCTCCGTGCGGGGGGTTCTGGGGC
>ERZ772967.1063-NODE-1063-length-19550-cov-5.059964_pt1 | contig 19550 bp, 15 predicted proteins | sample MGYA00511677_ERZ772967 | MGnify/ENA primary metagenome ERZ772967 (study PRJEB29015, sample SAMEA2737931) | human oral metagenome | biome: human oral; feature: human-associated habitat; material: dental | place: China | collected 2146 ...
AGAGTAGCAAAAGACCTTGAAATTGGGTAGGGCAAAGCGCTTTTAAATTTTAAATTACCGTAAGAATAAAAGGGTAGAATGCGCCAAAATATTTTTTATAAAAATGGGGAAATTTTATGAGGGATTATGATAAGGAGCCGATAATAGTAAAAAATGACTATTTGTTAAAAAGCGAATTGGCTATAAGAATTTTCTTTTTAATATTAGCATCAATCTTCGCTATTAGATGTATTTTTCCTATAGAAAGCCTTTTTAATAATGCCCTTAGAAAAAGCGAGTTAGCGCTTTGCATATGTGTATTTTTTGGTTCAATTTTTAAAGATTTGGCAATGGTAAGAGGTATGCTGGCAAATAACTTACAAATTAGAATTTTTAATAAAAGAATTGAATGCGATTATGTAGACTTTGCCGGTAATTGTAAAATTTTAGAATTTGGAGTTGATGAAAAAACAAAAATTACATACTCATATATGCCTAGATTCGGTGAAAAAATTAGTAATAAGTCTAATATGAAAATATCAGAAAAAATAGCTGATACTTTAGTCTATATACCGGCTATGCTAATAAATATGTCTTTTGTTTTGATATTTCAAATTCTAAAGCTTTTTAAAATAGAAAGATATTATATATTAGACAATGGCAGCATGACCATATCGATCAGACAAAATCAAGAGATTATTGATAAATTTGGAGATGTTGCTTTCGACAAAGAGAGTTTGACTTTGAGCCTGATAAACCATAGCTCTAAAATTTTTAATACGTAAGGAAAGAGATGTAAGAATATGGGTTAAAAATTTTTAATATAGGTATGGGATTATTTATATTGGCTATGTTGATAAGCATAAGGAGCCTGCAGGCTTATTCTGAGAAGCGTTTAGATTGGATGTTTCTTTTTGGCGCTTTTAGAGAGGTGCTTGCCGATAAGCCGAATATAAAGCAACCTGAGGAATATAAAATCTCAAATAGGGCAAAAATAATATATCACTATGTCGAATGTATACTTTGCTTTATAGTAAATGCTTCTATTTGGGTGAGTGCCATAATTGCGATTATAGGTTTAGTAATGTCGAAATTTTAGAATAGAGATGTAAATATGATATAATTCATTTTGAAAATATTGATGCAAGATTAAAATTTCGATTTAAATTCTATTTTAATGAAAGGAGATTTTGAATGAAACTCATCAAACTAAGTTTAGCTGCGGCAGTTTGCACATGCGCTGTATCCTCGCTAAGCGCGGCAGATAGCGTAGCCGATGCGATCACTAACGGTAAGCTTGGCGGAACGGTAAAGACAACTTACGCCAATAAAACCGTAGACAATAGAGGCGGAGCCGCTAGAGGCGATAACGACTACGAGGCATTCGGCGTGGGTCTTGAGCTCGGATACGTTACCGATCCTCTTTACGGCTTTAGAATAGGGCTTACCGGACAAGGCTGGTTGATGCCGTATCATGTAGGCTCAAGCAATAAGACCGCCTACGATAAGGAGTGGTATACTAAAGGTGCGGTATTATCCGAATTATACCTAGGATACGGCATAGGAAATACCGATATAAAGGCGGGTAGACAATATGTCGTAACTCCGCTCGTTGCTGGCAACTATACGAGGGCGTTTAAAGAGGCTTTCGAGGGCGTAGCGATATCTAACAAAGACATCCCCGATACTACATTGTGGGGCGGATGGTTTTATAAATTCCAAGGAAGGAGCAAAACCGCCATGGGCGCTCCGGCAGGCGAAGGAAAGGCTCCTTTGTTTAAAGATAGAGTGATACTCGGCAATATGACCGGTCCGGTCGCCGTAAAATTTGAAAATATCTTCTCTGCATATATTCAAAACAAATCCTTGCCTTATACTACTTTAACCGGCGCTTACGCAGCGGTAACGGACGTTAAACCGGCTAATGCGTTAAAGGACGGCGACGTTAGCCTGTATCTTGCCGAGGCGAATGTAAAAGTACCGGTAGGCGAGGTTTTAAAGCTAGGATTTGATCTTAACTACAAAGGCTCGCGCGTAGACGGAGGGCTGGAGCCAAGAAGGCTTGACGGCGATATGTTCGGCGCAAGAGTCTCGGTTAGCGAGTTTTTCGGATTCGGCCTATCGTATGCCTATACGACCGTTAGCGACGATGATGCCGTTATTTTGGGCGTAGGCAACGGTCCGGGATCATATACCGCTCTGCCTATTAGAGGTCCGTTCGTATTCACGGGATACGCGGGTATGGATACGCACAAGATCGTGCTTGATTACAACTTCGGCGCTATCGGCTTGGACGGCTTCAAAACCGCGCTACACTACGTAAAAGGCGATCAAGACAGAGTAGGCGGCACGAATAATATCAATGCTAGCGGGGCTGCGGGCCAAAAGGTCGGCACCAGCATGGACGTAGAGGGCTGGGCGGTAACGGCAAACTACGCTCCTAAGGCCGTGAAGGGGCTAAGCTTGGGCGTAACTTACACTGCGCTTGAGAGGAGCGACCACTACGCTAGCGGCGTAAATAGAAAGTTCGACGAGAACGAGATATGGTTGCAGGCTGCGTATAAATTTGATCTAAGCGGCAACTAAAGCTTTAAAGAGCGGAGTATTTCCGCTCTTTCTCATCCGCATTATTCTGCCTCATATATGACGCAAAAAAGGGCGTTAAACCCGAAAAATTTATTCTTTCCCATCATACATTATCAAACGGGCTCGCGCTTGATAAATACTTCAATCCAAACTTCGCAAATTTAACATAACTCTTAAATTTAATGAAGCAAAGGCGAAATTTAGACGATAAATTTAAATGATAGATTCGGCAAAATTTCAGGGAGACGGAATTTTAAATTTGCCGATCCGCTCCGCTAAATTTTAAAATTATAAAGCCTTACTATTAAATTTAACGCAGCTATTTGATCTAGTAAAATTTCAGCAGCATTTCGTAGAATAAGCGCACTGTATATCTGACATCGGCAAACTGATGTTTGTCTTTAAGCCCTTATAATATAGCAGGCATTGACTGCGCCCTAGTATACGGCACTTAGATATCAAAAAAGCGATGATTTTTGCACGGCTTCTTTCGATGAAATTTTAAATTTGGATAAATTTTAAAGCTCGTCCGTAGAGCGTAAAAGAGATGAAAAAGGATAAAATTTTACTTGCCGGATCAAGTGAATAAAAGCTAGATAAAATTTAACTTCGCTAAATTTAACTCGCCGCGGATCAAATTAAGCCCTAAATTTGAGCTTTAAATTTAACCCGCGGCGGAGCATGAATTGAAGCGTGAATCGAAACGCTTATAATCTCAAAGCGTTATTTCTTCGCGCTAGAAGCGTCCATAAAGGCCTGCTCTTCGGCGCTCGGTTTGTATTCGTCGCCGAAAAATTCCTTCTTCGCCTTGATCTTTTCCTGCATCATCTTCTTTTCGTAAATTTTATACGTCGGTCGCCAGTACTCTAGGTAGTTGCGAAGCCCGATGCCATGCCCTGCGCTTACGTGGCAGCTCGCGCATTTAAGCTCGCGCTCGGTGCCTAGGAGCTTTTTGTAGTGCGCGTGCATGCGTTGCGCCTGCTCGGAGGTGATCTTGCTGTCGATCACGGTGGCGTGGCAGCTCGTGCAGCCGTTGTCAAACACATAGTGCTCGCGGTTTTCGCGCCTTTTATTCCAATCAAATTTTTCAGGCTCGTCAAAGAAGTGCGAGTAGCCCTCCAGTACGCCGTTTTTGGCCTTTTGATAGACGTATTTTACGATATTGTCGTGCGGCAGGTGGCAGTCGACGCATTTGGCTTTGACGCCCGTTTTGCCCTTGCCCGAGTGGACGTCGTCTTGATAGGCGATCACCATCGGATCCATCTCGTGGCAGACGTCGCAGAATTTATCGGTGCTCGTTTTCTCGAGCGCGTAATGCACCGGCACGACGACGAAAAACCCTATAATACCGCTTATTAAGATGATAAGCGCTAGTAATTTTTTAGAAATTCTCATGGCGTCACCCCCATCCATTGCGGCACTTCGTGCTCGTGGCATTCGGTACACATATTCGTAGATGCCTTGTGCTCGTTGTGGCATTCGTCGCAGTATAGCGTAGGACCGTCGTGGACGGAGTTGTGCGGATTGGCCTTGAGCGTATCCATAAATTTTAGCCTTTTGGCGAGTTTCTTTTTGTCGCCGTGGCAGCTGATACAGCCCTTGTCGCCGATACTTTTAAATTTAGACGGATCGCTTCCTTGATTTACGTGGCAATCGACGCAGTCAAACGCCAAATGCTCGTGATGAGGTTTGATTTTGTATTTTGCCCGAAGCTCATCTGAAACGACTATGTTCGTGGCGTTGGCGTCGTTGGCAGACGGCGCGCCGAACAAAGTCGCGATGATACAGCACAAAATTAATGCCGTAAAACTGAAATTTTTCATTTACAACCTTTTGTAGAAGTGCCTTGCGGGCCCGCTTTCGCTAACCCGGCAAGGCTTAAGAGAGCTTGCGCTCGGGCTTAGTTAGGTGATCTGCTCGCCCGCGATCATTCCGAAAACTATGCAGTCGGTGATCGCGACGGTGCCCAGCCTGCTTGCTCCGTGAGTACCGCCGGTGATCTCGCCTGCAGCCCAGAGGCCTGGGATCGGTTTATTCGTCTTAGATGATAAGACCTCGGCTTTGGTGTTGATCTTTAGACCGCCCATCGTGTGGTGAGGCTTCGGCGAGAGGCGGATGACGTAGAAAGGTCCCGCTTCGTTGATCTCGCTAAGCGCGCTTTCTTGCTTGCCGAACTCGTCTTTTTTCGCCTTAACGCCTTCGTTGTATTTTTTGACGCTCTCTTTTAAGGCATCTGCAGGCACGCCGTATTTACTGGCGATCTCATCTAGGCTCGCGCATTCGCCCACTAGCTTGCCGCTTGCCATGCCTTTAGAAATAACCTCTTCGCTTAGGTCTTTAAACGCCATTTTGGTATCGGCGAAGGTTATCGGATAGGCTTTTGGATCCTCGCGTAAAATTTTAAACTCCGCGTCCGCGCGGGTCTTGCGATCTGCAAGCTCGTTCATAAAGCGCTTGCCGTTGCGAACGTCCACGGCGATGCCGTATTTAAAGGTACCTTGCTGAGTTAGGATCGGAGCGGTACCGAAGCCCTTCTCATCGGGGCTCGCCCACGGACCGAACTGGATCCAATCGACCTGCACCGGATACGCGCCGATCTCAAAGGCTTTTAGTAGCACGCCCGCGGTAGCTCCTGCGTGATTTGTGCTATCGACATCATCAGGGATGCGCGGGTCTTGAAGCTTGCGGAAAATTTTATCGCGGCAAAATCCGCCCGCTGCAAGCACTACGCCTTTTTTGGCTTTGAGCGTCTTTTTTGTGCCGCTAGTGTTTTCAAGATCGTCGCTGTAGAGATTTGGATCAAATTTATACTCCTCGCGGATCACGACGCCCGCTACTCGCTCGCCGTCCATTACGAAATCGTCAAATTTCGCGCGGCGGCGAAGCTCGCAGCCCTTATCTTTTAGCGCTTCAAATTTTTCAAGCATCGGCTGGATGTAGCCAGAGCCGCTATCATTTGTAGTTAGCATCGAGCGCGCGACGCTGTGTCCGCCGAAGTGCGCGCAGTGATCCATTTTAAATTGCACGCCGTTATCTACGAGGAATTTAAACGCGTCCAAGCCGCGATCGGCTAGGGTGCTTAAAAGCTCAGGGTGGTTGATGCCAAGTCCTGCTTTTAGACAGTCGTTCATAAATAGCTCTTTGCTGTCTTTGATGCCCGTTTTTTCCTGCACGGGGTTCATCGGCACGCTCATACCGCCGCCGTTGATGACGGAGTTTCCGCCGATACGACCCATCTTTTCGAGAATCAAGACTTTGTTGCCTTTCTCGGCTGCTTTTAAGCCCGCCGCAAGCCCCGCAAAGCCGCTACCGATGATGATTACATCCCACTCCTCGTCAAATTTGACGTCCTTTGCGTCCACTGCGCTTGCTTGTGCATTTACCGCGCTAAGTGCGAGTGCACCGGCTCCTACCATACCCATTTTCAGTATGTCGCGTCTCTGCATATTTTGCCCCTTTACTTAGAGATTTTTTAATCTTAAAGATTAATGTCGTAATTTTATATTAAATCTTTATGTAAGTCAAATGTTATTTAGTATATAATTTAATAGCTAAAGGCTATAAAATTTCAACCGAAGGGGCAAAAAATGAGCCTGCGACATATGGAATTTGCGGTAAAAATTTCGGAGCTTAAAAGCTTTACAAAAGCGGCGAGCGAGCTTGGAATCGCCCAACCGTCGCTTTCAAAGAGCATTATGCTTTTAGAAAAGGAGCTCGGGATCGAAATTTTCGATAGAAAAAACGGCCTTGAGCTTACATACGCGGGCGAAATTTACATCGCCAGAGCGAAAAATATGCTTAGGCTCAATAAGGAGTTAAATAACGAAATCCGCGGGCTTTCGTCGATCAAGACGGGCAAGCTCGTAATCGGCGCAACCTCGACCAGCTTTAAATTTATCGAAAAGATCATCGCGATGTTTTACAGTAGGTTTTCCAAAGCCGACATCAGGGTCGTGCACGCTCACTCCGAGCCTGCGCTCATCGAGATGCTAAAAAGCGGCGAGCTTGATATCGTCTATGCTGCGCACTTCGGCGAGCTTTCTGCGGAGGGGCTTGAGTGCGAGTTTATAAAAAAGCGCAGGCTGCTTCTAAGCGTCTGTTCCTCCCATCCTGCCGTTTCGCGAGCGAGTATAAATTCTACCGAGAGATACCCCAAGATCGCGCTTAGCGAGTTCAAATCCGATAAATTTGCAATTAGCAGTAAAATTTTAAAAAGCGAATCGAACTTCAAAAAGATATTTGAAAACGCCGGCTTTACGCCTCAAATTTTCTGCGACACCTCCTATCTATACGTGGCTAACGCGATGGTCGCGGCGGGGCTTTGCGTGAGTTTCAGCTTCGCGCGGTACATTTTTGAGACACAAAAGGACTACATCACGCTCTTTGACGTCGCGGATGAGCCGCTTTTGGACGTGTCGTTTTCGGTCGTGTATAAAAAACCATCCAAGCTCGCAAAGGAATTTATAAAGATGATAAAAGCGGGCAAAAGCGGCGAGTAGGGCGCACCGGCGGCAAGATGCTCAAAATTTGTATTTAAATCTCGCGCTGAGCCATATTACATAGCGCAAATTTACAGTAAATTTCAAGTTATACCGCATAGCGCAAATTTGCTTTGAAATCCGCATCCATAGCGTTAGATCTGCTCTAAATTCTACAACCGAGCCGCATTAAATTTACGTCAAAATTCCGTCGCCGCGAGGACGGCGTTTGATTTTATTTTTTGATCATGCGCTTATACGGGCCGAAGCGGTGGTCGTTCTCGTCAAATCCGTCGTTGTAGGGCCCCACGTCCATATCCATCTGCTTGACGTCTAGATCGGGGAAATCTTTCTTCCTATCGGGTTTGATCTTGCGCGGTTTTGAGTTTATATACGCCGTCACGTCGAAAGCTTCCTCCCAGCTTAGCGAGGCGTCTCCTTTAGGCATAGTGGCTTTGACATACCTCGCTCCTTCGATGAGCCTATACATACCGGCGCCCGTATTGTAGCTGTCATCGCCCCAAAGCGCGGGGAATGTGTAATAATCGCCGCTTTGAGCAAACCCCTCGTTTTTTATCCCTTCGCCGTTTTCGCCGTGGCAGGCGGCGCATTTTGCGGCGTAAATTTCGCCTCCTTTTTTAGGATCCGCCGCGCGGTCTAAAAACTGCGCCTTCGGCAGCCCCTGGCCTTTTACCTTTGCGCCGACCTCATAGCCTGCGGAGAGCCAGTGCATGTAGGCGATCATCGCGCGCATCTCTTTGGAGTTCGTAGGTATCGCTCTGCCCGCCATCGAGCGCTGAAAACAGCCGTTTATGCGGTCTTGCAGCGTGACTAGCTGATCCGATCTCGCGACATACTGCGGAAATCTCGCGTAGATACCCACGAACGGGCTTTGATCGGGCACGACGCCGCCGCTCGTATGGCAGCTCGAACAGGAGAGGTTGTTGCCGGCAAAGCGCATTTTTTCGTCCTTTGCCTGCGGTCCGAGATACCTCGTCGTCTCGTTGATGAGCTTCGCGCCGTAGATGACGGTCTTTGCATAAGGCGAGTCGCCGAGCTTTGCCTCGTCTATGACGCCGTTTTCATCGATGCCTACGGGCAGCCTAAACTCCTGCGTCTTTTGCTCGTACGGCACGGCTTTTTTGGCGTTGAGTTTGGCTACATCAAAGCCTAAAATGGGCGTAAAAAATAGCGGAAGCGCTAAAACAAGGGCAGTTTTTCTCATAAGTTCTCCTTTAAAAAAGTAAAATATACATTTGAAATTATTGAATTTTTTAGTTAAATGTGCGTTAAAATTTCAAAAAAAGGAGAAATTCCGAGAGTTCGCACAGAGGAGAATTTTAAATAGCCGATTTTAAAATTTGAGCGGGCGAAAAAATTTTAAAAGCTGATTTTTGCGGTCTGCGCGTAGGGGAAATTTTAAAAAAGCCGATTTTGAAGGCTTGCGAGAGCGCAAATCTAAAGGGCGCCTTTCACGGCTCGTTTCGTGCACCGCTCGGCCGCTTCCTGCGCTGTTGTGTTTTGCGTCGCTGCATTTTTGCGTCGCGGATGCGGCATCGCGCCGCGTATAAATGCAGAGCGCATGCAAGCGTCCGCGAGAAACGAACGGATAAGATGAACGGATTAATTTCGCTCGTGCGTGACCGCGGTATATTTGATCCGTGCCGCCCTGCTACTCCGCCACAAACGAGACGTTCGCAAAACTTGTCGCGGCATGCCGCCGAAATATAAGTCGCAAATTGGTATTTTAGCGCGAGATTTGCAAAAGCATGTCGCGGTGCATCGCAGCAGGATCGCCGCTGCATTTGAAATTATCTAAGTCCGCCGGCGCGATAGGACAAGGCGGATCGTCTCGTCTATGCGCCGTTTAGGCGGCGCGCGTATTTATGCTCGCCCTGCACGCGCCTTAAACGGGCGCTAGGTTTGAAATTTAACCCGAGCGGGCTTGGAATTTTAAATTTAAGCGGATTTGGGCTTTGGCAGTCGGATCTGCTTGCGTGCCGCGTCGAACCATATCCGTGCTAGAATTATCGCCGCCGAGACAGGCACCGTAATGCGGCGGTATGAAAATCTACTAAAGCTCTTGAGTAAAACGTAAAGGAATTGGGGAAATCGAAGTAGCATCGGCAAGTATGAAATTTTAATGTTTTTGAATAAAACTGCGCGAAACTTAATCGTTCTTAAGTAGAGCAAGAGCAAATTAGCCTTTATCGCCAAGCTCGCGATAGTTATAATTTTGAATTAAACGGCGAAATTTAAATACTCTTGGATAAAACAGCATGGAATAAACTTAAACGCCTCGGATCAAAAACGTTAATTTTAACCACACTGAACTACCGCGCTATCTGAGCTAAGCCAAGTTGTATTGTGCTATGATGGGCGGTTGAGTTAAATTCCGTGCTGCATCGCACCGGATTTGCTTTAATCTCGCACTGAGCTACGCCGTGCCACACTAAATTTGCCGCCAAGCCGCATTAAATTTTATGTAAAAAATTTCGCTGCTAAGCTACGACAAATTTAGATTCAAATTTCGCTAGCGTGCCTATCTGTGGTAATTTTTTACGAATTTTTCTATGCGCTCAAAGCCGCGTTTTAGATTTTCCATAGAGCACGCAAAGCTTATGCGGAAGTGCCCATCCATGCCAAATCCGCTTCCTGACACCGTGGCTACGAGCCCTTTATCTAGCAGCTGCATGCAGAATTTCATACTATCAGGTTCTACCTGAGAGCAATCTATGAAGAAATAAAATGCACCATCTGGTTTTACGACGCTAAGTCCCGGGATCGCGCCTATCGCGTCCGTGCCGAAATCGCGTCTGCGCTGGTATTCGCGCCTCATCATTTCGATATAATCATCCGCCTCGCCCCGCAGCACCGGCATAGCGCCTGCCTGGACTATGCTTGCTACGTTGCTGACACTTTGGCTTTGCAGGCTGATCATAGCCTTATTTAGCTCATCGATCGCGCACGCCGTGTATCCGAAGCGCCAGCCGGGCATCGCGCCACATTTGCTTAGCCCGTTGATCGTCACGGTGCGCCTAAACATATCCTCGCTGATGCTTGCTGCGGCTATGAAGCTCTTGCCGAAGACGATTTTTTCGTAAATTTCATCGGCAATTACTAAAATATCCGTGTCCTTTAGCGCTTCCGCAAGCTCTTGCAGCTCCTGGCGCGAATATACGGCGCCTGCGGGGTTACTCGGGTTGAAAAGGCACAGCGCCTTCGTGCGCGGCGTGATCGCGGCTTTGAGCTGCGAGGCGGTGATTTTGTATCGGTTTTCCGCCTTGGTGTCTACGATGACGGGCTTGCTGCCACAGAATTTTACAATTTCGGGGTAGGTGACCCAATAAGGCGCCGGTATTATAACCTCATCGCCTTCGTTTAAGATGCAGTTAAAGGCGTTAAATAGCGAGTGTTTGGCGCCTATGTTGGTGATGATCTGATCAGGCCTGTAGTTTAGAGCATTATCGCGCTTTAGCTTCTGCGCGATTAAATTTAAAATTTCAGGCGTTCCGGCAACCGGCGTATATTTTCCACAGCCCTTAGCCATAGCCTCTATGACAGCCTTTTTGGCGACTTCTGCGGTATCGAAATCAGGCTCGCCCGCGCTTAGGATTACGACGTCTTGCCCCTGAGCTTTCATCTGTTTGGCTTTAGTGCTGATTGCGATCGTTAGGCTTTCACCGAGCTTGCTTACGCGACTTGAAAGTGTTAATTTCATTGATGCTCCTTGGATTGGTTTAGACAATTTAAAATTTGATTTTTGACGCTAAAAGCCCTGCCGCCGCTTGGGTCTTGGTCGTAGATATCGTCGATTTTATAGTTGCCTCCGCTACGGACGAGTTTGTAGATTATCGTCTGCGCACCGTAGGGGCAGGTCTGAGTTACTACGACGGTATCGCGCTGCCCTAGCTCAAAATCATATTTCGCGTCGTCGCAGACATCTTGACCGCCGATTATCGGATCATAGTCCAAGCAGCCTACCTCACCTTCGCCAGCAGATGCTTCATCCTGCATAAGCACGGATCTGAAAGAAGCCGATAGAGCATTTTTGTGATCGCCGAAATAGGTATTCTTGATATATAGACTTTTTACTAGGCTTATTCTGGCGTCGTCCGCGGAATTTTTTGCGCTATTAGCATCGCTGCCGCTTGCTGATAAAATCGCACAAATTATAAAAAATAGAGCTTTTTTCACTTTAACCCTCTTATTTTAATGATTTCAGATACTCTTCGTAGAATTTATTTAGATCCTCATCCATTGCGGAGATATCTTTTCTGCCGCTGCAGATGCAATCTTCCAAAATTTCGATACGTTTGATGAGATATTTGATAAGCTCCTGGCTGATATCTGGAATTTTATTATGCGCCAAAGGATCGCTCTCGCAGCTTCCTAAAATTCTAGCGGGCACGCCCACGGCGGTGCAGTTTGGCGCGACATCCTTTACGACGACGGAATTTGCGCCGATTTTGGAATTTTCGCCGATGGTGATGTTGCCTAATACTTTGGCTCCTGCGCCCACTACGACGCCGTTTTGCAGCGTCGGATGGCGCTTGCCGTGCTCTAAGCTCACGCCGCCGAGAGTGACGCCCTGATAGATCAGACAGTTATCGCCGATGATCGCCGTTTCTCCAATGACAAGCCCCGTGGCGTGATCGAAAAACACGCCCGAGCCGATACGTGCGCCCGGGTTTATATCTACGGCGGTGATTATGCGGGTAAGTCCGCTGATCGCGCGAGCTACAAGCTTAAAACCTCGCTCGTAGAAAAAATGCGCGAAGCGATAATTTATTAGCGCCCAGACACCGGGATAGCAGAAAAATATCTCAAATACGCTATTGCATGCGGGGTCCTGGCGCATCGGCTCGGTGAAGTCCCGTTTTAAAATTTGCCAAAAACTCATTTGATCGTCTTTAGATAGCTGTTGTCGTTTAAAAACAGATATAGCTCGCCCAGGATATGCTTTTTCTCTTTATCTCCGATAAGATTTGATTTTTCGACGCGCTCGTTTAGGCTTTCGCGGATATCTACTACGTCGTAGTCCATATCCTCCAAGATGTCGATGACCGATTGAGATTCGATAAAATCCTTGATCTCAAAGCCGCCGTCATCCTTTAAAATCACGGTCGCCTCTGTTGGGTGTGCAAAGAGGTTGTGGCTCATGCCAAGCACCTCCTGATAGGCTCCGACAAGGAAAAAGCCCAAAAAATACTCCTCTTTTTCAGGATCGAAATCGTGCAGAAAGAGCGGATTTTTTTGACTGTCGAATTCTATCTCGCCGTCGCTATCGCAGGTGATATCCCAGATTGACGCAGATAGCGTGGCGCGCTCGTCCAGCCTCTCTAGCGGCATGATTGGGAAGTGCTGCTTGATGCCCCAAAAATCGGGCAAGCTTTGAAAGATCGAAAAATTTACCAAATAGCGCTCTTGAGCGTTGCCTAGGGAGTTTAAGAAATTGCTGTATTCTTGCTTGTTGCCTAAAATTCCATACGCCTTTCGCATTATTAGATGAACCAAAATTTCGCCGTTTGAGCGGTCGATCAGATCGACGTATCCCAGATCAAAAAGGGTAAGCACGCTCTCCATATGCGACATAGCGTCGTGCAGATACTCTAGCGCGTTGGAGGGCTTTAGAGTTTTATACAGATCGTATAGCTCGGCGACTACCGGCGGATTATCCTTTTTTAGGGCGAGCTTCTCTTCGGCGTATTCTTGGGTAAAAAGCTCCAAAATCGGCGCCACGAGCACCGCATGGCTGGCGGCTACATATCTGCCGCTCTCGATAAAAATATCCGGCTCGGCCTCTTTTTTATCCTCTGCGATCGATTTTAGCAGGAAGACCACGTCGTTGGCGTATTCTTTTAGCGTATAGTTGCGGCTGGAGCTTTCTTTGGCTTGGGAGTATTCGATAGCGAGCCCTCCGCCTAAATTTATGGATTTTAAATTTTTCGCGCCCATTTTGCGAAGCTCGGTGTAGATATTGCCCGCCTCGATGAGGGCTTTTTTGAGCGGATGGATCTCTGTAATCTGTGAGCCGATATGAAAATGAATCATCGTAAACTGCTCGATGAGGTCGTTTTTCTTGAGTAAGTTTATCGCTTCTATAAGCTCGGTCGAGGTAAGGCCGAATTTGGAATTTATCCCGCCGCTTTTCGCCCACATGCCGCTTCCGGAGTTGTGCAGCCTGATGCGAAGCCCGATGAATGGCTTTGGCGCAAACCGCTCCTTAGCCGTTTCGATGATGGTTTCAAGCTCGTTTAGCCCCTCGATCGTAAGCGTTACGTTATGCCCCATCTCTGCGGCGATGAAGCCGATATTTATAAGCTCCTTATCTTTAAAACCGTTTACGGTGATCGGCGCGCCGTATTTGTTATACGCCATCGCTAGCAGCAGTTCGGGCTTGCTGCCGGCCTCGAGTCCGTATCCGTAAGGCTCGCCGATATCGACTAAATTTCTAACGAAGCCCGGGAATTGATTTACTTTAAGCGGATAGACGGCGTGGAATTTTCCCTTGTAATCAAACTCCTTAATGGCGCGGTTAAAATTTGAGTAAATTTCAACGATCTGCTTTTTGATGAGGTGCGGAAAGCGCAGCAGTATCGGGCCTCGCACGCCGTCTGCGCGGATCTCTTTTATAATGTCCACCAAAGGCTGCTTGAAATCGGAGTTTAGGCATAGTTTGCCGCCATCTATCGTGAAGTTGGAATTCCCCCAAATATTTAGTCCGTAATCGCTCATGCTCTATCCTTAAAAAACGCTTCGACCTCTTTAAATTTAATCGCAAAGGTGCTTTGATCCTCTAAATTTTTGCACCACACCTCGGCGCGGTCAAACTCGTCCTGCCCGATGCAAAGGCAAAATTTCGCCTCCGCTGCGTCAGCCGCTTTTAAATGCTTGGCTAGGCTCTTGGGCTCGTATGAAATTTGAGTTTTACAAAACTTTCGCAGTTTTAATGCAAATGAAAACGCCGTGCTTACGAACGCCTCGTCTAGCGCGCCGATATAAAGTCCCTCACGCGCTTGTGGGCTTTCGCGCGTTTTTAAAATTTCGGCTATTCGCTCGATGCCGATCGCAAAGCCCACGCCCGCCGTCTTTCTGCCGCCTAAAAACTCCACGAGTCTGTCGTAGCGCCCGCCGCCGCCTACGGCACTTTGTGCGCCAAGCTCGCTTGAGACGAACTCAAAGGCAGTCTTGCAGTAGTAATCAAGCCCGCGCACGAGTTTCGGATCGATCTCAAATTTTTGCCCGTTTTGGGTTAAAGTTCTTTGCAGCTGCGCAAATTCCGCGGCGCAGGCGTCGTTTAAATTTTCAGTTATAAGCGGCGCGGCGGCTAAAATTTTCTGGCAGCTTTCGTTTTTGCAGTCCAGCACGCGGATCGGATTGGTGTCGATGCGCCTTTGGCAGTCCTCGCAGAGCCTGTCTTTGCGCTCTTGCAAGAAATTTACGAGCTTGGTTTTATACGCCGGCATGCACTCCTCATCGCCTAAAGAGTTGATTTTAAGCGTTGCGGCGACATTTAGCTCGCGTAAAATTTGAGCTAACATCAAAATCACGCTCGCGTCCTCATAGACGCTACTTTGCCCGAAGCACTCGACGCCGAATTGATGAAACTCGCGCAGACGCCCCTTTTGCGGGCGCTCGTAGCGAAACATCGAGCCTTGATAATAAAATTTATGCACGCCGCCGCTGCGGTCTAGCTTTTTTTCGATAAAGGCGCGCACGACGCCCGCGGTGCCCTCGGGGCGCAGGCAGACGCTATCGCCGCTTTTGTCGCTAAACTCATACATCTCCTTGCCGACGATGTCGCTGCTCTCGCCGACGCTGCGGCGAAATAGCGCGGTCTGTTCGAGCTTGGGCGTTTCGATGAGACAAAAGCCGTAATTGCGCGCCACGCGCTCGCACACGTTTAAAATTTGCGAGTAGATGCGCGCCTGCTCGCCTGAAATATCGTTCATACCGCGAAGTGCCTTGATCATCTATGAAATCCTTTGTGAAATTTTAAAATTTTTTGTGGCGATTATAGTTAAATTTACCTAAATTTTAAGCCCTGCCGCTCGCAGCAACGCATCGGTTCTGCTTATTTTTATCGCGCGCCGTTTCGGCTTAGGCGTCTATCTTAAACCGGCTAAGCTCGGCAGTAAAATTTCTACTTTGCCGCCTTGAAGCTCAAGAATTCCTCGTAGCGGCGATCGATGATCTCTTTGATCTCGGCGTAATTTTGCGGCGAGTTTTCTATGTAAAAATAGGCGTTGTCGAAGTTTTTATCGCCGAATTTGCGCGCGACGAAATCGTCGTAATCTTGCAAATACCAGCCGTGCGTTTTAGCAAATTTCGTGCGGTTCGTGGTATAGTAGGCCTTCGCAAAGGCCTTGCCTGCGGTGTTTAGCTCCTCGCTGCCTAGCACGCCGTCCATCGCGTCGAAGAAATACCCGCGATAATCAAAGCTATCGTCCATCCGCGCTATATCGTCCGCAAAGTCCGCCGCGAAGTCCTTGGAATAGAGCTTGCACTCCATGCACCAGCGGAAGAAAAACGCGATGTGCGTCGCGCCGTTTTCATGCGGGATGTCGGTCGGCGCATTTTTCGCACCCCAGTGCCATTTTGCCTTGTCGTAGGTCACGTAAGCCATTTTGCTCTCCTTTTTTTGGACTTTAAGTTGCATAAATTTTAGAAATTAAAAGCAAACGACGCTTGGTAAAGCTCTAAATTTTATCCGATGCAATCTGCGCCGTGAAATTTCAAATTTTATATCAGATCGCCCATTACCTCATAATCGCATTCGCTTCGTAAAATTTTGCCGCGACTAAAATTACGTTTAAATTCTATCGCATCTCGTAGAATTTCACGCACCTCGTCCTATGTCCTTTAGTCGCTGCTTTGCCGCCGCCGTTACGTCCTCTTCGTAATCATACCACGCAAACATCGCGCCGTGCTGCACCGAGCCGCCCAGCAGATCGCCTCCCTGGCGGTTTTTCAGATCGATATTTGCGACCTTGAATCCGTCCAGCGTCGCTGCGAACTCGCGCAGGCGCTGCGGCGGGGATTTGAGCTTGGTGTAGAGGTAGCAGCGCCCCGCCTGGCCTTTGCGTCCGACGCGCCCTCGCAGCTGATGAAGCGACGCGAGCCCCATTCGCTCGGCGCCCACGATTAAAATGACGCTAAGCCGCGGCAGCGAAATGCCCACTTCGACGATCGTCGTGGTTATCAGCAGTCGCCCCTCGTCTCGGAAGCGGCGCAGGATCTCCTCCTTGTCCTTGTCGCTGCCGTGGGTAATCATCACGTCTGCAAACTGAGCCTTCCAAAACGGCGCCGCCTCCTCAAGGCTTTGATAGACCGAGCTTTCGCTTTGCTGCACGAGCGGATAGACGATGATCGCTTGATTGCCCGCGGCGAGCTCGCGGCGCAGATCCTGCATAAAGCCCGCAAATCCGTCGTTTTGCAGGATTTTGGTTTTGATCTGTTTTTCAAACGGCAGCTGTTTTAAAAAGCTGAAGCTCACGAGCTCGGACTGGATCATGCTTAGCGTGCGCGGTATCGGCGTGGCGCTAAACTGAATGAAATGCGCGCGAAACTCGCCGTTTTCGGTGAGGCGCGCGATCTTTTCGCGCTGGTTGGAGCCGAAGCGGTGCTGCTCATCGACCATTATGAGATTTGACGGCGCGAGCTCGTGGTAGAGCAGGGCGTGAGTGCCGATGATAAGGTGCGCGCCTGCGAAATTCGGCTCGCGATCGCCGCTTTTTACGAGTAGGACTTTGATCTGCGGCGGCAGCAGACGGCGCGCCTCGGCGTAAATCTGCTCGGCCAAGATGCTCGTAGGCGCCATCAGATAGCTGATGCGCGGATAGTTCATCGCCGCGCTCGCGAGGATCACGAGCGTCTTGCCGCTGCCTACGTCGCCCATGACGACGCGGCGGCGCGCCAGAGGGCTTTGCAGATCGCTAGCGATGTCCTTTATCGCGCTTAGCTGATCGCGCGTAGGCTCAAAAGGAAGCGAAGTAAGCCAATTCGAAATGTCGTGCAGCGGGTAAATTTGCGCAGGGAAGCTCGTTTTTTTCGCGCTTAGCTTTTGCAAGTAGTTTAGAATTTCGACAAATTTCAACGTGCGTAAAATCGCAGCTCCGCTCATCTGCGTGACGGCTACGCTCCTGACGGCATCGACGGCATGGACAGTTCCGGCGTCGCTTGCAATTTGAGCTATTGTAGGTATGGCGGTTGTAGCTTGGGCGGCTGCGGTCTGGATAGTTTCAGTTTGATAATGCGTAGGTTGCACGGCACAATCGCGCGAAGCGCTCATCGGTGCGGCGAGCGCGTCCTGAACAGCCTCGGCGGCGCTTGCGGTCTGAGCGATCGTAGGCTTTGCGGTTGCGATCCGCGCGGCTACTACCTGAAGCTTTTCGGTTTGATTGCATACAGGCTGCGCGCCCGTAGCTTGTGCGTTCAAAGTTTGGGTGGTCGCGAATTGCGCACTCGCTACTTGGCTTGAAGTTTGGATTGCTGCGGGTTGCATACTTGCGTTTTGAGTTTGGGCGGCTACGGGTTGCAAATCTGCAGTTCGAACGTCTGAAGTTTGAACCGCTGCGGGTTGCGTATCTACGTCTTGGATACTTAAATTTTGTTGTATGGCTTGCTCGACTACGGACTGCTTGGTCGCGACATGCTCTAGCATGGGTTGCGCGGTCACAGCTCGAGCGTCTGCTGACCGCGCCATTGCTCGGGTGTCGTATACTAGGTTTTTTGAAATTTTATCGCCGCTCGCCGCCATGTCATTGTCGCTTTTGAGATCGTCTGAAATTTCATCCTTGCGCGCTTCGGCGCCGTTTGCGGCAAGAAAATCCTCGCCGCTTTGAACGCTAAAATTTTCGTCGTTATAAATCTCCGCGCCGCGCACCCGAGGCTGATCGCCGTCTAAAATTTCATCGCTCGCAATCTCGCCGTCACGGAAGCTTGGGGGGAATGAAGTCTCCGCACCCTTTGGAATTTCGCCGCTTAAAATTTTATTCGCTGTGCCTCTGCTTGCTTCGCAGGCAAGAGCTCCATCGCTTTGCGGATAGTCTGAAATTTTAGCTCCAAAAATTTCATCATTTTGCGATCTGCCGTTTAAAATTTCGGCGGCAACCGAGCTTTGCAAGCTTGAAATTTCGCCGTTACCTAAAATTCCGTCGCCATTTAAAATTTTGTCGCTGCTTGAAATTTCATCTCTTAAAATTTCACTGCCGCTCGGAATTCTGCCGCTGTTTGAAACGTCGTCGCGCTCGCCGAAATTTTCCGCGCCGCCCTCCTTGAGCTGCCTATTTAGCGCGGCTAGCATTCGCACGCTGCGCGGCGAGCTCTCGTGTAGCGCGAGCAGTACCGCCGCCTCGTCCGCGTGCAGCCCGCAGGCTAAAAGCGCGTCCGCGCTTAGATATTTTTTGATCAGCTTTTGCGCCGCGGCGTCGCTCAGCGCGGCTTTGTATTTGGGCGCGATCCTGCCCGGCTCGCTTACGATTTTTGGGTTTACGAACTGCCACGAGCCGAAGCTCTCGTCGCATTTGCCGTGGATAAAAAATTTTTTGCCGCGCTTAAAGGCGCCGAAGTGCCAGTTTTTGGCGTTGAAGATCACTATTTTGATCTCGCGCTCCCAGCTGAGGCAGTGCGCCGTGACGATGAGCATCGAGCCGCGCCTGTGCTGGAAGAGGCACTCGACCTCCGCCGTGCTCTCGCCCGCGCACGGCGCATCCCCCACGCTCAGATCGTCGAAGCTTTTGGGCAGAAGCAGCGCCAGATCCAAAAGCGTCGTGATGCCCGCCTTTTGCAGCGTCGCCGCGTCTTTTGCTTCAAAAATCAATTTTCATCCTTTAAATTTGATAGGCGTTTAAAGCCCTCGCGCTGTGAAATTTTATGCGCCGAAGCGAAGTCGCCCGCTTAAATTTGATCGAAATTTTACGCGCCGCATCGAGCGCTCACTTAATTTTATTCAAAATTTTCGCCCATTGCGGCAAATTTGCTTGCCGGCTGCGTCTGTAAATTTTACTCGTTTGCGCGCACTTTGTTTGGCAGCCGCGTCTTTGCGGTGCGCACCTCGTTTTAAAACATAGCGCGATCGTTTGAAATTTCACGGCGCGATTTGCGAACCGTACGATCCGAAAGAGATGCACGCGTGCATCATCTTTTAAATTTCATGGCGCGGCTTGTAAGCGGCGCCATGAAATCGGGCTTTGATTTTGCGCTCTGAAATTTTACCGAGCCGTGCACGGCGCCTTTAAATTTGGCCGCCCTTATAAGGCTCATGAATTTAATCTCTTCTGCAAAGCCCCGCAAATTTTAGCGCGACACAAGTGCGGCTTTAAATTTAAACGCACAAGTCGTCCGTAAACGCAGCGTAAAAGTAAAATCTAGCGCCGTTCGTGCCGCTTTATAAATTTAAAATTTACCCATTTATGCCGACCGCAGATACGCGCCGCGACGGGCTAAATTTTAAGCCCCTTTTTCGCGGCTGCCTCGTCGCAAATGACGGAAAAGCTTAGGCTC
>ERZ772967.1065-NODE-1065-length-19512-cov-3.599681_pt1 | contig 19512 bp, 16 predicted proteins | sample MGYA00511677_ERZ772967 | MGnify/ENA primary metagenome ERZ772967 (study PRJEB29015, sample SAMEA2737931) | human oral metagenome | biome: human oral; feature: human-associated habitat; material: dental | place: China | collected 2146 ...
GGCGATGGACCTGCAGAACCAGCAGCGCGTCAAGGATGCTGGTGAGAAGTACGGAACCGATTGCATCGTGATTCTGGGTTCCTCCGACGCCGAGGGCGCGGAGATCTACGCAGAGACCGTCAGCAACGGGGACCCGACTTTCGCAGGCCCGCTCGCCGGAGTTTCGTTGAAACTCCCCGTCTATCACATTTTCGATCCCGTCATTCGTGCCGAGTGTGATCCCAAGGCCTGGGAGGAGCAGATCAGCATGATGGAGATGGTGCTTGATCCGGAGGCATTGGCCGCCGCTGTCAAGGGCATGCGCGACCAGTACAGCGAGGGTGCGATCGATTAATCGCCCCGGTGACTGAACTTGCCCGTCTGCGATCAACGCAGACCAGCATATCATCTGATTGGATGCAACTCAGGAAAGGTGGGATTGACATGGCATTTCGCATCGTTCACTACATCAACCAGTTCTACGCTGGCATCGGTGGAGAGGAAAAGGCCGACTACAAGCCCGAAATTCGCGAGGGCGTCGTGGGGCCGGGCACGGCCCTGAAGGGCGCCCTGGGCTCCGAGGCCGAGGTGGTCGCCACGGTCATCTGCGGCGACTCCTACTTCGCCTCCAACATGGAGAAGGCCAGCGCGGACATCATCGAGATGATCAAGAAGTACAAGCCGGATGCCTTCATCGCCGGGCCTGCGTTCAACGCGGGCCGCTACGGCACGGCCTGCGGCGCAATGTGCGCGGCCGTCGCGAAGGAGCTGGGCATCCCCGTGGTCAGCGGCATGTACCCGGAGAACCCCGGCGTGGAGATGTACAAGAAGGCCCTCTACATCGTGGAGACGCCGGACAGCGCCGTCGGCATGAAGAAGGCCGTCCCCGCCATGGCGAAGCTGCTCATGAAGCTCCTGAAGAAGGAGCCCCTGGGCAAGCCGGCGGAGGAGGGCTACATCGAGCGCGGCATCCGCAAGAACAAGTTCTACGAAAAACTCGCCGCCGAGCGCTGCGTCGACATGTTCGTCGCCAAGATGAAGGGGCTTCCCTTCGAGACCGAGTACAAGATGCCGGTCTTCGACCGCGTTCCCCCTCAGCCCCCGGTGAAGGACATGAAGCACGCCACGATCGCCCTGGTGACCTCGGGCGGCATCGTCCCGAAGGGGAACCCGGACCACATCGAGGCCTCGAGCGCCAGCCACTACGGCACCTACGACATCACGGGCGTGATGGACCTGACCACCGACAAGTACCGCACGGCCCACGGCGGCTACGACGCCACCTACGCCGACCAGGACGCGGACCGCGTCCTGCCCGTGGACGTGCTGCGCGATATGGAAAAGGAAGGCGTCATCGGCAAGCTGTACAACAAGTTCTCCACCACCGTTGGAAACGGAACCGCCGTGGCCAACGCCAAGCGCTTCGGCGCGGAGATCGCCAACAAGCTGGTGGCGGACGGGGTTACCGCCGTCATCCTGACCTCCACCTGAGGCACCTGCACTCGTTGCGGTGCAACGATGGTCAAGGAAATTGAGCGCAAGCTGCCGGTCGTTCACATGTGCACGATCGTCCCCATCTCCCTCACGGTCGGTGCGAACCGAATCGTCCCCACGATCGCGATCCCGCACCCGCTTGGCGATCCCACGAGGACGCCGGAGGAGGAAAAGGCTCTGCGCCGTCGCCTCGTCGAGAGGGCCCTGAAGGCGCTTCAGACGGATATCTCAGAGCAGACGGTGTTCACGGAATAGCAGGACGCCATCCTCAAGGGGCCCAGGAGCTGTTCCCGGGCCCCTGCTTTGTACCCACCCACTGCGGCAGCGACGCTACGCCCCTCGCCCGGAAGAATTTTGAGGTATGATATAAGGACCCCCATGGGGGTGATCCGCAAGCTCTTTTTAAGGAGGACTCTGGATGTCCACAGTCGGTATCAAAAGTTACGCTTATTGTTTGAACCACGCGCCCGAGACGGGGAGCTACTACGGCGGCACCCCCTACGAAGCCCGTCACAGCGGCAAGGAGAAGGAGTACGTCGATGCCCTGCCCAAGCACCTGCAGACCTACGAGGAAGCCCTGCAGTATGCGCCCAACCAGGCCTACATCGGCGGCCTGAGCTACGAGGAGTTCGAGGCGGCCAAGGCGCCCTGGATCGACAACCGCCTGAGCGACGCGAAGCGCTACGGCAAGTTCGGCGAGATCATGCCGGAGGACGAGTTCCTGGCGCTGATCTCCGCCTGCGACGAGTTCGAGCTCGTCTGGCTGGAGAAGGGCTTTGCGGCGGCGGCGGCCGAGAAGCTGGGCAAGGACCCCATCATCACGGAGGCCATCGTGAAGCGCGTGCTGCGCACGAAGAACATGCAGGAGCTCTCCGCCATCGAGGAGGAGGTCAAGGACCGCGCCGCGCTGCCCCTCTACTTCGACCATAAGGTCGTGGGCTGCGTCCGCAGCGGGCACCCCACGGACGCCTGCCTCACCGCCCACGTCCTGATGGAGAACCTGGCGGGCAAGGCGTCGGGCGTCCTCGCCCTGCTGCACCTGCTGAAGAACAGCGGCATGGCCCCGACGGACCTCGACTTCGTCATCGAGTGCTCCGAGGAGGGCGCAGGGGACGTTGGGCAGAGGGCGGGCGGCAACTTCGCCAAGGCCATCGCCGAGGTCGCGGGCTGCACCAACGCCTCCGGCTGCGACGTGCGCGGCTTCTGCGCCGGCCCCGTCAACGCGATGATCGCAGCGGCCTCCCAGGTGGCCGCAGGCGCGCGCAGGAACATCGCGGTGGTCGCGGGCGGGTCCATCCCCAAGCTCTACATGAACAGCCGCGACCACGTGAAGAAGGGCCTCAAAGCCCTCGAGGACTGCGTGGGCAGCTTTGCCGTCCTGCTGGTCCCCGACGACGGCACGAACCCGATCATGCGCCTCGACGTCCTGGGCAAGCACACCGTCGGCGCGGGCGGCGCTCCTCAGGCCGTCACCTCCGCCCTGACCTTCGAGCCCCTTCAGGCCGCGGGACTGACCTTTACGGACGTGGACCGCTTCGCCCCGGAGCTCCAGAACTCCGAGATCACGGCGCCGGCCGGTGCGGGCGACGTGCCCCTGGCCAACATCAAGATGATCGCGGCCCTCGCCGTCATGAAGAAGGCCATCGAGAAGGCCGACATGGAGGCCTTCATCAAGAAGCACGGGACGGTGGGCTACGCCCACACGCAGGGACATATCCCCGCGGGCGTCCCCTTCATCGGCCCCGCCTGCGAGGGCATTCGCGCGGGCAAGATGAAGCGCGTCATGATCATCGGCAAGGGCAGCCTCTTCCTGGCGCGCCTGACCAACCTGGCGGACGGCGCCTCCTTCCTCATCGAGGCCCCCACCGGCGGCGGGGCATCGGGAGCGGCCGTCAGCAAGGAGGACGTGAAGGCCCTGATCCTGGAGGCGCTCTCCGAAGTCGCGGAGAAGCTGAATTAGGGGGGCACGGGCTATGTCTGATGCGATCAAAAAATTAGTCGGCACGGCCCTGGCAGAGCTCGTGGAATCCGCCAGGAGCGGAGGCCCCAAGGTCCGCGTCGGCCTGATGGCCGCGGGCAGCGAGCATGGGCCGGAGGAGATCGCGCGCGGCGCGCGCCTCGCCATGCAGAACTACCACAACGTCAAGCCCGTCATGATCGGGCCGCGCCTGCCCGGCTACGAGGACCTGGAGTACATCGAGTGCGCGGCGGAGGACGTCCCCGAAACGCTCGAGGCCACCGTGAAGGAGGGGCGCGTGGAGGGCGCGGTGGCGATGCACTTCCCCTTCCCCCTGGGCGTCACCACCATCGGCCGGGTCCTGACCCCCGGCAGGGGCACCCCCATGATCCTGGCCTCCACCACCGGCACCTCCTCCACCGTGCGCGGCGAGGCCATGCTGCGCAACGCGATCTACGGCATCGCCACGGCGAAGGCGCTGGGCCTGAAGAACCCGACGGTGGGCATCCTGAACGTGGACACGGCGCAGCCGGTCTTCCGCTCCCTGTCCCACATGAAGGAGAAGGGCTATGACGTCACCTTCGGGCAGTCCACCCGGGCGGACGGCGGCAGCGTGCTTCGGGGCAACGACATCCTGAGCGGTGCCGTGGACGTCTGCGTGACGGACACCCTGACCGGCAACGTGCTGTGCAAGATGTTCAGCTCCTTCACCACGGGCGGCTCCTTCGAGGCCACGGGCTGGGGCTACGGTCCTTCCTGCGGCGAGGGCTGGAAGAACGTCGTCTCCATCGTCTCCCGCGCGTCGGGCGCGCCGGTCATCGCGAACGCCATGGGCTTCACGGCGGCCGTCGTGGCGGCAGGCCTTCCGGCCCTGGTGGCGGAGGAACTGGCCGCGGCCCGCAAGGCCGGGCTGGACGATGAGATCGCGGCCCTGACGCCCAGGGCCGCGGCAGCGGAGGAGGACGTGAAGGCCCCCGCCGCGGAGCCCACGGACGACGAGCTGCACGGCATCGACGTCCTGGAGATCGACAACGCCGTCAAGGTCCTGTGGAAGGCGAACATCTACGCCGAGTCCGCCATGGGCTGCACCGGCCCCGTCATCAAGATGCCGGCCCGCCACATGGACAAGGCCAGAGAGCTCTTGAAGCAGAACGGATACCTGTAGGCAGAACGCCGGAACGTCGAGCGGGCTCTCCCCCTGGGGAGGGCCCGCCCTTTGTCGTCAGGGCACGCCGGGGCGCCCAAAAATGCTGCACGCGAGGACGAAAAACGCTATAATGCGTTGGGAGGTGTCGAACGTGTCCGTCGTGAGAAAGGAAAGCTTAAAAGGCGCCCTGGGGGCCGCCGCCCTGGCGATCCTGTTGGGGCTCGCCGCGCTTTGGCCAGCTCAGGAACGCCCTATGGAGGCGCAGCGCGACGGCCTGGCCATGAACACGGTGATCCGGCTCCGCGTCGCAGGACTTCCCAGGGCGGAGGCCGAGGCCGCGCTGGACTGGGCCTTCGCCCTCCTGGCGAGCCTGGACCACGAGCTCTCGATCTACGACGAGGGCTCCGACCTGTCGCGGGTCAACCGCAGCGCCGGAGGAAGCCCAGTGACCGTCCCTCCGGACGCCTTCGCCGCCGTCTCGCGGGCCGCCGAGGCCTGCCGCACGACGGGGGGCGTCTTCAACCCGCTGATCGGGCCCGTCACGAAGCTCTGGCGGATCAACCGGCATCAGCCGGCGGGCCCTGGAAGCCAGGCCTTTTCCCTGCCCCAACAGGCCAGCCTGGACGCCCTGCTGCCCCTCACGGACCCGGAGGGGCTCGAGCTCCTCCCCGGCCCCCCGCCCGCCATTCGGCTGAAGCGGGCCGGCGCGATGCTGGACCTCGGCGGCATCGCCAAGGGCTACGCCTCGGCGCGGATCGCGGAGGGGCTGAGCCGGCGCGGCGTCCCCGCGGCCCTGATCGACCTGGGGGGCAACGTCCAGCTCCTGGGGGGCAGGAACGGCAGCCCATGGAACATCGGCATCCGCGACCCCCTGTCGGACGGGGGCGGGCCGCTTTTGGCCCTGGCGGTGAGGGACACGGCGGTCATCACCTCCGGCGCCTACGAGCGTTACAAGGTCATCGACGGCGTGCGCTACTCTCACTTCTTCGACCCGCGCACGGGCCATCCCGTGCGGAACGACATGCTCTCGGCCACCCTGGTCACCCCGGACGGGGCCCTGGGGGACGCCCTGGCCACCAGCTTCATGATCATGGGCTCAGCCCGCTCCATGGAGTTCCTGAGGGCGCACCCGGAGCTGGGCGCCGTGCTGGTCCGGCGCAGGGGCGGCCTCGCGGTGGAGGAGGGGCTGACCCTCCGGGACGTGGAGGTCCTGGTCACGGAGAACCTGCGGCGCTGCGTGAGCGAAAGCCGGGTCGTGGTCGAATACTTTTAGTGGCGACGCCCCGAAAGGCGTTTCGCCCGGTCGCGAAAGGACGGTCTTGATGAACAAGAGCCTGCTGGCATTGGCGCTGGGGACCTTCGAATTCGGCATAACGGAGTACGTGATGATGAGCATTTTGGAGCCCGCTGCGGCGGCGCTTGGAGTCAGCGTGCCCACCGCCGGGATCCTGATCTCGGCCTACGCCCTGGGCGTGTGCGCCGGCGCGCCCCTGGTGGTGCTCGTAGCGCGGCGGCAGCCGCTGAAGCGCATCATGCTGGCCCTGGCGTGCCTCTGCACGGCGGGAGGCCTGACGGCGTCGCTGGCTCCCTCCTTTTACGTGCTGCTGGCCGCCCGATTCATCTCAGGGCTGCCCCACGGGGCGTGGTTCGGCGTGGGGTCCATCATCGCCCAGCGCACGGCCCGGGCGGGGCGCGAGGCCTCCGCGGTGTCCGCGATGGTCGCGGGGATGACCGTGGCCAACATGGCGGGGGTCCCCCTGTGTACGCTGGCGGCGAGCTTCGTTTCCTGGCGCGCGCCCTTCATCGCCACCGTCGTCCTGGGCGCCCTCATGATCCTTGCCGTCCGCTTCTGGATCCCCTATCAGGAGCCGCTCCCGGATCGGGGGTTCAGGGGACAGTTCCGGTTCCTGAAGGACGCGAAGCCCTGGCTGCTGCTGCTTGGGATCGCGCTGAGCAACGGCGGGGTGTTCTGCTGGTACAGCTACATCAATCCCCTGATAACCCAAACGGCGGGCTTCTCCCCCCACTCGATGACGCTCATCGCGGCCTGGGCCGGGCTGGGCATGGTGATGGGCAACCTGCTGGGCGGCCGCCTGTCGGACCGCTTCGCCCCGACCAAGGTCATCTTCGCCCTCCAGGGCTCGATCCTGTTCCTGCTGACGGGAATCTTCTTCCTCTTCGCCAACCGCTGGGCCGCCCTGGGGCTGACGTTCCTGGGGACGGGGGTGCTCTTCGCCCTCTCCGCGCCGCAGCAACTCCTGGCCATCCGGTTTTCGCCGGGCGGCGAGATGCTGGGGGCAGCCTGTGCGCAGGTGGGCTTCAACCTGGGCAACGCCATCGGCGCCTGGGCCGGCACCCTGCCCGTGCGGGAGCTGGGCCTGAGCTATCCCTACACGGCTCTGATGGGGGTGCCCTTCGCCCTGGCGGGCTTCCTCGTGATGCTGTCGCTGCACCGAAGGGCGACGAGAACGGCGGCGTAGGGCTCGAAGGAACAAAGGACTGCGGCCCTGCGGGGCGGTCCGCAAAGGACCGTTCCGCAGGGCCGCAGCCGATTCAGCGGGCCACTACACGCGCAGCGCCTTGATGGCGTCCAGCGCCCGAAGGACCTCCTTTGAAAGGCTGATGATGCCGGGGACCATGGCGCTGGCCTTCTCCTTTTTGCCGCTGCTGTAGGCGCGGATGGCGTCGGCGCAGGCGCGGTGGAACCTCTCGTGGCAGCCGCCCAGGTCGCGATAGGGCTGAGTGCTACCGTACCTCTTCCTGCCCTCACCGGCGTACCACCGGCCGAGGCGGCAGTTCGTGTACTCCGCCGCCGCGTTGGGGTCCGGGTCCAGGTTGCCCCACATCATCTGATTGACGCGGGCCAGCCACAGCATGTGGTCCGTCTTGGCCAGGTCGATGATGTCGTTGGACTGAAGGGGCAGGTCGTACTTCAGGAGTCCGGCGCGCATGTCGTTGATCTTGCGCAGGCTGTTGAAGATCGCGTCGTTGCATCCCCTGGTGTCCTCGTTGACGGCCTGGATGTTCTCCACTGTATCGTGCAGGGAGGCGCTGATCCCCTCAAAGGAGGCGGCCTGCTTCTCCGCGACGGGGGCAAGGCCGTTCATGGCCTCTCCGATATCCCCGAACACGCCGGTGAGGCCGTCCGCGTCCTCCGTCGTCTTGTCGATGCTCTCCGTGTTCTTCGCGTAGCCGTCGGACAGCTGGGCGAACTTCTCGCCCAACGTCATGACGTCCGTGCGGATGCCGTTGAGGTGGTCGCCGATCTGGGCGACGGAGCGCTTGGACTCCTCGGCCAGCTGGCGGACGTTTTCCGCCACGACGGCGAACCCCCTGCCGGCGTCGCCGGCCCGCGCGGCCTCGATGGATGCGTTGAGGGACAGCAGATTCGTCTGCACCGCGATGCCGTTGATGATGTTGACCAGGTTGTCGATGTCGGCCATGGAGTCGCTCAGGTGCCTCATGCTCTCCGTCATGGCCTGAAGGTTCTCGCCGGCCGCCTGGTTGCCCGCGGCGAGGGCGTGGATGTCCGTCTTGGCCTGCTCCATGGTCGCGCCGCCCTGCGTCGTCTGCTCCGCGGTCCTCGATATCATGCTCGACATGCCGCTCACGTCGGAGGTCAGTTCGTCCACGGTCCTCAGGTCCTCCCGGACGCCCGCCGATATCTTCTGGTACTTCTCCGCCAGGCCGGCCAGGACCTCCGAGGCCTTCGTCGCGCTCAACAGCACGTCGTTGATGTCCTGCGTCATCTTCAGGTACTCGTCCGCGTGGGCACAGAGCAGGCCCCCCAGCGCGGCGCTGAGGTTCCTCAGCCGCGGGTCCTCGAACTCCGGGGCCTCGCTCTCGAAGTCCCCCCGACGCAGCGCGGCGATGAACGCCTCCAGCTCCCGCAGCTCGTCCGGCGTCATACGGACGCCCTCGTCCTTCTTTTTCCCGTTGCTCCCTCCAAAAAACATGAAAACCCGAACCTCCCTCAGGATCGTCTCAAATGCCGCACCATGGTACTCAATATTGAACTATTATAGTGCATTTGAAACGTCCCTGCACGACCGTTCAACACCTATGGGGCCCCGGCCCCAGTGCCTCCGACGAACGGCCACGAGAAAGGTCCCGCTATGGAGGGCGCCGGACGAAGGGAGCCTCTAATTCAGCCAGCCCGCCAGGCCGTCGCGCTGGACCTCAAACCGCGTCGGCAGCCCCTCGACCACAACCTTTCGATCGAAGCGGTCGTTGTACGCCGCGCACAGCGCGCGGAACACCTCGACCGCGATCCCCACGCGCTCCGCGATGGGGTACCCCCGCAGCCCCAGCGGGTCGGGGCTGGCGCTCCACTCGTTCATGCCGGGGTTGGGCGTCTCCGACAGGAACGCCAGACAGTCCGTGTTCTCCCCGATCTCGTAGTGGCAGATGCCGCGATAGCCCGGCGCGGACTGTTCCAGCTTCATCGACGTCCCCCACTCCTCCAGCAGGAACAGCGCCTCCGCCGCAAGGTCCAGCGCCCTGGGGTGGGCGATGAGCGAGTTCGCCAGCAGGCTGTTCTTGCCCACCTTGCCGGTCTTGGGGTTCATCGCGTCCTCAAAGGTCCGCGCCTCGTGCATGTCCAGGCTGAAGGCCACGCCCTCCCGCCGGATCAGCTCCATGACGGCGAAGGTCACCCGCTCCGCCGGCGTGCCGTCGGCCCTGCCGGGGTAGTTCCGGTTGATGTTGCGCCACTCCGCGCCGTTCTTCAGCACGAAGCCCGACGGGTGACGAAACGCTTCAGGGTCCTTCTCTCCGGGGCGCAGCGGAATGTACCGGTCGCCCCATGGCAGGAAGCGCGCCCCGCTCCGGCCCGCCACCTCGAGCACACGGGGGCGGTTCCCCAGGCTGTCCGGCACGGACATGCCCGCGGCGTTGACGCACGGCACGACGAAGAGTCGTCCCTCCAGGACGCGGGCGTTCTCCACCATCAGCGTCGCCGCCGCGACGCCCGCGATCTCCCGCGCGTGGGTCCCGCCCATCGCCAGCGCCGTGGCGCCCGGCCTGTCCCCGCTCAGGAGGTAGACCGGCGTGTCGTAGTCGCTCCCCCGCAGGTTCGCGTTGTAGTCGGAGAGCCACAGCATCCGCGTAAGCCCGTAGCCCGACCGCACGTCCAGGCGGAACGCGGCCTGCGCGCAGGAGGTGGGGCAGTACAGGGCAAGCGCCAGCAGAAGGCAAACAGCCCGCCTCAGTGCCGCCGCCATGTCAGTTCAGCCACGCGCCGACGTCCTGCTCCATCAGCGTCCTGTAGTCCGGCAGGCCCTCGATCACGAGGCGCTTGTCGTGGCCAGCGTTGTAGACGTTGACGAGCTCCTGAAACACCTGCTGCTGAAGGCCCACCCGGTGCTTCAGCGGGAAGCGGACGTCACGGATGACGTCGGGCACCTCGCGCCAGTCGTCCTGCCCCGGGTTCGGCGTCTCGAAGAGGAAGGAGAGGCAAGGCGTTGCGTCGCCGATCTCGAGGTGGCTCAGGCCGCGGAACTTCCGGTTCGACTGCTCGACCTTCAGGGGGAAGCCCACGGCGTCGCCGACGTTCACCACGACCTCGGCGCCGATCTCCATGGCCTCCGGCCTGGGGTTGCAGATCAGCATGTAGGCCAGCCGCCCGCCCTGCCGCGTCTCGCCCGTCCTGGGGTCCAGGCACCAGCTGGGGGTGTCCGCCTCGTGCATGTCCACCTCCAGGACCACGTCCTCGCTTCGCACCAGCTGCACGACGGCGTAAGCCACCTGTTGGGTGGGCGTCCCGTCCGGAAGGCCTGGGTAGGCGCGGTTGATGTTGCGCGTCTCGGCCCCGTCGCCGCCCTTCGAGCCGGGGATGACCTCGCCGGACTGATGGCGGTACTGGTCCGGGTCCGGCTGCCTCTGGTCCACTACGTCAACGCGCCGATCCCCCAGCGGGAGCAGGCGCGCGCCGCTCCGCGTCTCGATCCTGTGGCTCCGGGGGAGGTTCGTCGCCTTGTCGTGCAGGCCGTAGCCGCTGGCGTTGAGCGCCGGGACGACGATGAGGCGACCCTCCAGCACGCGCGCGTTTTCGACGGCGACGAGGGCCGCCGTGTGCCCCGCGATCTCACGGGGGTGCGTGCCGCCAAGGATCAACATCGTCGCGCCGGGCTTCGCCCCCTCCATGAAGTAGACGGGCGCATCCAGGTTCGTCCCCTTCAGGGGGGCACAGTAGTCGGAAAGCCAGCCGATCTTCGTCACGCCGTATCCGGGTCGGACGTCGGGGCGAAAGAAGGCCGCCTCCGCGCCGACAGGGGCACGGACGAGGCACAGCGCTATGAGCGCGGCAAGAGCGGCTGCGCGCCGCAGCTTCGCATAAAACGTGAAAGACATGAAAAGACCTCCCAAGGCAAAAAATGGAGGACGGCCCCTTAAAGAGGGGCCGTCGTCTAATTATCCGGCGCAGCGGCTGCGCCCCCACGACGCACGGAGCCCACGCCGGTCAGGCGACCGTCGAAGAGGCCGCGCTCGATGGCGTTGGGGCCGCCGAAGTACAGGTCAGGAAACTTCTTGATCTCGACCTTGTGGCCAAAGCCCTGCTCCAGGGCCCTGATGGTCCCCTCGGAGTAGCCGCTCTCCATCTCCATCAGGGAGACTCCCTCCCCGGAGTTGAAGGAGCTCATGATCTTCGGGCTGTTGATGCTCTCCTCCAGCGACATGTTGAAGTCGATCAGGTCGATCAGCATCTGGCACAGCGTCGGGACGATGCGTCCCGCGCCCGGCGTGCCCAGCACCCAGCGCACCTTGCCGGCGCGGTCCACGATCATGGGGGAGATCGTGGTGCGCACGCGCTTGCCGGGCTGGATGTCGCTGACGCCGTTCCCCTCGGGGCTCGGCCTGCTCCAGAAGTTGCCCATCTCGTTGTTCAGGAAGAAGCCGTCCAGCCAGTACCCCGTTCCAAAGAAGCCGGAGATGGTCTGAGTCCAGGCCACCGCGTTGCCCCAGCGGTCCACGACGGAGAAGTGCGTCGTGGAGGCGGACTCGAACTGCTCCTGCGCGGGCAGGGCCGCAGCCGCAGGCAGGCTCAGGTAATCGCTCAGGCCCGTCCCCTCCTCGAACGCGGGGGCGTCCCCGGCTCTGCCCTTGCCCGCCGCCCAGTCCTCGGAGGTCGTGGCGCCGCCCAACTTGACGCTCATCAGGCGCAGCTTCGCGTACTCCTTGTTGGCCATGCCCCGCTCAGCCGTCCTGCTGAACGCCGGATCGCCGACGTAGGCGCTCAGGTCCGAAGCCGTCAGCAGGAACACCTCCTGCATGATGTGCAGCCTCAGCGGGTCATCCCAACCCATGGCGGCAAAGTTGAAGTTCTCGAAGAGGTTCATGTTCTCGATCAGGCGCGGGCCGCCGACGGGAAGCCCCGCCACGGTGATGGTGTAGCCCTTGTACCGGCCCTGCAGCGGGGTGCGCTCGACGGCGCGGTAGGCCTGCAGGTCCTCCTTGCGGACCCAGCCGCCCCTCTCCTTCATGAAGGCGTCGATGTCGTCGGCGACGCCGCCCCGATAGAAGTCGTCCAGGCCCTTCTCCGCCAGGCGGCGCAGCGTCGCAGCTAGCTTCGGGTTCCTGAAGGTCTCCCCCGGCTCCCAGGCAAGGCCCTCGTTCAAAAAGTCGGGCGCGTTCTCGCTGAGCGTCTTGAAGTTGTCCTTGCAGATCTGCGAAAACGTTCGGTTGACCTCGAAGCCGTCCTCGGCGTATCGAATGGCAGGGGCCGTCAGGTCCGTCAGGGGTTTTGTCGCCCCCCTACTCATGACCTCCCGGATGCCCGCCGGAAGTCCGGGGACGCAGGCGCCCTGCAGTTTCAGCTTCATGTCGCCCGTCGTCTTGAAGCCCTCTTTGGCCATCTGCTCGTAGCTGGCCATGGCGGGCGCACAGCTGCGGAAGTCGATGGACCAGGCGCGCCCGTCCGCCATGCGCACCACCACGTAGCCCTCCCCAAAGAGGCCGGAGGCGTAGGGCTCCACCACCCCCAGCGCGAGGCTCGTCGCGACGGCCGCGTCGATGGCGTTGCCGCCCGCCTCCAGGACCTCCGCTCCGGCCTCGGCGGCCAGGGGGTGCGCGGCGGCCACGATGCCCTTGTCGGAGCTCAGCACCTTTCCGACGGTGACGGCCGACGCCGGCGCAGCCGCGGTCAGGGCGACGACGAGGCTCAGCCCCAACAGCCTTTTGAACCTTCCGTTCATGAGAATACCTCCTCCTTACCACGCAATCACTTCATAGACGAAGTGGGCAAAAACAACGAGGGAGCCGTGCTGACCGGCATTGGAATCAACCTCTGGAACCCCTGTCACAGGCCGGGCAGAGGGTTCAGCCAATGTCCGACGTCGTGCGACACGACCTCCTCAAACCCCGGAATGCCGGACACGGCGACCGCCCTGTCCGGATACAGCTCCTCCATCGCGCTCAACACGGCCTGGATAGCGGCCAGATGACGGCCCACGCGCAGCTGGATGGGCTGGCTGCCGTCGTAGGGGACGAAGAGGCGGCCCAGGGCGGCGGCGCGCACGTAGGCCTTGTCCGCGCCCGTCAGGAACAGGGCTTCGTCCGTACGCCCCCTCAGGCGTCCCTGCCCCGGGTTCGCCGCCTCCATCAGGATGGGCCGCAGCGTCGGGATGCTGTCGCCCCACTCGCGGTGACTGAGCCCGTGCAGGTTCTTCGGCGACGGCTCAAGGCGCATGGGGACCCCCATCATCTCAAGCTCCATCGCCGCCACGGCCGCAAGCTCCATCGAGTTCTCGTGGGCCACCATGGCGTTGACGACGGGGTACTCCGGAGCGGCCTCGTGCAGGTCGAAGGCCAGGTCCACCCCCTCCGCCCGCAGCATCTCCGTGATGGCGTACCCGACCCGCTGCGTCAGCCCCTCATTCAGCGTGCCGGGAAACGCGCGGTTCTGGTTCGCCCGCGAGGTGCCGTCCAACTCCTGCCCCGACGGAAAGTGAACGTAGGTGTTCGGGTTGGGCCACTGGTGGATGGGGTTCGTGGCCCGCGATCCGCACCGGAAGGTCCGCACCGTTCCGTCGTCCCGCGTGAAGCGGAGGCGCTGCGGCGCGGCGTCCTGGGGCGAGTTGTGCGTCAGTGCGGACAGGTTGGAGAAGGGCATCACGATCAGCCGCCCACGCTCCACCTGCGCGCGCTCAAGGCACACGACGGCCGCCATGTACCCCGCCGGCTCGTTGGCATGGATGCCGCCCATGATGAAGATCGTCCCTCCCGGCTCTCTCCCCTGCTGGATGAAGACGGGGGTGTCGCCCGGCGACCCCGAAAGCGACGGCTCCCACTCCGAGAGCCTGTGCCGCTCAAACCCCGGCGCGGGGGCCAGAGCGTCCAGCTCCCACATCGACATGAACGATCGTGCCGCGGCCCAGGAGGTCAGGCCGACCCCGACGCAGAGGAGGAGCGCCGTCAGCGCGCTGCCGCGTTCCCTTGCGAAAAACCCCTTCATCCGGACGCCCTCCCCGTCACTTGATCATCAGGATGCGCAGGATCATGGGGATCAGGACCAGCGCATCGGCGAACTGCCGCCAGAAGGAACGCTCCCGAAACATGGAGCGAAGGACGAGGATCGTCATCAAGGCCAGGATTCCCCTGTAGAAAAGCGTCATCGTATCCCCTCCTCTACCGGATATGCCGTGCAATGGCGTCGCTCATCAGGATGACGGCGAGGCACCACAGCGCCACGGTCACGCCCGGCCACAGGCAGCGCCGCGCGATCCTGAAGCGGTCCTCCACGCCCAGCGCACGGGCCGCGAAGAACGGCGAGAGCGTGCCGGGCGGCATGAGGTCGCCCAGCGACGCCAGCATTCCCAGCGCGGAGGCCACGATCACGACGTCGTGCCCTGAAAACGCCAGGAGAAACGGCACTCCCAGCACGGAGGCCGACCCGTAGGCAGAGATTGCGCCGAAGAGCGGCATGGCAATCAGAACGCTTGCCAAAAGCCCCCAGGACGGCAGCGACAGCGCCGAAACGACGACGAAGCCCTCCGCTCCGATCAGGGTCATGACTTGAATGAACATGCCCACGCCCATGAGGACGCTCATGATGGGCAGGGAGTCGTCGATGGCCTCGGCCGCAGCCTTCATAGGGTTCCAACGCACCCCCGTCAGGAGGGCCGACGCGGCGGCGATCAGGAAGATGGCGGGCATCCCCAGAAAGTGCCAGTAGCGGGACCCGCTCAGAAACTGCTCGGCGGCGATCAACGCAACGAGGACCAGGACGGGCAGCGACAGCCGCAGCGTCAGCGGCCGCGCGTTCATCCCTTCGAGCTGGGCCTCCAGCGCCCCCTCGTCCTCGAAGCGCCGTATGAGGGGATAGACCATCGTCAGGGCAAAGATCGCCGCCAGCGGCAGGGTGCAGATCAGGAGCGGGACGGTGAAGCCGACGTAGGGGATATCGACGCCGGCGCAGATGATCATGGCGGGGGTGCTGACCGGCGGCGCGACCATGCCCAGAAGCGCCCCCATGGAGATGACGGCCCCCGCGCGCTCCGGCTCCAGGCCCAGCGTGACGAGCACCGGCGCCACAAGCGCTCCGGTCGTTAGGACGGAGGCGATGGACGACCCCGTGATCATCCCCGGCGCCATGATGAGCAGCAGGATGCCGAGGCTCAAGAACGCCGGCATACGGCGGAACCTGCGGATGATCCAGACCGCGAAAGCGTCCAGGAAGCCCGTCCTCTGCGCGGCCTTCATGAAGATCATGGCCGAGGCGATGACCATGATCGTGTCGAGGTAGCCGAATTCCCCCTCCACGAGGTGCCTCAGGGGAATCCCCTCGCCTGCTGCCGCCGCGCCGGCGAGGGAGGCGAAGACCATGGCGACCGCGATGGGAAGTTCGAGCCAGAACGTCGCCGCGAAGAAGACGGCGACCATCAGGAGGGCGTAGAAGCCCTCCGGCCAGAACCAGGACATCCCCCGTCGGGCTTACAGGACGCCCCAGCCCTTCAACAGGGTCGAAAGCGGCTCCTTCGTGCCCTTGACGTTGGGGGCGGAGAGGAGCTCCACCTTGCGGGACTCGGCCAACTTCGTGAAGATGCCGTCGTCGTTCCCGCCCTCCACGACGATGAAGCCGTCCGCGTAGGCTCCCGCCGCCTCGATGAACTTGTTGGAGAGGTCGCCCCGGCGCCCCTCGCCACCCACGTGCATCACGAGGACCTTCATCCCCCTGCCCGCGGCGGCCTCACAGAGCGCCTTCGCGCGCGCCAGCTCGTCGTCCTGATCGATGCCCGCCGCGCCCATTCCCTTGGAGCTCGCCCCCACGACGGCGATGAGCGCCTTCTGGTCGGACAGCGCCTCCGGCCTCATGAGCGCGTCATAGTCCGTCTCGACCGCGAGGGACTTCAGCACCACGCGAACCATCATGCCATCCGGGCTCTGCCCCATGGGCGTCAGCGCGACCGGCGCGGCAAAGGCGGCCCCCGTCAGGCAGGACAAGAGGACCAGCGCGACAGCAAGGTTCTTCAGTTTCATAATGACCAGCCTCCCACGATTTTATAAGCGCGGCCGCAGTGCGAACCCGATCAAACGATTAAGCGAACGCATTAAACTGGCGCCGCGTTGAACGTTATCATTATCAGAGCACTTCACTCGTTTGTCAAACGATCGGCGCTCCCTTTAGAAGATCACCGATTGTAATGAAAACTTATCCGCGATTTTGAATCACGGGGGGATGACACAACCTCCCATGTCATCCCCCCGCAATTCTTTCATTGCTGAAACGCTGGCTGCGCTACGAACGCTTGCGCGCCACGTCGGCCCAAACCGAGGAAACGTCTGGAACGTTGAACTTCTTCGGGTCGAACAAAGGCTTAACGCCACTGCGTTTCTGTTCCTCGTAGTCCTTCAGGATCGCGCAGGCCTTCGAGGAGAGGAGCAGGATGGCGATAATGTTGAACCACGCCATCAAGCCGCACCCCGTATCGCCCATGCTCCAAACCACCTTGTTCTCAATCAGTACGCCCGCGAAACAGGAGATGAGGAAGGCGACGCGAAAAGCCCAAATGGCCTTGGGACTGCCGCTGGAGAGGTAGGTTACATTGCTTTCAGCCTGATAGTAATAACCCATCAAACTGGTGAAGACGAACAGCACGATAATAACGGCCAGGAACTGGCCGGACCAGGACCCCACGGCACGCACCAGCGCCGTCTGCGCCCACAGGATGCCGTAGGCAACGCCGGGGATGTGTTCCACAATCGCCTTTTCCTGAAGGTCCACGACGTTGTAGCTGTTCGTGAGGATGATGATGAGAGCGGAGGCCGTACAGATGACGAGCGTGTCGACAAAAACCGAGAAGGCCTGTACAAGCCCCTGTTCCGCGGGGTGATCGCACTCGGCTGCAGCGGCAACGATAGCGCCTGACCCCTGACCGGCCTCATTGGAGTAGACACCCCGCTTGACGCCCCAAGATATCGCCGCACCGACGATTCCTGCAAACGCTTGCTCCATGCCGAAAGCGGAGCGGAAGATCAACGCGAAAACGCCAGGGACCTTGTCGATGTTGACAGCGAAAATGTAAAGGGTGATCAGGATATACGCAACGCACATGACGGGTGCAAGGAGTTCGGCCACGACGCTGATCCTTTTGATTCCGCCGCAGATGACCATTGCGACGAGAACCGTACACAGGACGCCGACGACGATGTCATTGACCTGAAACGCCATGTCAAAGCTCAGGGCGATGGATTGTACCTGAACGCCAGGCATCAGAATCCCCGGCCCCAGAATCGTCGCAATCGCAAAGAGGATGCTCAGCGGCTTAAGGTGAAGCCCCTGCTCCGAGAAGTAAGCCGCACCGCCTGCGTACTGGTTGTTGACCTTGACCTTGTATGCCTGAGCCAGGGACGACTCTGCAAAAGCAGAAGCCGCACCCAAGATGGAGATGAGCCACATCCAGAAGATAGCCCCTGGTCCGCCGAAGTAGATGGCTGTGCTCACGCCCGCAATGTTCCCCATGCCGACGCGAGAACCCACCGTCGTTGCAAACGCCTGAAAGGAACTGATGCCAGACTGCGACCCCTTGCCGATCAGAAGGCGAACCATATCCTTGATCAACCTGATCTGAGGAAATTTCATCCGAACCGTAAAATAGACCCCCGTGATGAGACAGAGATAGACGAGCGCATCGCTCCAGACCAGGTTGTTGAACGCATTAACGTAGCTGCCGAAGCTTTCCATGAAAAACGACACCTCCCAAGCGTGATTGAATGAGTGTTGATCAGTTAATCATCAAAGCTGCCGGCGGGATAGAGCGGGAATTTGGCGATCAGTTTTTCCGCCTGTTCCCTGCAAGCCTTGAGGTTTGCCTCATCCTCCGGAGCACTGGAAACTTTGTCCATGATCTTCGCGATTGCCTCAATCTCCTTCTCCTTCAGACCGCGCTGCGTGACCGAGGTCAGGCCAATGCGCACGCCGCTCGCGATCGTTGGCTTCTCAGGATCAAAGGGGATCTGGTTCTTGTTGACGGTAATGCCCACAGAATCCAGCGCATCCTGGAACACCTTGCCCGTAATCCCCTTGGGGCGAAGGTCGGCAAGGATCAAATGGTTATCCGTACCGCCGCTGACGATTCGGAATCCGTACTTCGCCAACTCCTCGGCCAGCTTTTTTGCGTTCTTCACGACCTGCGTCATGGTCGCCCTATACTCGGCCCCCGCCATTTGCTTAAAGCACCAGGCTTTTGCCGCCATCGTGTGCAGGTGCATCGAACCGAGCGCACCCGGAAAAACGCCGCGATCCAACTGTTTCGCAAACTCTTTCTTGCAGAGGACCATGCCGCTTCTCGGACCGCAGAACGTCTTTGTCGTCGATGACGAGACGAAGTCGGCGTGGGGGACCGGGCTGGGGATCACCTTCGCAGCAATCAACCCGCTCACGTGAGCCATGTCGACCATGGAAAACGCGCCAACGGACTTGGCGATGGCTCCAATCCGTTCGTAGTCGATCATCCTCGGATAGGAGCTGCCGCCCTCGATGATGAGCTTTGGCTGGAATTCTTTAGCCTTCTTTTCCAACGCCTCATAATCGATGGTTTCCGTCTCCTGGTTTACGCCATAGAAATCAAATTGGTAGACTTTTGAAAGGAAGTTCGCAGGCGACCCGTGCGTCAGGTGCCCCCCCTGGTCCAGGCGCATGCCAAGCACCCTGTCGCCTGGCTTTAACACAGCGGAATAGACGGCGTAGTTCGCCGTAGAACCCGAATAAGGCTGGAGGTTGACATGATCCGCGCCGTAGAGATCCATGGCGCGCTGATTGGCCAGCGTTTCAAGCTTATCGGCAACGTGCGATCCCGCCTGGAAGCGGGCCCCTGGGTACCCCTCAAGCGTCTTGTTCGTCCAAATCGATCCGCTGAGTTCCATCACCTCAAGGGCAGCCGTGCTCTCTGAGGCGATCATTTCAATGTTGTGTTCCTGGCGCGTCAGTTCCTCAACAGTCAACTCATAAACCTCTGGATCTGAAACGCGCGCGTGTTTCAACATGATTGATCACTCCTTGGATTTTTAAATATTTTCAGAAAACACGAGGAAAGCAACTTAAAGACTCTCCATTAATGTTTAGTCTATCATTAGTATTTTATCGCGTCAATCACTCATTACGATATATAAAATTCAAGGTGAAGTCTAAAAGCACGATTCCAGGGTGTTGAAATACCTAACTGAAAGTCAGAAAAACCATAAGCGCTTCAAGATCAACGACTGGTAAAAACTGAGAAGCGTCCGAATTCAACGCAGCCTTTCAAAAGCCCTTGTGATGTTTTTTGCAGGCCTGTTACCACCACCGCGTCAGATAAGCAAAGGGCGGCGCCCGGACCACCCGGTACGCCGCCTGTTTAACTCGCCTCAATATAATGCCCGACGTTTTCTCACTCTGCCGGCGTGGTTTCCTTCGCCTCCCAGCAACGCTCCACCTCGGACCTGGCATCCTCGGCGGTGA